>Ga0255456_1056_pt1 | contig 17159 bp, 19 predicted proteins | sample ANMaggQLBNCT01C7_FD_182646 | JGI IMG/M metagenome (GOLD analysis project Ga0255456, IMG submission 182646) | Sediment cell enrichment communities from methane seep in Santa Monica Basin, California, United Staets - ANME aggregate JGI... | ecosystem: Environmental > Aquatic > Marine > Cold seeps >...
GAGCAAAAAGTAGGAAAGGTGTTCAGGACTTTTATGCTTAATGAAGAAAATGAACTCACAATGAAATTATTGAAATTCTATAAGGAAACTAATAAATTTCTGGGCGTATAGGAAAGTACATACTTTCCTGTAGGCTTAGAAAATGCGAGCAAAGTAAGCATTTTCTTAAATAGCTATCTGGAAAGACATCAGAGGTGAGTTCTATCGATCTTTACTGACTCATTGGGCCTGTCAAACCAGGGCAGGGCTGCCAGTGCCCCGATGATGCCGTTGCCGTCCATCCACACCTGGACATCATTAGCCCGGGCGGTCTGCTCGGCATATTCTTTTGTGAGTATCCGGGTCCTGCATTCCTTGCTGTAATCCTCAAGATGTGAAGCATCAAAACCGTCAATGACCACCATCCCGGTCTCACTGGATACGCTGTATTGTTCCAGTGCTGCTTTAATATCCTGCAGCAATGATTGTTTTGCTTTACTGTTCATGCATCCGAATTCCAGCACTGTGGACACGCAGTTCTGGGTCTTGGAGGGGGCCGGGAACAACTGGATAAGGGAATGGGACAGGTATCTGGCATCTTCCCTGTCAAGTTCGCTTGCGATGTTGTGTGCCAGGGACCATGTGGCCCCTTCTTCCTTGTTATCAGTATCATCAATTCCTACAAGTACACGCTCCATTCTCGGCACCACTATCGTGCCTTTGGCTGCCCTGCCGCCGCCCGATTCGGATATGTCGGACCTGAGCACGCCCCTGCTGTTAGCCCGGCATACAGTGGCACCCACGCCCCCGCCGCCTAAGCCCGCATAGGTAATTTCCACTTCATCACCTGTTATTATGACCGATTCAATCCCGGCAGCGGCAACCGATGCTTCCAGTGCAAGTTCTGAGGTGCCGACCCTGGTGCGGTAGCGTATCATATTACCCACAGACCTGACATCAATTATCAACGGACTGCTGGCATAGTGATGCATGGTCCAGGCCGAACCGCCAAAACATCTTGAGTTCTCTATTATTTCAACAAACCTGTTCTGGGGATCGCAAATAGCGTATATTCCTTCATATGTTACAACATAAGGGTCATTCAGGTGCATTTAAAAGGCTCCGGTCGTGATTTTAAATATACTTTGGTGTTTAAAAGATTATTTATTTATAGGCGCTGTAATTAGCACAGGTGACATCGTGAACAGATCTGCCCGTCGTCAGAAACAGGGTGAGTGGAGTGCTATTACTGTCATGGATATTGAAAAACGCAGGATTGGCTGGTCCCGGGAACATAAAAAAAGTGTGTATATAGACGAATCCACAGATCCTGAGCTTATCACCACACTTAAACGTCTGCGTGAGGCTGATGTGGTAGTGGCGTATGACCAGTTGCGCGATAAAACCCTGTTCATTGAGCTTAAGGAACAGGAGCGAAAGCAGTTCGATGACGTTTATTCACAGTACATGGAAGTGGGCGGACAGATAATATATACTCAAAAAAAAGAGGGACGTAAGACACTTACGTTGTTCATGCTGGATGAAGGATATAAAGAAATGAGTGTAATTGATGTACCTGAGAAAAAGTCTCTTTTTAGTCAAGAAAATGGAAATTCCAGACTGCTGTGACAAGAAAGTCATATCTTGAATTGTAGACTGCTGCCCGATACTTAAAAGGGTTATGAAATGCTTGAGACGGATGCGGTAAAAGTCGCACGTCCGGTTCTTAGAGGGCTTGGGGCCGGTAACGGCCCCCGGCTACTCGGCAAACTTTCATGTACCGTTCTTGGAAGAGGGAGAGCGGGTAATCGCTCTTCCTTATTCGGCGCCGTTCGGGTCTGCTCCCGGATGAAGAGAACGGGAAGTGCGGTATCGTAAGGTGTCATGCGGAGTTACCTAGTATCGGCAATCACAGATCGAAGCGCAAGACAACGGAAGGTGGCCAACTTTCCTATACGTCAAACAAGCAAGGGGTAAATTAGTCTGCCCCCCTCTTCCAGAGATCGTCAGGGATGTGGAACTGCTGCTGGCCAGGGTGCCAAAGAGATACAGCTTACTTCCCAATATAATGCTGCTTATGCCCTGGATACCAGACACAGCCGGACACAGGCTGCCCGAACTGCTGGATGCCATCACAAACCTGGAAGGGGATTACATGGTCAGAGTGGGCATGAACAACCCTTTCACCCTGAAAGATATTGTGGATGATGCGGTGGATGCATTCCAGAATCCTGACCATAGAACCCGGTAGGAATGGTTCCACTGTGGGACAGATATTTATTACAATCATATCGTGGTGCAGGAGGATCTATCCCTGGGAAGCTGGTTGAATGTGAAACTCACCAAATCTAAGACAAACTATTTTATTGGAGAAATAATCAAAAAAAATGAGGCAGGGAATCAGATACACCCTGCCAACATTGTTACTTAATTACTTGAATTGTCCTGTTTCCACCCATTTTTGGGAGAGAAGTACCCAGAAATCACTTGCAGCACCTTTCAGTACATAATCGTAGGGCAGCCAACCGTAACCTTTATCACCCCAATCTGTCCCCCATGAGTTCCTGATTAATAATGCACCAGTCGTCTTAACTTTTGGACAAATAGGATTTTTAATTTTCATAGTGTCGTCATATCCCACCGCCACAATAGCATGGCCACCATTAATCCGCTCTTTTGGGCATGGGAATTTGATCTTGCCACTGTTTTTCGAATATTTGATGGTATTAAAGACAGTAAATCCGAACATTGACGGAAGTCCGGAAGCGAGGTATGCCTTAATACGCAATAACAGTACGTCTCTTGGAATACTAGGAGGATCGAGACGTACATATCTTATTGGTTGATATTCCTTTGCAAACGAATAACAGAATGCAGGCGGTTCTACATCAAAGTGGAATTCCGGAATGGGAGTTCCGGTTGGTTTTATAGTCGTGTATGGCCAGTATTCTTCTGGAGGGACCCCGAACAAACGCATGGCACCCATGGTGGTTCTAAGAAAGGCGCCAGTATCTCCTGTCCAATGAAGAAGGTTCCTTGTTGCTTTATAGAGAAAGAGCCTGGAAGCATCGGTATGTATTCCAAGAGCCCTTATCTGTAAGTATTCCATAAGGCCAACTCCGGCCTGCGCAGTACATGATCCCAGACTTCCCTGGTTCTCAATAGGGGAACACCATTCCCTCAGATCTATTGTTGTTGGAAAGCTTAGCCCTTCTGCCTCTTTATGGGGTTTCACACTGGTTTCTTTTAACATGCTCTTGATTTCTTCAGTGTCTTCCGTATAATCCCTGAAATCCGGATAATCTGGAAGCCATCCCATACTAAATGTCATGCGCTCTCCAATTTCTTCCTCAAGTTCTACCATATTTGTTACCTCCCTTATACCAATATGGAAAGCTTGTAAAAAAATAGACAAAATAATGTATCCACTTCAAATTTGTTGGCATATACCAAAGAGTAACGACCCACATCACTGGTCAATAATCGCTAATGATGCTGAAATCTACAATTTGGTATCATTGTATTTTTCGAATTTACCATTAGATTTTAAATGGATGCAAATAATTGTTAATTTCACACACTCCCCAAATGTGGTTAAAATTAATAATGAAGTATTAAGATATATAACTTTCGCAATTTATGATCTGTTGTATAGTCCTGAAAAGATTTCGATGCGAAATAATTATGGGACTATACAGTTATAGAGGGAAACTGATATTGCCAATAAAAAACCCATACCACTGTATGGCAAGGGATTTCACACAAAAAGATATTGAAATATTCAACAAGCTGGCTCCTGAACTGCAGGGCAACATCACTTCCCCGCAGGGACACCAGTACCTTTTTCTTCTGCGTCCGGTATCCCACAGGTTGGCCCGATCAGAGGAGGATTTCAAGGAGCGTGTGCTGCGGCTCACAGACGACGAACTGGAATACCTGGTAGACCTGGCACTCAAGGCACAGGAGGATATCAGGGGACTGGATGATGATATGTATGCCTTTTTTGAGGTAATTGATGAAAGGGTACCCCACAGGTTACCAGCCCTTAAGGATTTCCTTGGAATAATGGGTTAGTTGTTCATTTTTCCCTGCGTATAAGACTATATTTCTGTACCTTCTTCATTCTGGCAAGGTTCAATACCCTTGTCATCTCCTTTTCTTCCAGGTCCCTGGATTCGATATAACCCATCTCCACCGCCTCATGGAATATCTCATACCCGCGTCCTGACCTTGTAAATACAGTGGTCCATCCATCAGGAGTACCTACACCACCAAAACTGATTGCTGCATGCCTGGCGGTGAGGTCTGTGCAGTATTTACATGAAGAACTCCTGTATGGGTCCAGTTCACTAAGATCGTAAACAAAGGTTTCACCCCCCTTCTCAAGTTCGATCTTCCCCCGCCATATCTTCATACTTTCAATGTCTTTCAGTTCCAGATGCCTGGATACCACAAACTCTTCAATACCCTCGTATGAGAACGTATCCATGCAGAATAGTCCCAGGGGAAGGATATTGGCACGCATGAACATATGCAGCAAACCGTAAGGGCTCTTGTATATCTTATAGACCGCATCAATATTGCACGGGGGCCCTACAAGTGCGATACTGCGCATACCCTGCTGTACAGCGTTCATCAGGGCCTGTATGGTCATGCTGTGGGCGTAGATACTGCCCGCAGACTCCATTATTTCGTCGTATGTGGTGGCAATGACAGGTACAGGTCTCCAGGGGTCATCTTCGGATTTTACTGTGACTATTGCACAATCGAGCAGCCCCTCCTCCAGTAAATAGGCCAGCAGTGATGTGACTACTCCCCCGTCCTGTCCCCTGACCCCTTTCAAGGCTGACCTGGCCGCATAAGGATGCCTGATACTACCAACCAGTCCCTCTTCTGTGGTAATGGTACGGGGGCACTGGTTGTAGCAGATACCGCATGCCGTACAGGGACCGATCAGCTTGGGTTTTTCGCCTTCCATGATAATTGACGGGCAGCTTGCTGCACAGGCACCGCAGGCAGCACAGATTCCGGGTTTAATTATATCCTTGCGCAGCCGGCCGAAAGATATCTTTTCTTTGTCCTTCAGACTGCGTTTGACCCTGACAATGTTCTTTGCCACATCATCGAATCTTTTCTTGCATTCAGGGTCATGGAAATAGTAGGTTTTTCCATCCTGATCAGAGGTATATGGAGTATCGGGAGGTACTTCGCGTTTACATATTGGATCAATTGGCATATTCGTTACTTCCTGAATTGAATCTGCGGCAATGGGTAATATCATTAACGGTGTGGAAGGTATGTCCATAAGTTATCATTCCATCAAGTCCTGGAGTAGCCATGGAGTAGTCCTGGAGTAGGTTTTTATCCGAATCTATTGTTTATTGAATTCCAATGAAGCACACTATTCCTGAACTATTATCCCCGGCAGGCAGTCCTGAGTCCTTAAAAGCGGCAGTAGAGAATGGAGCCGATGCAGTTTACCTTGGTTCAAAAGAATTCAGTGCCAGGGGACATGCTGATAATTTTGACAGGGACCAGCTACTGGAAGCTATCGATTTTGCACACCAGCGGGATGTGTCGGCATATATCACAGTGAACACACTGGTGAAAGAGCAGGAAATTGAAGACGCCGTCCAATACCTGGAACAACTGTGCAACCACGGGGCCGATGCAGTAATAGTCCAGGATATGGGAATCCTGAATATATTAAATGAACACCTGCCCAAGCTGCCGATTCATGTAAGTACCCAGATGAGTATCCACAACAGTGCAGGCACAAAAATGCTGGGATCAATGGGTGTAAAACGGGCAGTACTTGCCAGGGAACTGGATATTGAAGAGATAAACACCATACGCTCGTCCACCGATATCCAGCTTGAGGTGTTCGTACACGGTGCAATGTGTATATGCTATTCAGGCAGGTGCATTATGAGCAGTTTTATTGGCGGCAGGAGCGGAAACAGGGGATACTGCGCCCAGCCATGCAGGAAGGAATATTCACTTGAAGGGAACAGGATGAGTAGTACAATGAGTAGTAAATACCTGTTGAGTCCGAGGGACCTGAACCTGTCATCCCGCCTCCCGGATCTTATTACTGCCGGAGTGGATTCCATAAAGATCGAGGGTCGCATGAAGCGCCCCGAATATGTGGCAGTGGTTACCAGGACATATCGCGACATCCTGGACCGGCTGTCCACTGATCCGACAAACGGGGCCACGCCGGATGAGATGCGGCGACTTGAGGTCATATTCAACAGGGGTTTTACTGAAGGCTATCTCAACGGAGACCCTGGAAGAAAGCTCATGAGCATGGATACTCCGGGTAACAGGGGTATCCTGCTGGGGCACGTTACCGGTAGCAATCCGGGGCGGGGGACCATCACCGTGAAACTGGATGCCGCCATCAATGTGGGTGATGGTATAATGGCTGGTGTCAAAGGCACCTCGATACACTTGCTGTGGATGGGGGGGCATAAGGTTCAGAGTGCACAGGCAGGGGAAGTTGTTACTTTTCCCTACGGTTGGGCCATTGCCACAGGCACACAAGTGTTCAAGACATTTGATTCGATACTGGTCGCCTCAGCAAGGAAAACATACCAATCAGTTCAACGAAAGGTCCCTGTCACCGTTCAGGTTGAAGCAATAAAAGGTCATCCACTACTGGTCCGGATGAGTGACTATCATGGGAACACTGGGGGATCAACGTCAGAAAATATGATATCTTCTGCACGACAGCAGCCGCTGGATGAACAGGCACTTGAGAAACAGGTCAGTAAACTGGGAGACACATATTTCCAGGCAGAAGCAATCAATATCCAAATGGATGATGATATTTTCATTCCACTATCCATGATCAACTCGGCCAGGCGCGAGGCGATCGAAGAACTCAGCCGGCTGCGACTTGCAGGGTACAGCCGGGTATGCAGTTCGGTTGGGCTGTTAACACCTCATCCACCTGATATTAAGGACCGCAGGCCGGTATTATCAGTCCGGGTGGCAGGGCCGGACTGGGTCAATGCTGCTGTTTCAGGCGGGGCCGCCAGGGTGTACGTTGATATTGAAGGCATTACAGGGAACGAGCCTGCCACCAATACTGCCATTGAAGAGGCACACCGGGCCGGAGCAGTCGTATTCATCCGCCTGCCTGATATTGTGAAGGATAAAGAAATGTCCCTGGTCACAGGAACATTGGACCAACTCCATGGTGTTGACGGCATACTGGCGGCCGGGCCTGACCAGATATCCTGGTTAAAGGAGATGTATGACCTTCCGCTGGCCGTAGATTATCCTGCTAATGTATTCAATGCACAGGGACTGGACTTTTTAACCGCTCTGGGAGCAGGTAGCATCACTGTGTCTCCTGAACTGACCCTGGATGAGATTACTAGTATCTCTGTTGGTTATGATATTGAATGCCTGGTCCAGGGAAGTGTGCAATTGATGGTATCCGAACACTGCATGATAGGTGGTATTAAGGGATGCGATAGTCCAATTGGAGTTAAGGGTGAGATTAAGAGTGGAGTTAAAGGTGGAGTCGAGGGTGAAGTTAAGGGGAGCATAACAACTGAACAGATCACCAGACCCTGCCAGCCTGGGTGTACTGAGGGTGGGGTTACTGGGTGTAGTATCAGGGATAAAAAAGGATTTGTATTCCCTGTGAGACATGACAACCAGTGCAGGACACATGTATACAATTCAAAGGAACTGGGTCTGATAGACAGTATACCTGGTATTATAAAAGCTGGCGTGAGATCCTTGAGGATAGAAGGAATGTTCTATGATGCAAAACAGGTGGAAGAGGTCACAATGTTATATTCCCATGCTATTGAAACCTATTTGGAGAACCCGGCACAGTATGATGGAAGTGTCCACCTGTCCGGGCTGAAGAAGATGTTTCCGGGTAACCTGACCACTGGCCATTATTTCAGGGGTGTGCAGTAATGAGCCGGGTATTCCTGTCAGGTTCCATGCGGGGCGGGCGCAGATTGGTTGAAACCTACAGGTTCATGGCGGATGTGATGCTATCTGAGGGGGTAGAGGTGCTGAGCGAACATGTGGCCCGGGAGACGGTGTTTGATGATGAGAGGGGGATGAGCGAGCAAGAGATATTTATGCGGGATGTGGGTGGCATAGAGCAGTGTGACTGCCTGGTGGCAGAGGTGAGCGTGCATTCTATCGGTGTAGGATACGAGATATGCTATGCTGTGGGCCTGGAAAAGCCTGTGCTGTGTGTGTATGAGCGGGACTCAAATGTATCAGCTATGGTGCTGGGGAATAAGGAGGTAGTTACGCAGAGTTATGGTGATCCGGATGAACTGCGGCAGCTTGTGCTGGGATTTGTGGGGTTGGTAGAGTCAGGTGAGCATGTATCAAAAAAAGTGAAAAACAATGGATAATGGGATTGTACCATGGACTTTTATTATAAATTGAGACTTGCCCTTTATTTCAGGTGGAAATATATATTACGGATTATAATAATTGCCATCATGGTGATGACATTTCCATCTTTGAAAAAGGAATCCTTTTTTGGTGATAATAGCTAAGTAGTTATCGTTTTTTAGACTTATGATCACTTGGTTACAGGTATAATTATTTGGAAGCAGGTTTATCACGAACTTACATTATAAATCGAGACTACCCCCTCATTTCCGGTGGAAATATATATATATATCACGGTTTATAATAATTGTCATCATGATGATGGCACTTTCAATTTTGAAAAATGAATCCTTTTTTAGTGATAATAGCTAAGTAGTTATCGTTTTTTAGACTTATGATCACTTGGTTACAGGTAAATTATTTGGGACCAGGTTTATCACGAACTTACATTAAAAATTGAGACTGGCCCTTTATTTCCGGTGGAAATATATATCGCGGTTTATAATTATTTCCATCATAATGATGACATTTTCAATTTTGAAAAATGAATCTATATTTGGTGATAATTGGTTTGCAGTTATCGTTTATGAACTTATGATCACTTGGTTATATACCAATAAACATACGTTATACTAGACTCGCTCTTTACGGCACCAAACACCAGCATAATTTATCCCATTAATGAACTGGAGAACAATGTCATTACAATCCCGAACACAAAGAACAATAACGGCAGGGCTATTGCAATCAAAGCTTTATTTGTGCTCAAATTGTGTACATATTTTACTCCAAGAAATATCAGGCCAATTGCCCACAACTGCATTATGTAGCCAATGATCAATATAGCCATATAATATGGATTGGATAACAGTTCACCCATAGGATTGCCTGATCCTGTTGTAGCTGAAATAGTAATAGTAATGGGTTCAATAAATGAGAACAATATTATTCCAATTACACCATTAATGATAAGAGGAGTTCTACTGTAACCATAGACCACTAACATCTGGGTAAACTTACCCTCTCCACCCAATGCAACTGCGATAAAATGAATTATCCCAGCTGCTATTATCCACATTATTATTACACCGATTAGGGCATATATGATTGGTACCACTGTGGTGAAAAATTTTACAATTTCTATAGATTCGGCGGGCAAATCACTAAAATCATAGATAATCGGCATTAAGTATACTGAAATTGTACTTAGGATTGCAATAATTCCCACTATTAGGAATGACTCTTCAATATATGGTCTATCTGATATTTCTTTTATCGTTTCTTCCGGCTTTATTAATATCCCGGTAATTTTATTCAACAAGTTCATAATTATACCTTCTTTTGTTATTCAGCTCGCAATGCTTCCACAGGGTCCAGCCGTGCCGCCCTTGAGGCAGGGTACACACCTGCTACTACGGATGTGACCAACCCGAAGGTCAGACCTATTAACATCGATGTAAGGGTCACAGTGCTGGGGAAGTTCCCAAGGACAGATATCAGGTATGCCAGGCCCCCTCCAAGGGAAACACCGATAAGGCCGCTGACCAGACCCAGTATGCCGGATTCGATCAGGAACAATGTCCTGATATCACCTTTATTGGCACCAACTGCTTTCATGACACCTATCTCCTTTATCCGTTCAGTAACAGTAAGCATCATCACATTTATAATACCTATGCCACCCACTACAAGGGCCACAGCACCTATGCCGCCCAATCCATATTTTATCTGGTTGAGCAAATCTGTTAGATTTTCCAGAAACCCGCTCTGGTCAAAGATAGTATATTTTTCATTCCTGTGGGTCCTCTGGAGACTTTTATCCATCCGTTCAATAGTTTCAGGAATCGTATCCTGGTCTTCCACCCAGACATTGATCGATGAAAATGAATACTCTTGAATGTCAAGAAAATTCTTCATGCTCGGATGGGTTATATATATCTGGGAATTGCTACTGCCTCCAAGTAAAGACATCTGTTCCACATCCTCAAGGACACCCACTACCTTATAATCAATACTGGTATTGGTCAGGCTGTTCGTAAGTATAATATGTGACCCGGGGTTGATCTTCATATCAAACATCTTATTGGCAATATCATATCCCAGCACCATACCGCTGCGGTCCGAATCACTAAGGAACCTTCCAGCCTCGATAGTATCTGCTATCTTTGATTCTTTTGATGGTGTTATGGCAATAACACCCACGCTTCGCTCATCACTGCGAAACTCCATAAGGGCCCCGGTAGAACGGCGCGGAGAGACACTCTCAACACCTATTACACCTTCCAGTAAAGAAACATCCTTGTCATCCAGTACTGCATTCTTCATGGGTCTGCCAGCGCCAGCAGGCTCGAAACCCCCTGGTATGACCTGTACCATGTTCAGGTCCATATCGCCAAAGGCAGAGGAAACACCGGTTACTAATCCCTCACCCACAGAGAGCATGACCACGATAGCTGCCACTCCTATGATAATGCCAAGACTTGACATTACGGTCTTGAACTTCTCACCACTAAAGCTCAGGAATACAAATTCCAGGGCATCGTAGAATTTCATATTTCTTCTCTGGAACTTCTTCGCTTTCGCATCACGACAAAGACAATTATTATTACCGCAAACAGGCCGCCAACTATCCCGAACACCAGCCAGGGATTTGAATCCCTGTCCACGACGATCAGGGGCTTTGAGTTGTTCACATTGATGATCTGGATATCAGATTCATGCCAGTTGTTCCCGTTTTTAAATATTGCCTTAACTCCCATCTGCTCAATACCATCCTCTGGCTCGATATCGAACTGGATGGTGAACATCTCGTCAGAATCCATTGTGCCAATGAAATACTGGGCAGGCTGGAATTCCACATTATCTGTTACAGGAACAATGGTCACTGCTTTTACCGTGTTTGGTCTTACATTTGCAATATCCAGGACAATAAAATCCGATTTACTGCTAACCTCAGAATTTATTAATTTTATCCCTGAAGAATCCACAGTCACCGGAATCTTCCATTTGACATCATACATATCCCCTCCTCCAATGAAAACAAAATCCAAAAAACGGATACTATCCGGGGCATCCTCGCTTACCCTGATCGAATATGTAAAGTCTATAGTGTCACCCGGTCCAAGCAGTCCCACATCATAATAGGAATTGCTTGTAACCTGGATATGACTATCTCCTGATAACGAAGCGTCTAGTACCTGGGCTGAAAGGTCGAAGACTTCTTCTTTGGTCTTGTTATCCACAAATACAGAATAGGAATAATCCTTTGCTGCATTATTCAGTGTGATCGTTACTGTACCCTCATCCCCAGGCATAAGATATGCAGGGTCCACTGAGTAATCCACCATTACAGATGGCCGGACAGTGATGTCAGTATCGGCAACTGAGACCTGTACCATTATCAATATTAATAAACATCCGATTATCCTTGTTATTTTCATACTATTATCCTGTCCCTTATCCCTGTTATTTTCATACTATTATCCCGTCTCTTATCCTTATTATTTTCATACTACCATCCCGTCCCTTATCCTTATTATCCGGTGGCATATATCTGCAATATCCTGCTCATGAGTGACCATTACAATTGTTATACCCTGTGAATTAAGTTTTTTGAAAATATCCATAATCTCTTCACCTGTCCTGGAATCAAGATTGCCTGTGGGTTCATCTGCCAGGATGATGTCGGGCCTGTTGACCATTGCCCTGGCTATAGCGATCCTCTGCCGCTGTCCTCCTGAGAGTTCGGGAGGCTTGTGTTTCATACGGTCCTCCAGTTTTAGTTGTTCCAGGAGTTCTATGGCCCTGGCTTTTCGCTTTGCCTTTGGTACATCCTGGTAGATCATGGGTAGTTCCACGTTTTTCAGGGCATCGAACCTGGCTATGAGGTTGAAGGTCTGGAACACAAAACCGATCTTTTTTCCCCGTATCCTGGCAAGTTCCATGTCAGAAAGGGCTGAGGTATCCACGCCGTCAATGAAGAACTTGCCGTGGGTGGGCCTGTCAAGCAGGCCTATCAGGTTCATTAATGTGGTCTTGCCGCTGCCGGATGGACCCATGATGGCAACGAACTCACCGCGCTTAATAGAGATGTTTATATCTTTAAGTACCGGGACTGCAAGTTTTCCAAGGTGATAGGTCTTTTCGACGTCTTGTGTGGATAGTACATCTTCCATTTTTTACCTCAATTATTACCTCTAACCTGTTTTCATATACCTGATAATTTCGCCTATAGCAGGCCGTTTTCCATACATCAGCAGTCCTACCCTGAACAATCTGGCAGAGGCTATTATTACGAAATAGACAGACACAATTAAAATAAATAAGCTTATTGCAATCTGGTAGGCCGGTACATCAGACACGCCCATACGAATAAGCATGGCAACTGGAGATGTTAACGGGAACATGGAAAAGAACATCGATAACATACCATCAGGTTCGGTGATCAATACCTGCATGAACAACATGGGTGCTATAGCCGGGAAAGTGAAGATCGGAATAAGCTGCTGGCTTTCACGCATAGAACCGCTTATTGCTCCCACAGCACCCATCATACTGGCAAATAACAAAAATCCAAGTACGAAATATGCCAAAGACAGGATCAATAAAAAGGGATTGATAGATAAGGCAAAAACATATATCAATCCGGCAAAACCCACTGACAGCCAGATCGCTATCTGCAGCAGTCCTACCGATCCCAGTCCGACGATCTTTCCTGTGAGCATTTCCATGGGAGTTACTGAGGATAACAGTATCTCGATTATCCGGCTCTCTTTTTCCTCTGCCACACTCTGCAGTAAATATCCGGAGGAAGTAAAAATTGAAATTAACAGGAGTATACCGATTAAATATGGAAGTGCAAAATCTTCCAGCAGATCGGTTAGTCCTTTTTCACTGATCTCACCTGTGGTCTCAATAGAAAATCGCTTAAATGTTATAGGATCCTTGACCCGCTGCAAGGTATCTTCATCCACCTTATCCTTAAGCAAGTTGTTTACCATCAATTCAGACAGTTCTTCTTTGGGAATGTCTGTTCCTTTTCCCATCACATATGATTCGACAATTCCGGTCTTGATGTAATCTTCAGGGATGATCAGGTATCCTGATAATGTCCCGGATCCAAGGTCCTGTTTAGCTTTGGCAACATCTGAATATTGTGTGAATTTTATAATTGGATTTTTTTCATTATTCGTGCCATCCAATTCCTGGTTATTTGTGACTCCCGGAATTCCATTTGAAAAGATCATTGATCCTCTTACTGTGATCTCATCAGGAAATTCAAATGAATTTGATCTGTCAATGTAACCCAGATTCAGATCTTCGGGTGATGATGTACCAGCCAGTAGTAAGGGAACTAACATAATGAGGATAAAAAAAAGCGGGAAGCCTAATGTCATCAGTATGAACTCTTTTCGCTTTATGGTTTTCAGGAACTCGTATTTTGCTATCATTATGGATTTATTCAACTGGATACCCCCTTGACAATTTTAATGAAGATCTCATTCAAGGACGGGGTTGATTGTTCAAGGCGCAGGATCCGTACCCTTGTTACAATATCTTCGATCAGGGACTGGACATCATGTCCCTCTTTTATGAATATCTCAATATACGTTCCATGCCGGATGATTTTTTCAATCTGGTCAAGTCCTTCAAGTGAGCTTAGGTTCCCCTCAAATTCCAGGAAAATGGAATTATTGCGGTGTTCATTCTTAATATCCCCGACCTTCCCATTAAGGACGACTATGCCGTTATTGATCATAAGTATGCGATCGCACATGGCTTCTGCCTGTTCCATCATGTGGGTGGAGAGTATGATCGTCTTACCACCTTTTTTTTGTTCAAGAAGAATGTTCTTGATGATCTGGGTATTTACAGGATCAAGACCAGAGAATGGTTCATCCACGACTATGAGGTCGGGACTATGAATAATAGTGGCAATGAACTGTATCTTTTGCTGCATTCCCTTTGAGAGCTCTTCGATCTTTTTGTCTTTATGCTCCAGCATTTCAACTGACTGCAGGAGATTAACAGTATTTTCCATAGCCAGGGTTTTTGTCATTCCTTTAAGTTGGGCCAGGTAAACCAGAAGTTCAATAACCTTGGACTTTTTGTAAAGACCGCGCTCTTCTGGTAAATAGCCGATCCTGTCCTTAGAACCAGGATCAAGATCTTTCCCGAATACCTTGATATTTCCTGATTCTGGTTTTATGATATCAAGCATCATTCGCAGGGTTGTGGTCTTACCTGCTCCATTGGGACCGAGAAGTCCGAATATTTCTCCCTGATCTACTGAAAAAGATATGTTGTCAATAATCTTTTTAGTATTGTATGATTTTGATACATGTTCAAGTTCTAATATTATCATTGAGATCAGTCCATTTACATTATAGATGTATTTTTTAAATAAAAGGTTTGCGCAAATTAAATTATAATTTGATTTATATTCACCAACCAGTAAATTATGAAATAAAACTTAATCCTCGAAAATAAAAACCTCTTCGATTTTTGATTCTAAAACTTTAGCTACATCATATGCAAGTTTTAATGAGGGATTATACTTTCCTCTTTCTAAAAACACAATGGTTTCTCTTCTTACACCTACTTTATTGGCAAGTTCTTCCTGGGTCAGATCATACTTTGCCCTTAGTTCTTTCATTCTTGTTCTCAGCTTACTCACCTGTCTTATTGAAGTACCATCTGAATGTAATGAAAATCCATACTCCGAGAATCCATATATTCCGGACTCCATCAGTTAATTCTATCGAAGGGGTTAATGATGGGGATAATTTCAGCATTCTGAGAAGCACGATTATTGTTGCAATCAACAGCATTGCAATAAACGCAGAATATCCGGCTTTTTCCCTGACTCTCACAGACCTTTCATCTTCTATTAAATCGCATTTGGGTTTCGTAGCTACGCTTAAACCAATTACAAGTCCAATCAATCCACCTATAATTAGAATAAATCCGAAAACACTGATCGGTTCGATAAACAAGATAATTATAATTCCAGCCAGAATAGCGCACAAGCTGATTCCAATAAATTTTGTTATATCCTTATCTTTCCTGAATTTCATTCAACATCACCTTTTTTGTTATAAAACCATCGAAGAATCAAAAATGAATAGATGCCTATAAGGATAATTAAAGTACCTGCAGTATTATATTCAATAGACACTGAAGTAAATCTGTCAGTTAGATTAAGGATAATAACAACATTTGCCATTATCCAGAACGCATGATGGCCTGCTTTGTCCGTATTTTTATTAGTCCTCTCATCAGGCATAAAATATTCTATCGGTTTTGTTGCTACATAAATACCCATAACACTCAATATTGTACCAGTCATAATGAGGCCACCTCCAACAAAAAACAAAGACGGTATAAAATGATTCAAAAGTATGCCAACAATTATCATCCCCACACTCATTGATATAAATCGCAAAATGTATTTATCTGTCCTGAATTTCATTCCAGATCACCTTTTTTATCAAAATAATATGTCAAGATGCCCCATGAAAATATTCCAATATACAAAAGCACAATTACTGCTAAGCTGAAGTTTATGTTTAGCTGTAAGATGCCAGCAACTGAAGCAGAAGCAATCAATAATCCCGAAAGTATTAAAAATGCGTATAGTCCCGCTTTTTCAACACCTCTTTTAGTCCGTTCATCTCCCACAACTCCTGTTCTTGGTTTTAATATCCTGAAAAAGGAAGACATGGCAAGGCCCAGCCCGATAAGAACAGGGAAGATTACCTGGAGGGCTGATTCCGGATCTACTTCGGAGAAGTTTTGGAATATTATAATTATCCCACTTGTTGCTAGCGCAAGTCCCACGACAAGGATGCACAAATTCAACAAATTTGTTGTGTTGTTTTTATATTTCATTCCAGATTACCTTTTTAGTTAGAAACCAATTTCGTCTTTCATTTTTAAATAATATAACTGAAGTGAAACCTTTGATATTAACATCACAGTTAGAATAAATGCTAATACTTCAAATGCATCAAAAAGTGTTGGAAGAAAATGTAACACTATTGTCAATAACCCAATTGATATGATCGATAGATAGAATGCAATATCTGATGACTGGCCAGAAATTCTTTTAACCATCTCGTCTTTTTTCAATTCATCTTTGAACATTCCTCTTCGTATGATATAACTTATGAATAGTCCAATTGAAACACAAGCCATCATATTTCCCCCAACCATATCGCCATAAGAGTATAGGACAATTGCAGCAATTCCAAAAAGCGGAGTCGATATCAGGAGTGTTATTTTATATTTATCCATTGTGTAATTCTCCTTTTGCTGGTTATTTTAATAATATGTTAACTATATCTAACATCAAACTATTTAAATTAATCGTTTTTGTTAGAAATACATTACATAAAAAACATGTGTCCAATAACGTTACATTTCTGTTATATTTAAGAGAGCTATATGATTTTGCTCTCTAATTTGTGCTTAAATTCAAATTTTAATTGGATTTTGCATTCGGGCAGGCAATATCAGGAATTTTATTTAAAACCACATGTCCGCATATTGATAATTGGTGGTTATATTGCTGTAATAGTACTTAAAAACCAGTAGGTTGACAGCTCAATACCCAATTTAGAAGACTTCAGAAACAACAGTCCAAAACCGTTTTATTTAAGTATATGAAGACCCAGTATTATTAGAGGCAGTCCGATAATTCAAAATCTCAAGAAAAAAAGGCCAATTAAACCTCTAAATCGAAAAAGAAGGAAAAATTATATTACTGACAGTAATTGTCGGACAGTTTGCATTAGTACAGG
>Ga0255456_1057_pt1 | contig 16956 bp, 15 predicted proteins | sample ANMaggQLBNCT01C7_FD_182646 | JGI IMG/M metagenome (GOLD analysis project Ga0255456, IMG submission 182646) | Sediment cell enrichment communities from methane seep in Santa Monica Basin, California, United Staets - ANME aggregate JGI... | ecosystem: Environmental > Aquatic > Marine > Cold seeps >...
CTCCCAATGTCTACCTATGCTTACCACCGAAGAACTCTCAGGCATTGTCGAGGTCATGGTTGTAGTATCTGAGGAAGAGATAATCGACATCGCCCAGGAACTGGCATATTTACGGGACGATGAGACTCCTGACCTGGAAGACCTCAGGCAACTAATCACGTCGGCAATGAAGATACACTGGCTTGAACCCATACCCTCCACAGCAGTATTTAACAGTAACAGCCCACAAAGTTCAATGTTATATATAGCAGGCTCCGCTTCATTTGGCACAGTGCCGCCTGAACTGAGCGAGATAATGGATACAATTGAATTTGAGGGATGCAGGTCCTTTGACTGGGGCATGGTCACTTCAAATATCATTCCCGACATGTCACGTAAACTGGACCGGTTGGAATCACTGGTGGAGGACGCTGCCAGCGGGGCCGTTGTGATCGAAAAAGCAGAAACAAAGTACAGTGAACTGTTCAACCTTTACTATGATTATGATTTCTGGCTGCCAGATGGTCTACCTGGAGTTGGCGGGAGACTTGAGGACATTAGCCAGCGACTGAAAGAGATAAAAAAGCATTAACAGCATACTGAGGAACATATCTATGCCAAAAAGTAATATTCGCTACCAGTTAGGCAATCATGCTATTGCACAGGCATTAAACAATAGCGGGGTGGACCTTGTATCAGGTTATCCAGGCACACCCTCATCTGAGATCATCGAGGCCCTGGCCCGGTTGAAACCGGATTGTCATGTGGAGTGGTCTGTGAACGAGAAAGTTGCGCTGGAAGTGGCCATCGGTGCCTCATGGTCAGGGGGCCGCAGCGCAGCTACTATGAAACACGTAGGTCTTAACGTGGCCTCGGACCCGTTCATGACCCTTGCATATGCAGGCGTTATGGGCGGGCTGGTCATAATCTCTGCAGATGATCCCGGATGCCATTCGTCCCAGAACGAGCAGGATAACAGGCGGTATGCACAATTTGCCCGTATACCCTGCCTGGACCCGGCCACGCCGCAGGAAGCCTGTGATATGGTGTCCTATGCTTTTAATTTCTCAGAGAAGTATGAGATGCCAGTGATACTTCGCCCCACCACCAGGGTGTGTCACGGCAAATCCGACATTACAATACCTGAAACTGAAAAACCAGGCAAAAAGATTGGTTTTGAGAAGAGACCGCAGCAGTGGGTAATGCTCCCTGCCCATGCAAGGGTGCGCCATAAAGTGCTAATGGAAAAACAGGATATAATGGCTGAGGCACTTGGTTCTTCAAAATGGAACCAACTGGATATTATTAAGGGCGCTGAACTGGCGATCATCGCATCGGGTGTGGCATCTGTCTATGCCAGGGAGGCCATAGAAAGGCTCGGTATCAAGGCATCCTTTTTGAAAATATCCACGTATCCGGTGCCCCTTACCCTGATAGAACAATTACTGGACTCGGTGGGACAATTGCCGGACCCGGTGGGACAGGTACTGGTGATAGAGGAGCTGGAACCTGTTGTGGAAGAGGCCGTAAGGTCGATATCGGGTACAAGGAATATGGAAGTACATGGAAAAGACATGGTACCAAGGAACGGAGAACTGAATGTATCGATCGTGGAAGCTGCCATCTCAAAGTTTGCCGGTATTGACCATACTCCCCATGTACCTGAAAGGTTGTCAGTTGAACTGCCGAACCGTCCACCTGTCATGTGTCCGGGCTGCCCGCACAGGGCCACCTATTATGCCATGAAGAAAGCCTTTGGCAAGTCAGCAGTATTCCCTGGTGATATCGGATGCTATACCCTTGGTGTCCAGATGGGGACAATGGATACCTGCCTGTGCATGGGTGCCAGTATCACCACAGCTTCCGGTATATACCATGCAGGTGAGACCGAACCGATCTGCTGTTCCATCGGCGACTCCACCTTTTTGCATACCGGCATTCCGGGGCTGTTGAATGCCGTGTACAATGGTGCAGATATTACAGTCACGATCCTGGATAACAGGACCACTGCCATGACCGGGCACCAGCCCAATCCAGGCACAGGATTGAACGTACTGGGTGATGCTACGTTCATGGCCTCACTTGAGGATATTTCAAAGTCGTGCGGTGTGGAGTTTGTTGAGGCGACCGACCCGTTTGATGTAAAAGAAACTATTCATGTATTCAAACAGGCCAGGGAGCATAAAGGGACGGCAGTTGTCATTTCAAGGCAGGAGTGCCTCATCATGGCCCGCAGGCGTGGAATAAGGCACACTCAGTTTGCAGTCGACCCGGATGAATGCCAGGGCTGCAAGGCATGTATCAGGTTCGGGTGTCCTGCGTCTTCATTCGTTGAATCCGCAGAGGAAGGGGAGAAGGGGAAGGCTGTCATCGGTGAACTTTGTGTGGGCTGCGGGGTATGTGCCCAGGTCTGCCCGTTCGATGCTATTAAGGAGGTCTCCAAATGACAGAATTCGACCTGGTCATTGTGGGTGTTGGCGGTCAGGGTACCATACTGGCTTTTGATATAGTGGGTATGGCGGCAGTGAATGAGGGGCTTCCTGTACAGGCTTCAGAGACACATGGCATGGCGCAGCGCGGTGGTTCTGTTATCAATCATGTAAGGCTGGATTGCAGGTACGGCTCACTGATACCTGCGGGCAGGGCCGATGCTATACTTGGTCTGGAACCGGCAGAGGGATTAAGAGCCATAGATTTCCTGTCACCGGATGGTGTGGTGGTAGTGAATACAAATCCTATTTTCCCAATTACTGTTCTGTCAGGTGCTTCAGAGTACCCTGAGGTGGATGCTGTGCTGGGTGAACTGAAGGGGCGCTGTAAACACCTGGTGCCTTTGGATGCAGACAGGATAGCAATTGAGGCAGGTCATCCGTTAACAGCTAATGTGGTACTGATAGGTGCGCTTTCCAATTTCCTTCCACTGGATGCCGGGAGCCTTGAAGAGAGTATAAGTAATCTGGTGCCGCCCAAAACCGTGGAAGTGAACCTGAAGGCTTTCAGGCTGGGGCGGGAGACCAGTCTGCAGGTCATTGAATAAAGTTAAGTAATCCTGTTCCGTTAAGATATTAAAATTCATCACATATCCGGAGAACCAAGATGTACAGCCAGAAATGTATCCAGTGCAATGCAGAATATACCCCGCAGGATATCGTTTATACCTGCCCGAAATGCGACGGCCTGCTTGAGATCGTCTATGACTGGTCAGACCTATCCATCAGCAGGAAGGACTTTGAAGGTATTCCGCTGTCTGTATGGAAATATAAAGCTCTCCTGCCTGTTGAGCGGGAACCTGTTTCCACCAACGAAGGTGGTACGCCCCTGTATAAATGCAGCCCCCTGGCCCAAAAGATCGGCATCGATACCATGTATGTGAAACATGAGGGTCTTAATCCCACTGGCAGTTTCAAGGACAGGGGTATGACCGTCGGTGTATCAAAGGCACTTGAGTTGGGTATGAAGACAGTGGCATGTGCGTCCACTGGCAATACTTCGGCTTCCCTGGCTATCTACGGTGCCAAGGCAGGTATTCCTGTAGTGGTACTGCTTCCGGCAGGAAAAGTGGCCATGGGTAAAGTAGCCCAGGCAATGATGCACGGTGCCAAGGTACTGAGCATAAGGGGCAATTTTGACGATGCCCTGAAACTTGTCAGGGACCTGTGTGATAATGAGGGATTCTATTTATTAAATTCAGTAAACCCGTACAGGCTTGAGGGACAGAAGACCATTGCCTTTGAGATCGCTGACCAGCTTGGATGGGAAGTACCTGATAAACTGGTACTGCCTGTGGGCAATGCAGGTAATATCACTGCCATTTACAAGGGGTTCAGGGAGTTCTATGAACTGGGACTGACTGAGCGTATCCCGACGATGATAGGGATACAGGCCGAAGGGTCCTGCCCGGTAGTAAATGCATTCAAGCAGAACCAGAAGGACATTGTTCCTGTAACCAATCCCGAGACCATAGCAACCGCCATCAGGATAGGCGACCCTGTGAATGCGGTGAAGGCACTGCGGGCCATATACCAGTCAGGAGGGCTGGCCGAATCTGTATCGGATGATGAGATAGTGGCAGCACAAAAGGACCTGGCCCGGCTTGAGGGTATCGGTGTTGAGCCTGCCAGTGCATCTTCAGTGGCTGGTCTTAAGAAATTGGTGGATATGGGTGCGATCCAGTCTGATGAAACTGTGGTATGCATTACCACAGGGCACCTACTCAAGGACCCTGAAGAAGTCATGGATATGTGCGAGAGCCCGATAGTAGTTGATGCCACTGCCGAGTCTGTGCGAAAGGCAGTGTTCGGTTGAGTTTCAAATATTATTTTTCAATTATTTTTTCGCAATATTTGCATTACAATCAATAAGACTGAAACGCCCGCAAATAGACTGAATCCAGGAATTCCCTTCTTTTCAGTTGGTGCCTGGACAGGTTTTTTATCTGCAGTCACTGTTGGCTCTACAATAATACCTTCACCCCCTGAGTCTCCCACAACTTTCTTACCTGTTACTGCAAATGGTGAGAATCCAGGCACTTTTGCCTCAAAGTACAAATACTCTGCATCTTCTCCAATCCTATAAGTCTCAAGTGGATTCCATATTCCATCACTGTACCGATTCAATGAAATCGTGGACTTACTGATCTTGTTATCAATGATCCAGGACTTTTCTACTTTGAAATTTATAATGGGATTAGCAATGTTATCTGAGGTCGCCCAGTCGAGATTTCCAACCCAGATATTCAGGTTCTTATACACTATATCCGATGGTGCACTATCTGCCAATGTAGAGGTGTTGTTCAATATCTCGACCTTTGCAGCAATTTTGCCTGAATTTTTTAGACCAGTGAAATTGAGGTATTGTACTATATTACCTTCAAAATCAAAATTGTAGCTCACTATTGAACCCTTATTCACATATTCCCTTTCGGTTTCTGAAATCAATATATTCTCAAAAGCTTCACCAGAGCCTCCGCTTCCCCCTCCTCCTCCTGAACTGCCTCCGTTAGAGTTTTGAGCAATTTGAGTTATAACTTTTAATGAATATGTCCCAGTTTCAAATGTTGTATGATCCTGTGATTTCATATTTATCTGCGAAGTTCCAGTATTCATAATAACTGGGATATCTTCCGGAACGGCTTCGACATTCCAATCCATGCGAACAACATAAGCAGATGGAACTATAAGTTCCATAGTCCAACTAACACCTTTTAAATCAGGCTTTATATCTGTTGCTAACCGATTAACTACTTCATGGCTGCATGGAAAATAAACGTCAAGGGCATCAGCAGGGGGGGGAGGGTGAGCCGAAACATCCAAATCTTTATCGAACCCATCCGTGGCATTAATGCTGACACCTAAAACGCATATGTAAGTAGCAGGTGGTGGAGGAGGAGAAATATCATTATCTGTTGAGGGCAGCGAAGTTACATATATAGGCAGATTCCACTCTGCACACGATGAACCAATGAAAAAGATCGACAATAATACAAGAGCAACGAAGCGCATTATGTTTGACATATCCTGCACCTATCCAAAGTAAGGAGTTCCGCTAAAGGTGACATAAGTATCATTCAATGCAAGAACCCAATAGCCTTTCCCCAGTTCGATTTCGCTAACATTATAATATTGCTTATTGGTAGTACTCCAGGTGTACACAGGAATTAGCACATCTTCATTGCTACCGAAAATCGTATCTACGTCTGGATAATCCGGTTCAATTGGAGTTGAAACAAGATTCCAGCCCTGAAGTAGTGTCATCGTGTAGGAATATGGGGAGGGACCAGAAGTGTAATATTGTGCATTTGAAACTCCTCCAGTCACATATTTTTCATATTCTACTGTAAAACCGGATGCGGTAATATCAACAATTGCATATTGTGAAGTTAGGTTCTTTTCTAGCACAAGAATTTCAATTAAGCCATTCTGGTATTTTACACGCCTTTTATCATCAACTAGGGTTGTTGAAGTAGTTAATTCGTCATATGAGCCATCTGAATTTAACTGATAAATTGTTACTTCCAGCATTAAATCTCCAGAAAATAATGTAATATCTGATACTTCAATAAAATAGTTATTTATCTGATATCCATCTCCCTCTTTAATGATATATTTAATTGGTGACACATATTCGCCAATCTTCACTTCTTTTACCAGTGCACCGAGATTACCTGCTTCATTTACTTTAACTGCGAAGAGATTGCCAATAACATTTGTTACGTTACCTTTCGAAAGTCCGATATCAACATCGTTAATTACACTTAGCTGATCAGGATATGTCTTAATGATATAATCCCCATATAGTTCCACATCGTTATTAACCAGATTCAGTACATCTGTAGATATAAGATCTATATTGCTGAATTTTACAAGATTGGTGTTCATGCCTGCAAATACTGTCTCAACTGTGAAATTCATGACTTCAATTATTCGACCACCGAGTTTTGTCTCGTATATAAAATAACCACCCTCCATCACGACCTCATTATCTACTTCTTCTCCATCTTTACTAATTGACATCCATACCTCTGATCCGTCAACATCAATCTCAACAGCTGTAATACCCCAACCGCCTGGTAAAACCAGAGTCTCACCAACTCTCAATAAATGATTATCATTCTGATCTTCATCAATAAGTTTTTTTGCAATGATCCACTCAGATGAACTGCTATATACAACAGCATACTTACTGTTGCCCCATGCAATATTTTGTCCCCATGGTATTGTAGTATAATTCATTTCTCCCTCTGGGACAGATAAATTCGAGTAGAATGGAAGTTTAATGGATTCGTATCCAACCTTATCTTCAAGGTCATAGTAAAGAACTGCCGGGTTGTCTGCTGACATTGCCTTTAACATGGTCCCGGTTGAGGCATTAGTAGCACCTACTATCTCATATATACCAGGTTCTGTCATTATTTTGACCAGTCCTGCCATATCCCCAGCTTCATTGACCCTGACTGAAAAGAGATCACTGATAATATTCTTTGCATTTCCTTTTGAAAGGGATATATCAATGTCATTCAGTATACTTATTTGATTGTTGGATATCTTGATAACATAGCCATCATACAGGTTTATGTCGTTATTTTTGATTTCCAGTGTATCTGTTGATATTAGATCGATGTTATTTATCTTTATGAATTTAGAATTAAAGCTACCTTCAAATACCGATACCGTTTCAACAGTTAGATTTAAAATCTCAGTCTTGTCAGGTGCACCCAGGTTTGCTTTATATGCAAAATTATTGCTTTCATTAACAGTTGCATTGTAAATTACCCCATCGTCTTTCGTCAGCGACAGCCAGACTGTTTTATTATCGGGATCAATCTCTTTAGCATTAATTCCCCAGCCTCCTGGGAGAGAAAGAGTTTGATTATTAAAAATTAGATGATAATCCCCTGAGTTTTCATCAACAAGCTTTTCAGTAATTATCCAATTGGTTGCATTGTGTTTAATAACAAAATATTTTTTGCTGCCCCATCCAATATAATCCCCCCAGGGTATAGTGGTATAGTTCAATTTTCCATTGGGTATGAATAAGCTATCATACAATGGAAATGTAATTGAGCTGTATCCATCTCTATCCTCCAGATCATAGTAGAGAACTGCCGGATTATCTATGGATGTAGCCTTAAAAGTAGTTCCGGTTGCGTTAATTGCTCCAAGCACCTCATATAGTGTTAATGCCGGGGCTGGTGTTGGTATCGGCACTGAAATTACCGTTATATTCATTTTATATTCCTCTCTACCTTTAAGGTAGAAGGTATACATACCCGGTTGATTGAAGGTGTAGCTAACAAATTCCATATATGCCAGATATTGTTTTTCAGACCAGATATCATTCTCATTAACCAGTGTACGAGGCTGTTCTGAGGTCTCAAAATTTCTCCACTTTACGGTGTCGCCTACGTTTATTGTCACATCTCCCACAGGTATGAATATGTAATTATCGATTCTGATGAGGTATTCTTGAGTTTCAGTAGGTGCATTGTGTATAGTGCCTGAATGGCATTTGTTACACTCAGGTTGATTGTCGGTCAATTTTTCACCGTGACACTGCTGGCATGTTGCCGAAGTATGTTCATGTATCACGTGTGGGTCCGGGTGGCAGGCTGCGCAGTCAGAGTCTTCAGCCATTTCAGTTACTGTTTCATATTGTAGTTCCTGTGCTTGAACCACTCCTACCATTGTGGATATTACTATTAATAATAGCAAACAATTGATTAGCTTCAAATAAAATCCTCCTCGTTATAAATATGATCTGTACGTTACTGTAGAAGTAAAAGTTGCGGTTCCCACATTCGCTGGCTCTGTTTCGGCATAACTAATTGCAAGAACTGCGACTGTTAATGTAGTAAGCACCAGGAAAAAAAACAATGTTGACAATGTTATTTTCTTATTCATATTTTATTACTCCATAATTTAAATATTGATGTAAACTTTCACTAATTGATAAAATCAAATATTTATTATTGTCATTATTATTATTATTATGAACTTTTCAATTAATCACAACATGATTATTTAAATAATTTCAAGTGTTGTAGGTATATAGAATTTTATTCTGTATAAATGTGTCGGAATACTACAGGATTGGGGATATATGATACCGACTTGAATGCCATAAAGGAGAAGTCTGAATATATCGGGAAGAACACTAACAACGAAGCAGAATACCGGGCGCTTATTGCGGCACTGGAGCGGGCGGTGCGCTACTGCAAGGATCATGTGGAGCATTATAGCGGCAGTGAACTGCTGGTTAAGCAGTTGAAGGGGCAGTACATGGTGAAGGCCGGGAATTTAAAGCCGCTGTTCGGTAAGGTATCGACGATGAGGAAGAAATTTGGCTCTGTCAAACACCATCTATGTTCGCAGGACAGATAAGCGCCTGATAGGGATTGACGGGCTGGTGAATGAGGCGCTGGATGGGGCTAGGTATTGATATTTGCTGAATATTGTAAGCAGCGACTTGATCATTGAGATTGTGCAGACACCGTCTGCACAGTTTAATTTATATTCATTCAGTATGTAAACATTAAGTGATTTTATCGTATATACACGATAGAATCTGCAAAATTTATCGACTATAAACGACAAAATCATTACACAAATGAATATGTTCTCAAAAAAAGCAGCAAGGATACCGCCATTCTATGTAATGGAAGTACTGGAAAGGGCAGAAGAACTGGAACGCGCAGGAAAGGATATTGTCCATCTCGAAGTAGGTATACCCGACTTTCCCACCGCTTCCCATATCAGCGAAGCTGCCTATGAAGCAATAAAGGCTGGCGAGACCAGGTACACCCACAGCATGGGACTGCTCCAGCTAAGAGAATCAGTTGCCGGATACTATAACCGGAAGTTCAACCTCGACTTAAGTGCCGGGCAGGTCATCATCACATCAGGCACCAGCCCGGCCCTGCTTATGCTGTTCATGGCCCTGCTGGATAAGGGGGATGAGGTCGTGATGTCCAATCCCTATTATTCAGCATATCCCAATTTCGTGGAATACATGGATGGCAGGCCTGTTTTTGTATATACCAGGGAAGACGAAGGATTCAGCCTTACACCAGATACAGTAGCCCGGAAGATAACACCCCGTACCAGGGCATTATTGATCAATTCCACTGCCAACCCCACCGGGCATGTCATGTACCCAAAAACCATGCAGGGACTGGCCGAAGTTGCAGGGGATATTCCTGTAATATCTGATGAGATATACCAGGGCCTGGTCTACAAGGGCAAAGACCATTCCATCCTTGAATACACAGACAATGCCTTTGTGCTGAACGGCTTCTCCAAACTCTTTGCCATGACAGGGTGGCGGCTGGGCTACCTTATCGCACCGCCCGAATACATCAGGCCCCTGCAGAAGATACAGCAGAACTTCTTTATCTGTGCCAACAGCTTTGTCCAGCATGCAGGCATTGCGGCACTGGAAGGACCGCAGGACTATGTACAGGAAATGGTGGCAACGTACGATAAACGCAGGAGGTACATCCTGCTGCGGCTAAAAGGTATGGGGTTCGGGATTGGCAGTGAACCGACAGGGGCGTTTTATGTGCTTGCCAATGCAAAGGAGTTCAGCGAAGACTCACTCAAACTCAGCCGCCGTATACTTGAAGAAGCAGGGGTGGCTGTGACTCCGGGCATTGACTTCGGGGACGGGGCCCAAGGTTACCTGCGGTTCTCATATGCCAACAGCCTTGAAAACATCAGGGAAGGTCTGGACAGGATTGAGGAATATCTTAACACCTGAAAGATAATTAGCAAATATTATTTATGGTAAGTACTTATTGGTTTTCATGATCGACCCGATTGAGGAACTTATATCATTAAGTGATAAAAAAGGATTCATAGCACACAAGATCGTTCTTGAATGCCAGGATTGCGGTTATTCGAAAGAATCTACTTATTACGATCTGTTAAAGGATAAGCAGTACGAATTGCTGGAACCCACAACAGTACCAAATCCCTATATCCAGGAGTCGTATTACGAGGAAGATGTAACTGCTACTCCTATAAAATTCAAGATGGAATGTCCTGAATGCAAGGGAGAGATGTTAGGTTTTTCTCCTGTGCCCATGGAATATATACTGAATCATCTCAGTTCCCCACCACCAGATGATATAATATATGGCTGATACTTTAGCATGACCAACCATAATCCCAGTCTCAGTAAGATCGAGAAGATCATAGGATACCAGTTCAATGATAAGCAGTTGGGCACGTCAGCAATAACTACCCGCGCCTATTCCAACGAACACCCACAATGCCCGGACAACCAGGCTCTTGAATTTTTAGGAGATGCTATTTTATGCTTCGTGACAGCTGAACTGTTATACGAAAAATGGTCCCAGCTTAAAGGTAATAAAGTATTCCATGAAATGACACCCGAATTTGTGATGACAAAGATACGCCAAGAAGTAGTAAATAACCAGTATCTGGCAGATTGCGCTAATTCTAATAACCTCTGTGATTTTATTTTCGATTCCACAGATAATCCGAATGTTGAATGTAATAGCTCAGGTACCGGTCCGGGTGACGATATAATTGAGGCCTTGATCGCGGCAATTTATTTTGATAATGAACAATCCATTGTTCGGGCAAAGAAATTCATCATTGATTTTCTCAACCTATCCGATCTTCTTGAAGATGAAAAACGAATTATCGAACTGGTTACCCAAAAAAATCCCAAGGACAGGCTTATCCATAAATACCAGAAATTGAAAAAAGTCACACCTTCCATCGAATATCCTGTTATAGAGGATAAGTTAGTAGGAAATACACACTATTTTGTATTAGGTCTGCTCATCGATGGTAAATTGCTGCCCGGGATAACTGGCAGTGGACCCAACAAGGCCCTGGCAGAATATGAAGCGGTTGATAAGGCCTATCAGTTCCTGGAAAAAAATGACTGGGACCTGACAAGCATCCGGTGATAATGCTCTATCATAAATGTAATTCTATAATTTATTCCAGTGTAATATCCCCGCCAAGTGACTTCATAGCTTCAAAGAAACCAGGATAAGAAATATCAACGGATTCGGCTGTATCGATAACCGTATCCCCGGCAACCATTCCGGCCACGCTCAGTGCCATCACGATACGGTGGTCGTGCCAGCCGTTCACACTGGCACCATGCAGGCCGCCTCCCCGTATCACCAGCCGGTCAGGCTCCTCTGTTATATCCACTCCCATCTTGGCCAGTTCCACAGTCATGGCATGCAGGCGGTCGGTTTCCTTAAACCTCACATGTCCGGCATTCTCGATCACCATCTCGCCTCCTGACAGCGCACCCAGTACAGCCAGTGTGGGCACCAGGTCAGGTGTCATTCCAACATCCACTGTAACACCTGTCAACCGGCTTTTTTTCACCCTCACCTCGCCTCGCTCCCGGTCCCATTCCAGGTTCGCACCCATATCCTGCAGGATAGGGATTATAGCAGCATCGCCCTGCTTATTCGGATACAGCCCGCCCACAGTAATACCGCCGCCTGTCAGGACACCGGCAGCCAGCAGGTATGATGCTGAAGAAAAATCACCTGGCACGGTATAGACCGTGTATTCGGTTAATTCGTATGACTGGTTCGGGGGAATGATAAATGACAGGTGCCCCTTGTCGTCTTCAACCAGTTCTATCTCAATGCTCGCACTTTCCAGCATCTCAATAGTGATCTCCACATACGGCCTGGACTTTAATTCACCATCCACCTTGACCACGGTCCTGTTCCGGCACAGCGGGCAGGCCATGAGCAGGGCCGAAAAAAACTGGCTGCTGATACTTCCGTCCATTACCGCCCCACCTCCGGTCATGGGACCTTTCACTTTAATTGGTGCCATACCGTTATCCCTTGTGGAAATGACACTGGCCCCAAGCTGGTTCAGGACATCTATCAATGGTGTGTTGGGGCGAGTGCGGATAGAGTCGTCCCCGGTCAGTACGGTTGTACCGTCGCACAGGGCGCTGACAGCCATCAACAGTCTCAGTGTGGTACCGCTGTTGGCCACATCGATAATGCTATCAGGCACGGAAGGTTTCCCTTTCACACCATCTACAATGAGACTGTCACCAATCTCTCGTATCACGGCACCCAGTGCCCTGCATGCACGTATGGTGGCAGTAGTATCGGCAGATAGCAGGGGACGCTTTACAATGGTCTGCTCTGCCAGGGATGCCATGACCACAGCCCTGTGGGTATAACTCTTGGACGGGGGCGCAAGCACCTCACCATTCAGGATAGATCTGTCAACTTTTGCTTTCATGGGTCACCAAAACCACATTGTTAGTTAATGTTAGTTAGAGACTTTTTATTATTTTCTGGGACGATTCGAAAAACCGCAGAGAGCGCAGAGGGACGCAGAGTAAAATAACGACCCTCTGCGAACCTCTGTGTCCTCTGCGGTTAATCTTTTTTGACATGATCCATTTATCCAGAATAAATTAAAAAGTCACGTTAGTTAGTGTTCGTAAGTGTTAGCTGGTGTGCGTCAGTTGTTTTTCTCGAACATGGCCTTGACAAAACCCAAAAACGGTGGCGAAGGCCTGTTGGGTCTGCTCTTGAACTCGGGATGGAACTGGCTGGAAAAGAAGAAAGTATGTCCGGGGATCTCGGCAATCTCCATCCTGTTCTTGTTACGTCCTGTGAATTTCATGCCAGCCTTTTCCATCTCATCGATGTACTTTGGATTCACTTCATACCTGTGACGGTGCCGCTCTATTATCGCATCAGAGCCGTATAGCTTATTGGCAAGGCTTCCTGGTGTCAGTTCAGCAAAATAATCACCAAGCCTCATTGTGGCACCCATGTTCACATTTATCACGCCTTCCTGCTCAGGCAGCAGGTCTATCACCGGATGTTCAGTGGCAGCCAGTTCCGAACTGTTTGCATCCTCATACCCAAGCACATTCCTGGCATACTCGATAACTGCAGTCTGCATGCCCAGACACAGTCCCAGATACGGTTTATCATTTTCCCTGGCATATTTTACAGCAGATATCTTACCCTCAGTGCCGCGTACCCCGAAACCTCCGGGCACAAGTATTCCGTCATACTTTGCGAGCTGGCTGATAGATTCAGGTTCATTCTCAAAATCCTCGGCATCCAACCATGAAGCATTCACCTTGCACCCAACCTCTATACCCGCATGCTTCAGGCTCTCCCTGATACTCAGGTACGAATCTTCCAGGTCAGTGTACTTACCCACCACGGCAACATCCACTGAACCGCTGGTCGAGCGCATTTTTTCCACCATCCGGTCCCACTCTTTATTGTCATCCTTAGAGTTCAGTCCCAGTTTGGTCAACAGGTAATCAGCTGCACCTTCATTTTCCAACTGCTGGGGCACCATATAAATATCCTCGGCATCATGGGCGCTTATCACCGCCTTTGCCGGCACATCACAGAACAGGGCGATCTTTTCCTTGGTACCGGGCAGTATAGGCTTTATACATCTCGTAACTATCAAATCCGGGTGAAGACCTAACTCCCGCAGTTCTTTAACCGAATGCTGGGTCGGTTTTGTCTTTTGCTCTCCCTGGGCATCCATAGGTACCAGGGTTACATGGATGAAAACCACGTCATCCACATCTTCTTCATTATGCAGCTGCCTGACAGCTTCCAGAAACGGCATACTCTCGATATCGCCCACCGTACCGCCAACTTCAATAAGACATATCTGGGCGCCGCTTTGTTTGGCTACATTCCTCAACCGTTCCTTTATCTCGTTGGTAACATGAGGAATTATTTGTACGGTCTTGCCCAGGTAATCGCCCCTGCGCTCCTTATTGATGACTGCCTGGTATACCTTACCAGTGGTGATATTGTGCTCCCGGGTCAGTTCGATATCCAGGAACCTTTCATAATTACCCAGGTCAAGGTCAACCTCACCGCCGTCGTTTAAGACGAATACTTCGCCGTGCTGGAAAGGACTCATGGTCCCGGCATCGATATTGATGTAAGGGTCGATCTTGATGGCCGTTACATCGTAACCTTTGTTCTTCAGTATACGTCCCATTGATGCGGCTGTTATTCCCTTACCAAGTCCGCTCATCACACCTCCGGTTACGATAACATATTTCATGTTCTCTAATACCTCATATTTTTCAATTATTTTTTTCCAGTAAATGCATTACAGCATATACCATAACTATTATTGTTAAAATGGAAACTGCCAGGGCTCCATACATCACATCTACCAAGTTAAAGACAAATGTGGCCAGCAGAATAGCCACCACAAGTAGTATTATAAGCAAAGGCAGGATGAACGTATCCGGAAAACTAAATTTTATCTCTCTTTTTCGGTTTTTATCCGGATTTTTACTTGGATCAATATCCCAATCATCCCTGGATGATGTCCGGTCCTGCCTATAATTCGGGAGGGCCAGTTTTTCATCAACATCGATAACTGACCTGGGTTTGGACACAACCGGTATTTCACCGATGATTACCCTGAATGATTCTGTGAGGGACCCATATCCGGTTGTAACTTTTATCTTACCTTCCAATGTAGTGATATCAGCAGGGAGTTTGATCACAACAGGTGCAAATTCCTGGTTGGCCACATAGACATTATCATATAGGAACCTGACGTTTTTTCTAAGTGTATCGCTGACGGACAGATACACATGGGTAGGACTGCCGTAATTAATAATTGGCAGTTCAAAGCTGCATTCATTCCCTGGATCAAGCGGTATAGTGATCTCAGGTTTATCGAACTCGATCGAGTTTATCCTGTTCCTGTTTATATGTATCTGCTGCACTTGCAAGTACCTCTGTAGTTATTCCCTTAAATCAGGAGGTAGCATGTTGGGAATGCCATCCTCGATCGGGTAATGTTCATTGCATTTCCCGCAGAAAAGAGATCCTTTGATAATCTCTTTATCGTCCTCTTCATCGACTGTAAGCACCAGATCACCCTTGCACATTGGACAGCATAAGATTTCCATTAATTCATGTTTCATATAATTCAATCCAGAAAACTTTTTTATTGTTCAACATTTACGACATAGTAATTCATCAAATTATCGGTATTCGATGAGAAATGTATTCGATGAGAAGTGTATTCGTTGAGAAGTGTATTCGTTGAGAAGAGTATTCGGTGAGAAGAGTATTCGGTGAGAAGAGTATTCGGTGAGAAGTGTATTTGATGAGAAGTGTATTTGATGAGAAGTGTATTTGATGAGAAGTGTATTTGATGAGAAGTGTATTCGATGAGAAGTGTATTCGATGAGAAGTGTATTCGATGAGAAGCGTATTCGATGAGAAGTGTATTTGATGAGAAGTGTATTCGATGAGAAGTGTATTTGATGAGAAGTGTATTTGATGAGAAGTGTATTTGATGAGAAGTGTATTTGATGGGAAGGACATGCACACTATAAAATCGAGAAGACCCAGGGACATCCTTAACGAGATCAAATGGAAAGGATTGGATATCAAGCATTGTACCATATACTATATACACAGAGGTGCACCAGGTGACACAAAAGCAATACGGGGGTCATCCCTTCGAACAATTGGCAGGTCTTTTTTCGAGACCATAGACGGTACATCAATCCCATATCACAGGATATTAAGGATAGATCATGACGGGATAAGAGTGTACGAGAAAAAATGAATCAGTTAATCTAATGAAGGATCATCTCATGGAGTACATCAGTCTTACTGATTATCCCTATATGTTTGCCGCCGTCGGTGATCATGATTCTTCCTACCTTATTTTCATCAAAGACCTTGACAACGTCATAGAGTGGTGTATTGCCATCAACTGAAATAATCTCCCTGGTCATGATCTCCCTGACCTTTAGATTCATCTTTCCGCTGGCAAGTGTTCTACCGATATCGGAATATGTGATTATACCCACTATATTGCCCTTATCTTCCACTGGCGCACCATGAATATCATTCCTGGTGAATATCCTTGCTGCCTCCTGGATAGTGGAATTGGCAGGAACGATTATGGTCTTATCAGTTACGAAATCCTTTATAGGGCTTTTTGGCAGCGAAACCATCTCTGTGATAGAGAACAGCAACGCATTGGATGAATCGTCCCGCCCCATTATTTTTCCGCGAATAACAAGTTTATTAACAGGAGTGGGGCCCACCTGTATCATATCACCTGTATCGAAATCACGGATATCCCCGAGTATGCGGATAATACCGTTACAGGTGTCAGGATGGCGTACAGTGGTAAAACTAATCTCAGCAGCAGTTAAATTCTCCAGATACTGCTGGTTTTTATATATAGGTACCACTACCTCTTTATCCATTTCAGCAATACTTAACGCCTGGTAGGTAGCACCTGTGGCTTTATAACCACCTTTCGGGCCGGGTACACCTTCAACAAGGCCCAATGCCTTTAGCGATTGCATCTGGTTCCTGACCGTGCCCGGGTTACGGTTAATAATCTCTGCTATATTTTCCCCTTTAACAGCTGTTTTTTGCTTGCGATAAAGATTAATTAAAGCAGTTAAAATTTCTTT
>Ga0255456_1058_pt1 | contig 16922 bp, 17 predicted proteins | sample ANMaggQLBNCT01C7_FD_182646 | JGI IMG/M metagenome (GOLD analysis project Ga0255456, IMG submission 182646) | Sediment cell enrichment communities from methane seep in Santa Monica Basin, California, United Staets - ANME aggregate JGI... | ecosystem: Environmental > Aquatic > Marine > Cold seeps >...
CACATGATCCCTGCCATGTCCATAGAGAACGTGCCACAGCGTTTCAGGAAATTCAGCTTGATAGAAAAGATCGTGTTCACAGGTGCAGTGGGCGGCGTACTTCCCCCTGTGGGTGCCTCGGGACTTGAGGTGGTCGCCAATGAGATGGAAGGTGAACTGGCCACTGCCGGTATTAAGGAAGGCGCAAAATGGGCTGGCATTGATTTCAGGAATCCCTGTCTCTCCATCGACTTCGGCACAACGCTGGATGGTCGCATCACCAATGACGATACCCCATATGCCAGGGTTACAGGGAATTTTGCAGGGTATGCCGGTGCCATTCCGGATGCCATTATCCAGGGCACACATCTTGTGGATGAAAAGGTAGGTACTGCCCTTGACCTGTTTAAGAACAAACCAGTGGGACTGCTCACCTGGATGAGGCGGGGGAAGGTTATCAAAGAGTATACCAACAAGATACATGAACTGATATCAATTGAGGTGATTCCCGAAAATGTAGACAAGTACGGCAGCGTACCGGTCAGCCCGAAAACAGCAAAGGAAATCGGGGTCACCCTGATAGGGTGTGATGTGGGCAAAAACGGTTCTGATCTGGAAAAACTATCAAAGATAGGGGGCGAAGTGTATGAAAAATATGGGTTGGAGACACTGTTCGCTATAGTGGATATGGTGTGTGCTATCATGGTGAAACGGCTAGTGAAGGTTGCATTAGATGAGAACCTTGTCACAGAGAAGACTGCCATGGGTTTGACGGGAAGGGCAGCCATTACCGGATGTAAACCCAAATTGATACTGAGCCAGGTCAATGAGCTGGGCATATTCGATTCACCTGAGGAACATATTGCATTTATCGATGATGGTCTTGCCCGGGGAGCTGCGGTAATGGCCAGGTGTATGAATTCACTTGGTACGCCAAAAAATCCTCTGGGTGGTTCCAGATATGGGAAATGTGTCCTGCGGGAACGAATGAAGCTCCAGGGTGGAAACATGGATGAAAAAGAAATGAAGAAAATGACTGCCGAAGAGGCACAGGTTAAACGATCATCAGCATAAGGAAAAATATAGTCAAGAACCAAACAATTCAAACTGTCTTTGCGGACTTTGCAATCTTTGCGGCGACCAAAATCATACACCGCAAAGGACGTGAAAGAGCAAAGTGTTCAGGATATATGTCAAAGATATTATGTTCTTGACTATAATCTTGAACGATCATTAGCATAATGGAGAATAATCTTGAACGATGAACGCAAAAAGGCATTGTTAATGTTAGGCTGCCCTGAAGTCCCGGTGCAGACCAGCCTGGCTATCTATACCCTGGACCTGCTGGTAAAAAGCGGTGCCCGGGTAACCATTGCAGGTAACAATGCAGCACTTGGACTGGTCCGTACGGCCGACCCTGGCGGGCATTATATTAAGGATACGGCAGACCTTGATGCTACTATTGGCGGCCTTGCCGAAAAAAGGGTTGATGCTGACATATGTTACGTATTTATCCATAACGATGCAGGGGTGTCGTATCTTGCCACGGCAGCCGCATTAATAAGCGGTGAGGCCGTGGGGATAATATTCGGGAACGATGCCATGGCCCTGGCACAGCAGTGTGATGATGCAGGTTTAAAACATATCTGGGCCAGGGCTGTGCATAATCCAAAACCAATAATATCAAAAGTAAACATGGAGGTAGAACGTTGGGCTGCATCGAACAGTTGAAATATGAGATTTTACTATCCAAAGCAAGATTCAAGGAATGCTCGACATTCATCAGCTCAAACTATGATGAATATTACCAAGTCCAGCCAGGGTATCGTATGATGAATGTGTTCATTATTGGTGTTCCGCCAATCTATGTGGCAGTAGATGGCGATAATATCATTTTTCCATATACAAAGCCATGTCACGGGACCTTCTTGCTCACGATCGAAAGTCCTGAAGAAGTGGAGAAAATCAAAACAACTGGCGAACCAGTAAAGTAAAACGTCTATAGACTGGCATGAGTCGAATGTTCGAGTGCCCACCTGATAAATTCAGGTGTGGGAAATTCATGTATAGTCGTGGCGATTATCATGCCCTTTTTGTACTTGATCTCTACTAATACTACCTCATTCGAATCATTGGCCAAAATACATTCACCATCTGCCGAGCTAAAGAAGCCATCGCATTCCAGTGATGTGTCACCTGCTAAAAGCGATACATCGCTCTGGTGGCACGGGGACAGTTCAACAGGGCCATAGCGCTGGATATATTCAATGTTGACTGGCAGCCATTCATAATTATGTAATTCTGTCAGGGCACCGTACACCAGCAGCATACCCCCGTTTTTAATAAATTTCTCTATCCTGTGACTGCTGCGCATCAGGGAGGATAATGTATTGGAATAATCAGGATTGGCAAAACCGGTTGGTATGATCAATAGTTTGAATTCAGGTAAAAATGGCGTACCAAGGGATGCGGGATGTATTAACTTGCAGTCAAAACCGTGCTCAGTAAAAAACTTTTCAAAAAGCAGTTTTGTATCCCATAGCAGTCCGATATCGGTCATAATATTATATATTATTCACCGGATGCAAATAATTTTCTTATTGCATTTGACGGATAACACTGCATACTTGTGTTGTTGAAGGAAACATATATGAATAGTGGGGTAGTATGCAGGTTATAAAATATAGGAGCATAAAAATGGGAATCAGACCAAGTTACATCAAGACTCTTGCACTCCAATTAATAAATGAAAAAGGCGACCAGTTCACTGGTGATTTTGAGGATAATAAACCTCTTGTCACCCAGTTCACCAATGTTCGGAGCAAGGTTATAAGGAACCGGATTGCCGGATACATCACAAGGAAGAAGAACCGACAGGCAAAATAATAGTATAATGTAGGTGATCCTGCTATGCTGGATGGCGTACTGGCTGCATTGATAACACCTTTTACTCCTGATGACAGGATTGACAAAGAGGGGATGCAGTCTAACCTGGATTTTCTGGTCGAGGGAGGTATTTCAGGCGTCGTGCCTTCAGGGACGACGGGAGAGTCTGCCACTCTTACATTCCAGGAACATAAGGAGATCATTGACATAACTGTGGAGTACAGTCAGGTGCCGGTTGTTGCCGGTACAGGGGCCAACAGTACATCTGAAGCCCTGGAATTAACCAAATATGCTGCTGATGCGGGGGCTGATGCAGCACTATTGATCACACCTTATTATAACAAGCCAAATGATGCCGGGCTGATTAAACATTTTACTAAGATAGCCGATAATGCGGATATTCCACAGATATTATATAATGTGCCAAGCCGGACATGCCTTAACATGAAGGCTGGGATTACTGCCCAGCTTGCAGGCCATCCCAATATTATTGGGATAAAGGAGGCCAGTGGTGACCTGGACCAGATATCTGATATTATCAGGCTGACCCGGGATGAGGATTTTGTTGTGTTATCAGGAGATGATGCCAATACCCTGGCCATTATGGAAATGGGCGGTGTTGGAGTGATAAGCGTGGCGGCAAATATCGTACCTGGGAAGATGACGGCTATGTTAACGGCTTTCAATGAAGGGAACCTGGACGAGGCAAAGAGGCTGGAAGCACAGCTTGCACCGCTTATCAAGGCATTGTTCCTTGAGACCAACCCCATACCTGTGAAGAAGGCGGCCGAACTGGTCGGTCTTGCTGCGGGACACCTGAGGCTGCCACTGGCGCCCCTGAGCCTGGGGAACGAGGTAAAGCTGGTGGCTGAACTAAAAGCGATCGGGGCGCTGTAGTATGATACGCACCGCCGTTACCGGTGCATGCGGCAGGATGGGCACCCTGATCATCCAGAATATCCTGGACAGTGGGGATATGGAACTTTCTGCGGCATTTGATATTACTAATATCGGCATGGATGTGGGTGAGGCCATCGGGACAGGGCACCTGGGTGTGCCGGTATCAGACCCTGCGGATATGGAAACCGTGATAAAGGAGACAGGGACGCAGGTTGTGATCGATTTTACGATAGCTGTGGCTGCGGCCGGGAATGTGGTCAGTGCCGCTAATGCCGGGGCAAACCTGGTGGTGGGTACTACTGGTTTTAGCGAGGAGCAGACACGGCAGATGCACCTGGCCATCAGGGACAATGGTGTGGCTGCGGTCATATCGCCCAATTTTGCTGTGGGTGTTAATATTTTCTGGGAACTGCTAAAGGAGGCTGCTGGGTCCCTGGATGGGTTTGATGTGGAGATCATCGAGGCCCACCACAATAAGAAGAAGGACGCACCGAGCGGCACTGCGGTTAAGGCGGCGCAGGTTATCAGTGAGGTGCTGGGCGGCAGGGAGTATGTGTACGGGCGGCAGGGACTTGCGCCAAGGGGTGATGAGATCGGTATTCATGCTGTCAGGGGCGGCGATGTGGTGGGGGACCATACGGTGATGTTCTTTGGCGATGGTGAGCGTATCGAGGTACGGCACCAGGCCCACAGCAGGCAGGCGTTTGCTGGCGGGGCTGTGAGGGCTGCACATTGGGTGATGGAGCAGGGGGCCGGGGTGTACGGTATGGCTGATGTGCTGGGGCTCGGGTAAGTTGGGGCGCGCTGCCACGGGTATGATGGCAGGCGGATACACAGGCACTCTGGAACGAAAACCCGTTCGTAACCACTCTCATAAACATGACGGCTGCGCACGAATGCATTAACCAAACTCTTCGCCAGATTTTCTCAAATACCAACTACTTTAAATTACCCACATCCCTCTGTTTTTCCCAACTATATGTTTTCGTAAGCTTTTCTGCGATGATCTACTGTCAAAACAAGAACTTGAAGCTCATTCTTTTTGATGGTGTACAGTACTCGATATTTTCCAATTCTCAAGCTCCAGAGATCAATAGCGATCAGATGTTTTCCCAGTTCAGGATATTTTTCGAGCTGAAAGACTTTCCTTAGTATCCTATCTCTCACAGATTTATCGAGTTTTTTTAAATCAACTTTAAATTTTTTATCAAAAAGCAAAGTATACATCAATCAAACACCATGTCTTCTTTTGTGAGATACTCGCCGGAGTTGATCCTGCCAAGAGCTTGTTTGACTGCTGTTGTAGTACTCTTATCGGAAAGAACGTTTATTGTTTCTGTCAATCGATCGATGTATTCAAGCATATCATCATATTCGTCTTTGTAGAGCCAGACCTTGTTCGATTCAACATGAGTTTCCATACGACTTAATTTTGTTTTCAACTATTAAATACTTCGGGCCATGTTCAACAAATACAAATGTGTGACATGCACGCCGTCCATGCATGGCTACCCCCAACTTCACATGGGACAGGCTGCGCTGAACACTGAACCAAAACCCGGGCAACAACCACGCAGATGGCAGTGCGTTCCTCCACCATCTACTCGAAACTCGCACGAATCCACAAGGCTGGCTGCCACACTGCCGCCCTAACGGGCCTGTGGGAGGGAAAGTGCAGATGATTGGGCAACGGAAGAGTGTATAAGTGTGAGATCGGGGGTGGGGGCTGGATAACTTAATACAGGAGAAGGATGAAGAGTGTAAAGTGATGGTTGAAGTTCGTCCGGATGGATGTAGATTGACCATGTTCGGATATACCACGTTATACGCCATTTAGGCTATGCTTGAAAAAGGTGAAGACTTATCAATAATATTGAAATCTTTGAAAAGTATGCTCAAGAATATGATGAATGGTTTGATGCAAATAGATTTGCCTATGAGTCCGAAGTCCAAGCCTTAAAGAAGTTCGTTCCAGAAAATAGTAAGGGTTTAGAGGTTGGAGTGGGTACAGGAAGATTTGCAGTTCCTCTTGGCATCAGGATTGGAGTGGAGCCAGCAAAAGCAATGGCAAATATAGCACAAAAACGTGGGATAGAGGTTTATGAAGCAAAAGCGGAAAAACTTCCTTTTGATGATTCTTCTTTTGACTTTGTATTGATAGTTGTAACAATATGTTTTATGCAAGACCCTATACAAGCACTCATGGAAGCAAAAAGAGTTCTCAAACCGGGAGGATATATCATCATAGGTATGATTGACAAGGAGAGTTTTCTTGGCAAACTGTATGAATCAAAGAAGAAAGAGAGTAAATTCTACAGGCATGCCAACTTTTATTCTACCAGACAAGTTTTGGATTGGCTTAAAAAATTGAAGTATGAACATATCAAAACCTGTCAGACAATCTTCAAAAACCCCAAAGAAATTACTGCTATTGAACCTGTTAAAGAAGGTCATGGTGAAGGAGGCTTTGTTGTAATCACTGCACAGAAAAAGGTGGTATAAACATGAAAATAGGAATCGTAGTCATATTAATCAACATATTCAGGATAAGGGGAAGTGGCTCAGGAAAATAGAGAATATGGGGCTTAAAGAGGCAGCTCACGAATTAAAATAGACTATTAGAATTTTAAAAGAAGCGAATAGACATATTGAATTAGCAAATAAGAAGATGGAAGAACATGGTGTCTCAAGACCGGGAGAGATATTCAAAACACAGGAGATACATAAAATGTCAAATAAAAATAAACAAACAGAAGGGATCATGTGCTTTGAGCCAAAGCAGATCGGAGTTATTCGAACTCCATATACTGATAATGCACCATATCAGCCAGTGGAAGAGGATGATGGGGATTTCCGTATAGTAGTTGAGCCCCAATATACCGATGGACTCGATAAACTTGACAAATTTCGCTATATCTATGTTATTTATTATATAGATCGTGTAAAGCAAGAACAGTCAATGATTGTATCTCCTCCATGGGCTGGTGGTGTAAAGGTAGGCGTGTTTGCAAGCAGGTCCCCTGTTCGCCCGAATCACATGGGGCTTAGCATTGTTCGGTTAAAACGCATCATAAATAACGAGATTTTTACATCGGGCCTGGATGCGTTCGATGGAACCCCTGTGCTTGATATCAAGCCATATATAATAGACCTGGATGTAAAATCCGATGCTAATAATGGTTGGATCGAAGAAATGGATGACCATGAACATCTCCATTTACATATCAAAGGTATTCCCCACGATTATTAGACAAAATGCAGATGAATGCAATTTTATATAACCGGGTGTATCTGGCCCCGCTCCTCTTTGCGTAAATCCAGCTTGGTAGATGGACTTCAGATACGCCCGAAACGTTAGCTGAAATGCCTGATGGAGGAAAGCACAATGAGAAAATGCCCCTTTTGCATAGTGGATGTGTTTGCTGAGGAAAAATATGCAGGTAACCAACTCGCAGTTGTCAGAGATGCAAAAGCTCTTTCTGATATTGAGATGCAACAAATCGCTAAAGAAATTAACTTTTCAGAAACAACTTTTATTTTGTCTGATCAGAAGCGCAATGGTGGATATGATGTCCGTATTTTCACGACAAAGGAAGAGTTGCCGTTTGCCGGTCATCCAACACTGGGAACCGCTTATGTGATACAACACGAGATTATCAGAGAGCCTGTTGAGACAATAATCCTGAACCTGAAGATCGGGCAGATTCCAGTTACGCTCAAATATAGCGGTAAACAAATAGATATTTTATGGATGAAGCAAATGGGCGCGACTTTTGGTCGAATTTTTAAGCCTGAGCAAATTTCGCAGGTTTTGAGACTCAATGAAAGTGACATCGACGATAGATTCCCTATTCAAGAGGTTTCTACGGGATTGCCCTTCATCATAATTCCATTAAAGACTTTGGATACCTTGAAGCAGGCTAAGGTAAGTAAAGATAAATATTTTGAGTTGATTAAAGATACGCAAGCCAAAGCGCTGCTTATCTTTTGTCCCCAGACTTATGATAAGGAAAATGACTTGAATATCCGGGTTTTTGCTGACTACTACGGAGTGCCAGAGGACCCAGCTACGGGAAGTGCAAATGGTTGCTTAGCCGGGTATTTAGTGAAATACCGTTATTTTGGAAAAGGTCAAATCGACATTCGAGTTGAACAGGGTTATGAAATAGGAAGGTCTTCGCTGCTTTACTTAAGAGCAAAAGGCAAAGGAGAGAAAATAGATGTATCTGTCGGTGGAAAGGTTGAAATGATTGCCAAAGGAGAATTTATTTAGGGAGCACTTCAGCTAACAGCGTGTATCTGGTTCGGGCTGGCGCCCTCACTCAAATCACCTTTGGGGATTTCAGCTACACGCAAAACGTTAGTAGAAATCCACGTGGCCTTCGGTGAACACACACCTACCCACCCCACCCCACATCTTCCCGCGCTCACCCAAGCACACGACCTCTATCTTGCGGATGCCCCCAACTTCAGTCATGGGTGGGAAGGCTTAGGCTGTAGAAATGGGGCGTTAATGTTCGTATAAGTTGAAGAATTTTCAAGGCAACTTTTATAGATCAATATCACGGAGAAATCGATGACCCGGACCAGAGTAATATCAAAGTTCGGTGTCATTCATTCGCTCAACATAATCCCCATTACCTATTTAACGCCCCACATTACTATAACACCCTAATGCACAAACCCGAACTATTAGCACCAGCCGGAAGTAAAGAAGCACTTATCGCAGCAATCGAAAACGGAGCAGACGCCGTATATTTCGGCGGACCTACCTTAAGCGCAAGGCATGATGCCGCCCTTACCCATGATGAACTTGAATGGGCTATTGATTACGCCCACATTAACAAAGCTAAAGCATACGTAACAGTCAACACCCTCATCAAGGATACAGAGCTCGAAAAAGCCGCCGAATACCTGCAATTCCTCTGCAATGCAGGGGCAGATGCAGTCCTTGTACAGGATATCGGTATCCTGCGATTATTAAAGGACCAGCTCCCCCAGCTTCCGGTCCATGCCAGTACACAGATGACCATCCACAATGTAGAGGGTGTACGATACCTCGAGGAGATGGGAGTGAAACGCATAGTGCTTGCCAGAGAGCTTTCCCTTGAAGAGATCAGGAGAATAAAATCCCAAACCAACACCGAAATAGAAGTTTTTATCCACGGTGCGCTGTGCTTTTCATACTCAGGCCAGTGTCTTTTCAGCAGCATGATAGGAGATAAAAGCGGGAACCGTGGCTACTGTACCCAGCCCTGCCGGAGGAAATATATAATTGATGGAGCTAAAGGCCATCTCCTGAGTCCCAAAGACCTCAACATAAGCGAACACATCGGACACCTGATTGAGTCAGGCATCGATTCTTTCAAAATAGAGGGCAGATTGAAGCACCCTGAATATGTGGCAGGCGTGGTGAGAATCTACAGGAGTCTTATAGACAGATATCTTGAAAACCCGGCCGATTTCCATGTATCTTATAATGAACAGCACATACTGCGCCAGCTTTTTAACCGCGGGTTTACACAAGGGTATTACTTTGGAAATCCCGGCGGCAACCTTATGAGCAGACAACAGCCGCATAACCAGGGGACGTATCTCGGACAGGTTGTCAAATATGACTGGGAAAGAAAATTTGCCTACATACAGATCGAGCAGCCATTGAGGATCGGTGATGGAATCGGTACCCAGGGGCGGGGTACTGGAACTACGGTACGAAGTATGTATATCAATAACCAGAGTGTGGAAAGTACCCCTGCCTGTGCAACAGTCAAAATACCCATGGAAAAGACCGTCTACAGAAATGAGACTGTTTTTAAGACGTATGATTTCAGGCTTATGGAATCCCTGGGGATTAAAGATGTCATGAAAAGAATTCCCCTCAATATGTTATTCACAGCAAAACATGGAGAACCGGTAGCACTTTGTATTACAGACGGTGAGAACGAGGTCGTGCAAACCGGAGATATTCCACAGCGGGCAAAGGGAACCCAAATATCAGAAGATTCTATAATACATCAACTGAAAAAGCTTGGTAATACCATTTTTGAGCCCGAAAACATCAAGGTCAATCTGGAAGCAGATATTTTCATCCCTATTTCCCAGCTGAATACTCTTCGCAGGACAGCAGTTAAAAGGCTTGAAAAAGAACGTACAAAGAACTGGAAACGAACATGCAACAAACCCAAGATTATTTTCGATAGCCGGGAGATGCAAAATAAACCCCTCAAACCCCTTCTGTCTGTAAATACTTGTTCCCTGGAAACGTTTAAGGCGGCTGTTGATGGCGGTGCGGATGTGGTTTATTTCGGTGAAGAAAATCTCACAGGGGATTTGCTTACAATAGAAGATTACAGATATGCCATTGAGTATGGTAAGGAGAAAGGAGTGGAAGTCTATCTCGCTACACCAAGAATAGCTAAAAAATTAGAAGGATTTGACTCTTTCCCTGACCACAATGGATTTCTTATAGCAAACATGGGTGTCCTGCATAGTTTTCTTGACTCTGGTAAAAAGTCACTGGTCATAGACTATCCGCTTAATATTTTTAACCGGCTGGCAATGGCTCATTATCTGGAGCACTGTCTCAAAAGGGTGACTCTTTCGCCTGAGCTTACACTGGATGAAATAAAGCAGATAGCTCCCCATGGTATGGTGGAATGTATCGTTCACGGTTTTTTCCCTGTAATGGTATCTGAACATGACCTTTTGGGAGAGCTGTTCCCTGATGATAAAATTCATGGTGCCTTGCTGGAAGATGTAAAGGGTTTTACTTTCCAGGTGAAAACCGATGGGGACGGACGTACTTATATTATGAACTCCAGGGAACTGTGTATGCTCGACCACATCCCTGAACTGATTGCAGCAGGCGTCAGCTGCCTGAGAATTGAGGCTAAAATGTATAACAGGAAAACTACTGGAAAGTTGACAGAACTTTACAGGAAGGCTATTGATAACAGGACCAATGGTCACTGCGGCAGTGAATCTACTTCAGGGCATTATTTCAAGGGTGTTTTGTGAAAGTATTTTTCGCTGGTTCAATGCAGACACTATTGATATGGCTTGAGACTTTGTAGGAGGCAGCCCATCGATCATACTTTTTTACAGGATTGGCTTTTTCGAATGCAGAAGTCTGCCTGACTATATTTTAATTTGGTTGTTGAGTAGATGGATACAAAACAAGCCAGGTTGTTCTCTTTGCTGGATTTGGGGGAATTTATGGGAATGTAGGTAAATCGGTTGCTTGCGGATTAATGTTTTGATAGGGACTATACGAATTGGTTTGCTTGTTATTGGTTTTTAGTGGATCTTTGAAAGTCTGTTTGGTTCATATGACCCTATACACAATATGTAATTGTTGTGTTAATATAAAGGAACTATAGATATGTCTGTCCAATTCCGGAATACGTAATAATTTTATGGTAAGGGTGTACGAAGAGATATTCGGCGGGCGTGGTCGGATAGAGATCGGGGATTTTCCCCCTATATACAAAGTATTACTTCCTCCATCCCCCATTGTGCAAGCAGGAAATCCTAAGCTTCTGATGTGCCAGGAGTTTCTACCTCCTCTTCTGACTCCTCTGCTTCAGATCTCAGGGTACTGGAAACTTTATCCAGTTCATCCGCAATTATATTACGTGCTGAACTGGCCTTTTTCTTCATCTCCTCCTGGAATGCTACCCTTTCTTCACTGGATGTCTTCTCTACCACATCACTGGTAACACCATAAGCAAGGGCACCCAGTGAGATTAACATATCACCAAAACTTTTTGTAACATCCCTGATGTTATGCTCCAGTGGCTGGGAAGAACCTTTACTTTCAATGTCCTTCATTGCCTTTTTAATATCACCGTACTTTTTATCTGCAAAGGCTTCCCACTCATTTGTATCTTGAGGTTCTTGCTCCGACATATTTATCACCATATGAACTATTGTCATCCAATTGATATTAATATTGCTAAAAAAGGTGAATAAGTTTTGAAGATCGATCCAAGATGCGCCCATTGTCTGCTGTCAAGAGTACATTACCAGGCTCTGTTGAGTACACACGATCCACAGATCGTGACCAAGGCCGTGATGGCTGGACTGGACGCCCTGCACCAGACATTCAGGCCCGGCGTGCCATCCTCAAAAGTATCCACAATAGTTCACCGCAGGTCGTACGAGGCACTTGGCGATCCTGACCCATATCATGAAAAGAAGATACAGAGCAGGGAGATCGCTGACGGGTTGATGCCACTGGTCCGCTCACTTGTGGGTGATGAGATCTCAGTGGATGGGTTCAGGCGTGCCGCTCTTGCAGCTGCCATTGGAAATAGTTTTGATTTTGGTGTGGATGGCTTCGATGTCAGGGAAGATGATTTTGAAGCTGAGTTTAAGAAAATGTTCAACAAAGGGTTTGATGTAGACGACATAGAGGCAATGGTGCCTCTGCTGGATAATGTGGTGTACTTAGTAGACAACAGCGGTGAGATCCTGCTCGATACGTTAGTTATCGAACAAATACGTGGCATGGGCGGCAAAGTGACACTTGTAGTGCGCGGGGCACCTATTCTTAATGATGCAACAATGGAGGATGTAGAGATACACGGCATTAGCGAGATGGTTGACAGGGTGCTGACCACAGGTTCCAATGCAATAGGCGTGTGTCTGGATGAGGCTCCTCCTGAACTTGTGGAGGCTTTTGAAGACGCAACCCTGATCATCAGTAAGGGTATGGCAAATTTCGAGACAATGTCAGAATATGGCTACAGTCCCATTGCATACATGCTCAGGACCAAATGCAGGGTAGTTGCAGATGAGATGGGGCTGGATATGGGGATGCTTGTAGCAAGGCTTGCAGTATAAGATGCAGCATATGGGACGCAATATATGGGATGCAATATATGGGATGGAGTATGTGGGACACTGCAAAGATACTACAAAAAATTTTTGTATAATAAGTGAGAACAATTTACTAATATATGACTGTTGTTAATTATATTATTGATAATGGATTGGTTAATAGGTTAACCTCTGACCGTAAGTGGCTTGATTCCTATATCCCATCAATAGCAGAGCGTGTTATGGAGCAAGGGATTGACGTGGTCTTTGACAATGACTCGGATTTTGACCTGATGCATATACATATTCCAATGACCCTGGCATACCGAATGTCCTTAAAAAACAATAATGGCAATCACAGCCCCATCATATTCCACGGTCACATGACCGAAGATACATTTGTGGTAGGCCAAAAGATAAAATATTTTGTACGGAAATGGTTAAAAGGTTTAGCAAACAGGGCTGATATTATTCTATGCCCGTCCCAGTCTGCTGCAGAATATTATCACCAGTTACTGCCTGGAAAGGATGTCAGGCAGTTGAATTACGGGATCGATCTCGGTAAGTATGCATATTCTGATTCTGGCAGGCAGGCATTCAGGCAAAAGTATGGCATAGGAGAGAGTGAGACAGTAGTGTGTTCTGTTGGCGGTCTGACACTAAGGAAAGGTGTGAGTGAATTCTATGAGGTGGCCAGTCATTTTCCTGATATGCGCTTTATGTGGGTTGGCGGCAGTTTCCATAAGAAACAGAGTGTTAAGGGTCTTTACGGCATAATCTCGAAGGAGAATAACACAATCATGAAAGATATGCCGTCTAATGTTATGTTCACCGGCTATATCAATAATGTGCCAGGTGCCCTGTCTGCCAGTGATATTTTCTTTTTCCCATCCAGGCATGAGACCCAGGGCCTGGCCCTGGTAGAAGCAGCAGCCAACGCTCGGCCCATTGTTACCAGGGACCTGCCTGTGTTCAGGGAATGGCTGACCCACGGGTGCGACTGCCTGATGGGCAGCAATGAAGAGGAGTTTAATGCCTGCATCCGGCAGTTGGCAGATGACCCGGCCCTGATGGGAAGGCTGGGCAGTGCAGCCAGGAGCTCTGCCGAAAAGTATCATGATATTGATAAGACATCCAAACAGCTGGGACAGATATACAATGAGCTGCTGGAAATGTGACGAATACTTTCACCCTGCTTACCCCAGGTTTATATTTATCTAAATAGTATTACCATTGTAAAACTGTGCACCAATACGAAATATACACCGTGCACCAGGAGATATAAAATGGATGAAAAGATCACTATGATTGAAGACCTGCCAGGAGTAGGGCCGGCTACAGCAGAGAAATTGAGGGAGGCGGGATTCAATTCCATAGAAGCCATAGCAGTGGCATCACCTGCAGACCTGTCAGTGACCGCAGAAGTGGGAGAAGCCACGGCTGCCAAGATCATCATAGCTGCAAGGAGTGCGGCAGATGTGGGCGGTTTTGAGACAGGGGACAGGGTGCTGGAGCGCAGGAAACTGGTAGGCAAGCTCACGACCGGGTGCGAGGCATTTGATGAGCTGCTGGGCGGCGGTATCGAGACCCAGGCCATTACCGAGTTCTACGGGGAGTTCGGCTGCGGCAAGACCCAGATCACCCACCATCTTGCTGTAAATGTGCAGCTCTCTGAGGAGCACGGCGGTCTGGACGGCTCAGTGATAATGATCGATACTGAAAATACCTTCAGGCCCGAGAGGATTGCCCAGATGGTAGAGGGGACATCCCACCGCACTGGTGAGGAACTGGACCCTGAAGAGATCCTTAACAATATCCATGTGGCCCGTGCATATAATTCCAATCACCAGATACTGCTGGCAGAATCGGCCACACAACTGGCAGAGGAACTGAAAGACAGCGGCAAGCCCGTACGCCTGTTGATCGTCGATTCACTGACAGCTCATTTCAGGGCAGAATATGTGGGGCGCGGCACCCTGGCAGACAGGCAGCAGAAACTGAACAAGCATATGCATGAACTGCTGAAATTCGGTGACCTGTTCAATGCTGCTGTCGTTGTGACCAACCAGGTAATGTCCAAACCAGATGCATTTTTCGGCGACCCGACAAAACCCATAGGGGGCCATATTGTAGGTCATACTGCCACATTCAGGCTGTATTTGCGCAAATCCAAAGGCGAGAAGCGTATAGCCCGCCTGGTGGATTCCCCGTGCCTGCCTGAAGGTGAGGCGGTTTTCTCAGTTACAACAGAAGGACTGACAGATTGAAAGCATTAGTTATCGATATAGACGGGACACTGACCGATGAGCAGCGCCGGCTTGACTTAAGAGCCGCCGCTGCCATACGTGAGTTGACCGTACCTGTGATCCTTGCCAGTGGTAATGTGCTGGGTTTTGTGAAATGTGCCGCAAAACTCATCGGTACATCTGATATCATGATAGCAGAGAACGGCGGCGTGGTATCCATGGGATTTGACGGCCCGGTCTATGTCGGTGGGAATAAGGCACGCTGCCAGGAGGTCCTTGAGATACTTAAGAAGCATTTTGACCTTGAGGAACTGGACGGTACGGAAAGGAGATCAGAGGTGGCACTGCGGCGTAATTTTGACATAGATGCTGCCAGACAGGTGCTGGTGGATGGGAACATCAGGGATATAGAACTTGTGGACACAGGTTTTGCAGTCCACATAAAGGGCGTGAATGTGAATAAGGGCACGGCACTGGTAATGATAGCAGAAATGATGGGACTTAACACAGGGGACTTTGTTGCCATAGGGGATTCGGCCAATGATATTGAAATGATCAGGGCGGCCGGCCTGGGTGTAGCAGTGGGAAATGCTCATCCGGCCTTAAAAGATGCTGCTGATCTGGTAACCACTGGCCAGTATGGGGCGGGTGTGCTGGAAGCACTCAAGGACTTAAGGTGGTAAACACGGTAACTCTGGCTGTACGCTGCTGTACAAGGGGGATTTGGATTCTGTCATATGACTTTATCTGACATCCACCAAACTTTAACCACTTACTTTATGGATGAATTATGGCTGAGCGCTTAGAACAGTTTAAAAATCGAAGTTTTGTTATCAGGCCTGAGACTTTGTGTGCATCATTTTTTTAATTGCTCTTTATTGCCCTGGATTGAGTGCAAACATGCCCCTTGATTTCAACTGCAACATTACATAGAATGTGTTTCAATAAAAATGTAAGCATGTAAGTAAAATAACAATTTTCATAAAAAATAGAAAATGAAGGAAGCCTGTTAAAGAATTCCTTGAATATTTCCATTTTATTAAATAGTTGAGAATTTAAGACATATTACTATAAACCTTCATTGGGTACATTCGGGGGGCCAGGGTAAGGGTTATGGTGTCCATTATCCTCCCCAGGGACAGGGTCATAGGGTCCATTAGGCACACCAGGGTAAGGGTTATGTCCAGGTGCTTCATCTGGCATACCAGCTGCCGGACTCAATGATGCAACCAACATCACAGCAATTGCAAGAACCGCAATCAGCATTACTTTTCTCATTTGATTTCAACTCCTTTTCTTTTATTACGCCTCTTATAGGCACTGATGCACTTATACCACAGTACTCGAAAGCAAATCCCCATGCATCTCGGATTTTTTAATCCGTGGTTTTTTTATTATTTATGGATTTTAAAAATCCCAAGAATTTCAATTGTTCAATTGAAAAATCCCACAATAGTTATGGATAAAAACAATAATACATATATATTTCGAAAAAATTTCAATGATGTACAGTCATCAGGTTCATAGAGGCTTAATCCAACTGGAACTAACAACATTTCTTCTACTGGTACACCAAGGAGACCCCCCATGGCCTGCCCCAGGGTTCAGGAGGAGGCGGGAGAGACCTAAACCCTTTGGCGAAGCTATTGTGGTAGTGTCAGAGGATTCAAAGGTCGCCTTCATACTTCAGGCCACCTTTTACAGAATGCACAAAATCCTCATTCCGGTCATTCGACTGCGCTTCGCTTCGCTCATTCCCTGCATTCGGCTATTGTGCGGGATTAAACAGGTCGGGTAGGTAGTAATTTAATCAAACGTTCCGGGCTTTTGGGGGGATCTGGCCCCCCAACGCCCTCCACTTACACATCATGGGGATAGGGAGGCACTTCGTGCCCTGTCGCCCTCCGGGACGGGAAGTGAGACATTCTTCAGGTTAAGAGCTGCTGGCTACCGGGGCGGCCTGGGAAAGAGGAGTATGGGTCATGAGCCAGGACCTTGGATGATGATGTGGAGTATAACTGGATTAGTATGCAAGGGCTACCAGCATTAAACATGATTTAAGTATACAAAGACCCCTTTCTATTAGTACGG
>Ga0255456_1060_pt1 | contig 16678 bp, 12 predicted proteins | sample ANMaggQLBNCT01C7_FD_182646 | JGI IMG/M metagenome (GOLD analysis project Ga0255456, IMG submission 182646) | Sediment cell enrichment communities from methane seep in Santa Monica Basin, California, United Staets - ANME aggregate JGI... | ecosystem: Environmental > Aquatic > Marine > Cold seeps >...
TCGTGTTTGGTCATCGAAGTCCCTTAATACTTATGGCATATAATTAGATTATGAAATAGTACCTACTGCAGCAACAGTAAAGTGTGCAAACCCTTGTTCAGGGTCCAGTAAATATTATACCCAGTACTGCCTGAAAGTTACCCAGACCTCTGGCAGATGTTCCTGTAACAACTCATTTGAAGTACAGTATCCGTCCAGCTTTTTTCTTTTACCAAGTGATCTTGTTAGCGGTCTTGTAAGTAACCTGTTGATCTTTGACTCATACTGCCCGAGCACTGTCATATCGTCGTTTTCAAGTGCGTTGATTATTGTTTTGCCTGCCATCTCGCCTGCCAGCAGTGCATTATTGATGCCCGCACCTGTGATCGGGTCAGCCATACCTGCACTGTCCCCCACAAGCAGGATATTCCCGTAGCATAACTTTTTGCGAAGTCCACTTACTGGCAAACCGCCTGTTATGTATTCGGTCTTTTCACCATTAAACCGCTTCGCAATAATGGACTCACTGATAAATGCATCCAGGTATTCGCGCGCAGACCTTGTGCCCGCCTCTGTTATCCCCAGACCCACTTTTGCCGAATTTTCACCTGTGGGATAGATCCATACATATCCGCCTGGCGCATGATCGGCATCAAATAATATCTCGCAGGTATCTGGTAACACCTCAATTCCCCTGAGGTGATACTGGGCGCAAAATGCAACCCTCTGCCTATCCACTCCCAGAAGTGATGCAGTCTTAGAAAAAACACCATCTGCACCAACGATAATTTTCCCGCAAGCCTTACCGCCGTAATATCTGACACCCCCTGGTATCAGGTCGATCAGGGGAGAGCCCCATTTAATGTGTGCACCCAGTTCTTTTGTTTTCACTGCCAGTGCTATATCAAAGGACGGCCTGTCAACTACAAAACCGTTTATCTGGAAATCGTGATAGGATAAATCCGGAAAATAGGTGCGCATTTTCCTTATTTTTGACTGGATGATACAGTTATCAGGCAGTTCAAAGTTGATGGTATTGCTGATGTATCCTGCACAGGGTGACCTGCATGATGTATTTTTTTCCACCACCAGTACACGGTATCCGGCCTGTGCCACGACTGAGGCGGTCATCAACCCGCCAGGACCGGCGCCAGCTACTATCAGATCATAGTTCATAGCAATACATCGTGAGATATGGTATTTAAAGTTTTGAATCCTGATTGCTGCGCCGTTGTAAACTGTTGTGATTATCCCACATGATTTTTCTTTCTTCTTATGATTGATTAACGTATAGGAAAGTATAAACACATTTGTGTATCCTGCTGCTGAAATTAGAGATATGATGTATCCACTTCAAAAAGCATGGTATTTTGACAGGATTTACTGGATTTACAGGATGTTGACGTTGCAGTATATCCTGTAAATCCTGTTAATCCTGTCTGATAATTTTTAAATTACCCATAGATTTGAAGTGGATACTATTATACTTGAATTTATACCGCATAATCGAAATTTAAATCAAATATTACCTTTATCTGCGTTAATCTGCGTTTATCTGCAGTTAATAATGAAATTGAAATAATTCCTGCCGGATTTCATTTGGCACAAGCGTTGAACATGGGTTGGGAATGGGGTGCTGCCGGTGGCGGCTGAGTACATAAGGGTATTAAAACCAGGCAGGCACTGCGCCATACTGATGGTTGATGCACGGAAACATGCCTACTTTATTCCTATTACTCTGAGGGTTTTACAGGCTTTTCTTGAGCTTCACGCCCTGAACAAATACCTCAGGGTAAAATTTGATGCGAAATCTTTTCGGGACTACACAGGATACAAATGGTATAGTTAATGTTATATACTATTAAATAGGAACTATGCCATAGTCTACCCACACTACAAGAGGTAATGAAATGCAAACAAAAGATGACGTACTTCAAGCAGTTGAAGAAATGGATGTAAAGTTCATCCGGTTGTGGTTCACAGATATCCTGGGAGCCATGAAAAGTTTCGCAATAACCAAAGAAGAACTGGAAGGGGCACTTGACGAAGGAATGGGATTTGACGGTTCCTCAATTGAAGGCTACCGGGATATCGAAGAGAGCGATATGGTGGCCATGCCCGACCCCACTACCTTCAGGATACTTCCCTGGAGGCCAAAGGAACGGGCCACTGCCAGGATGTTCGTGGACATACTGAACCCTGACGGAAGTCCCTTTGAAGGTGACCCCAGGTACATACTTAAACAGAACCTGGAACGCGCCCGGAATTTGGGCTATACGTTATATGTGGGTCCTGAACTGGAATACTTTTATTTTGATTCATGCGATTCAACCCAGACTATTGACAAAGGCGGATACTTCGACCTTTCACCCCTTGACCTTGCTACAGACCTGCGCAGGGAGACCGTGTTCGCGCTTGAGGATATGGGCATCAGGGTGGAATACAGCCACCATGAAGTTGCACCCAGCCAGCATGAGATCGACCTGAGGTATGCAGAAGGGCTGCAAATGGCAGACAATACAATGACATACAAGCTTATCGCTAAAGAGATAGCAACACAGAATGACCTGTATGCCACTTTCATGCCTAAACCTATTTTCGGGGAAAACGGAAGCGGGATGCATGTTCACCAGAGTCTCTTTAAGGGGGAAACAAATGCTTTCTTTGATGCGAATGACGAGTACAGTCTTTCTGATATTGGGAAGAGCTACATTGCAGGTATCCTGAAACATTCCAACGAGATGTGTTGTGTGCTGGCCCAGACCGTGAACAGTTACAAGAGGCTGGTGCCCGGTTATGAGGCCCCGGTCTATGTGGCATGGGCCAGGAGGAACCGCAGTGCACTGGTGAGAGTACCCATGTACAAGCCTGGCAAGGAACTGGCTACCAGGATGGAATTGCGCTGTCCTGACCCTGCCTGTAACCCATACCTGGCATTCTCGGTGATGCTATGTGCGGGTCTTGATGGGATTGAGAAAGGGTATGAACTGCCTGACCCGGTAGAGAAGAACATTTTCAAGATGAGTAAGTCCGAGATGAAAGAAGAGGGTATAGCCTCCCTGCCGTCCAGTCTTGGGGAAGCCATCCAGGCTACTGAAAAGAGCGAACTTGTACGAAAAGCTCTTGGCGAACATGTCTTTGAAAGGTTCATTGAGATAAAGAAACGCGAATGGGATGATTACAGGATCCAGGTCACACCGTACGAGCTTGAAAAATACCTGGGTATACTGTAGAGAAATAGAATATATCCAAACTACATGAAGGTCATTAACCCCGGTTGTTTTCACCCGATAGACCAATTACCTGGTACACAGGCATAATCTGGTCGATAGGGAAGTATTATTATTAGGGTTATGGCATCTGTATGCCATTTTCACGATTGTGGCATATGGATACATGGCCCGGATCGAGATCAATGGAATATGACGTATTTGTTGGTGCTGCAAATTAGATGGATAGGCATCTAACAGCAGTGCTGACCTGCCTCCTGTATGATATCTTTCCGGGCTTAATTTTTACAAATTTCATTTGTTGACATTATTTTATTTAGAATCAAATTTCGAGTATATTCTATGTATTTCCCCAAAAGTTCATCTGTTTATTATCTTCTGATATTTCCGGAGATTACACTTCCCGGCATCAACCTCTATGGAATAATAAGATAAATCTGACTCTATCATTTCACTTTCGGTTCCCGGTTTATCCACGCACTTCTTCACCGTATCGATCAGGAGTGCTCCTATGGTCTTGGTAAATATATCATTATGGGCAGCAGCCATGATATTAATTCCATGTAATCTGAAAAAAAAAAACGCTGAATTGAATTTCCATCTTACTGTCACATCAGTTAAATTTATATATTAGAAAGTAGCTATGTGGTTACCGCTTTCCTGCGGAACACCTTACAACATCTTGAACAGACCTTAATACATATTACACGTGAACACATATCATTTATAGAGATATGATTAAAAATCAACATAAAAACACGTTACGAAACAAAAACAGGAGCAAGTACTAATGACCGATTATGCAATGTTCTGGGGATGCACCATTCCGGCACGATTTCCGTTTATGGAAAAATCAATCCGGCTCGTGGTTGACAAAATGGGAGTCGGACTTCATGATATTGAGGGTGCCACCTGCTGTCCCACAAAATCGATCATCAAAGTTGGAGATGAATTCACCTGGTATGTCACAGCAGCAAGGAACCTCTGTCTGGCAGAAAATATGGGCATGGATCTTTTAACACCTTGCAATGGCTGTTACAGTAGCTTAAAAGCAGCAGCAGCCGAACTTAATATTAATCATGGACTCAGGCAGGACGTAAATGAAGTCCTTGCTGGAGTGGGATTGGAGTACACCGGGAACTTGCAGATCAAACATCTCGTTGAAGTATTATATGACGATCTTGGTATAGATGAAGTAAAAAAGCACATAACCAGACCGCTTGATGGCATGAACATCGCAGTTCACTACGGATGTCACATGATGCGTCCAAGTTCAGCCATACACTTTGATGATCCGAACCACCCGACAAAGTTTGATCTTCTTGTCGAAGCACTGGGTGCCAACAGTGTGGACTATCAGACTAAGATGGTCTGTTGCGGCAGTGACCTGAGCAATGCGGAGGACCCTTCAGATGCGATTACACTCTCCCGCGAGAAGATACTGGAGGTCCAGGAACTTGCTGATGCAATGACAATGATGTGTCCGGCATGCTTTGCCCAGTTCGATTCCAAACAGTATCTCATGCAAAAAAGCGGTGAGCGGGTGCACCTGCCAATCGTATATTTTACAGAACTTATGGGGCTTGCATTTGGATTTGAAGCCGCCGAACTCGGTATGGATATGCACAGGGTCGAAACCGACTCATTTCTCGAAACATGGTATGAACGTTCAAAGCATCTTGAAAGTGCACGGGAGCATTTTGACCTGGCAGCTCTGCGGAGCTGCTATGAATGTGCAGCATGCATTGACGATTGCCCTGTTACCAAGATCATCCCTCAGTTCGAACCGAACCGGATAATCGGTGATGTATTACACGGCAAACTTGACCAGGTGGTGGAATCTCCCGATATCTGGTACTGCACAAACTGCTATACATGTTATGAACTCTGCCCGCAGAAGTTCGGTATGTTGAAAGTCTTTGACCGTCTGAAAACCCTATCAAATGAACGCGGGACGGCTCCCGAGGGTTTCAAAGGCGGACTCCAGATGTTCAATGATACCGGAAAGCTGGGCGAGCCAACAGCCATGCGTAAAAAATTGAAATTACCGGAACCGCCCGGAAGCGGTGCGGATGAACTTAGGAAATTGATGAAGGTCATCAAAAAAAGAAATGAGCCGGAATTTAAATCCGGATCGGGATCAAGTTCAACAAAACCAGATAAAGTCAGTGAAGATGAAGTTCGTGAAGATGAGCTTTGTGAAGATGAAACTCGTAAAGATGAAACTCATGAAGTTGATGTTAATAAAGAAAAACAGGAGGCAGGTGAGTAAATGAGATGTGATTGTTATATTCCATCCGGGTGTGCCGTTTCCGGTATAATGAGTAAAGCGGGAGAGCGAATGGATGGAAACGATATTATCAGGTCAATTGCCTTAATGCATGACCGCTCGAACGGTCTTGGAGGCGGTTTTGCAGCATACGGGATATACCCGAGACATGCTAATGAATATGCATTCCATATGATGTTTGACAATATGGAGGCAAAGGATCAGTGTGAGGAATATTTCAAGGATACGTTCGACATCGTTCTTGATGAGGAGATACCTACGCGTCCCGGTGCTGTCTTTGAGCAGGACACGTCTGGAAAATCTGCAGAATGTGGAATGCAGCCGGTCACGTCTCCTCCTATACTGTGGCGCTATTTTATGGATGTCCCCGAGCATAGAACAAAGTTCGTTTCAGAACGTGAATATGTTGTTGAGAAGGTGATGGATATCAACTCAGAGCTCGACGGTACTTTTGTTGCATCATCGGGTAAGAATATGGGGGCTTTCAAGGGTGTAGGATATCCGGAGGATATCGGAATATTCTACAAATTAGACGAGTATAAAGGATATATCTGGACAGCACACGGCAGGTTCCCGACGAACACGCCGGGATGGTGGGCCGGAGCACATCCATTCTGCCTTCTTGACTGGTCGATTGTCCACAATGGCGAGATATCATCCTACGGGATCAACAAACGCTACCTTGAGCCGTTCGGATACAAGTTAGAACTTCGGACAGATACCGAAGTCGTGGCATACCTGTTCGACCTGCTTGTACGCAGGCACAAAATGCCAATAGAACTGGCTGTCAAGGCACTTGCATCACCTTTCTGGGAAAATATTGACAGGATGCCAAAACGCGAGCAGAAAATCGCAACTGCGATCAGGCAAGTTTACGGTGGTGCACTCTTAAACGGACCGTTCAGTATCATTCTCGGACACAACCGCGGCATGGTTGGATTCAATGACCGTATTAAACTGCGGCCCATGACCTGTGCCACAAAAGGTGATGACATGCTGTATATGTCATCAGAGGAATCAGCAATCCGGGAGATCGCAGACCCGGATACGGTATGGAGCCCGAAAGCCGGGACAGCAGTTATAGGCGAATTAAATGGAGAGGTGGAATAAATGATGTCCCAGATACCACCGGAATTTATAGTGAAGATCGATTACGACAGATGCAGGCGGTGCAAGCGCTGTGTCATGAACTGTAGTTTTGGATGCATGCAATTCAAGGACAGGGTAGTACCTGACCACAAAAAATGTGTGGCATGCCACAGGTGCACGACATTCTGTCCCGAATCTGCAATATCCATCACCAAAAACGAACTGGCTTACAAGGACAGTGCTAACTGGCTGCCTGAGACACGGCAGAACATCTTAAAGCAAGCTGAAACAGGCGGCATTCTCTTAACAGGAATGGGTAATCCCAGACCGTACCAGATACTCTGGGATCATATGTTAATTGATGCGTGCCAGGTCACAAACCCATCTATTGATCCACTCCGTGAACCAATGGAACTGCGGACATTCCTCGGTCGCAAACCAAACCGTCTGGAGTTTACCCGGGACGGGAATGATGAGATCGAACTCTCCACTGAACTTCAACCCCAGGTTAAACTGGATGTGCCGATCGTCTTTGCTGCGATGTCGTATGGTGCGATAAGCCTGAATGCGCACAGGGCACTTGCAATGGCTGCTAAAAATTCAGGAACACTTATGAACACAGGTGAAGGCGGAATCCACAAAGACCTGCATTCATATGCGGATAATATTATAGTCCAGGTCGCATCCGGCCGGTTCGGTGTAACCAGCGAATACCTGAACACGAGTGCAATGGTTGAGATCAAAATCGGACAGGGTGCAAAACCAGGTATTGGCGGACATCTCCCCGGTGAGAAGGTGGGAGATGAGATATCAAAGACCCGGATGATCCCTGTCGGGACAGATGCCCTCTCTCCTGCACCGCACCACGATATCTATTCAATTGAAGATCTTTCGCAGCTCATCTATGCAATCAAGGAAGCCACAGATTATACTAAACCCGTTTCTGTCAAGATCTCTGCAGTGCACAATGTGGCTGCTATTGCCAGCGGGATCGTACGTGCAGGTGCGGATGTCGTTACTATCGACGGGTTCCGCGGCGGTACAGGTGCAGCACCAATGGTGATCAGGGACAATGTAGGGATACCGATCGAACTTGCACTGGCTGCGGTCGACCAGCGCCTGCGTGATGAAGGTATCAGGAACAATGCCTCGATCCTTTGTGCAGGAAGCATAAGGAACAGCGGTGATGTGGCAAAGGCGATCGCTCTTGGTGCGGATGCGGTTATTATCGGAACTGCGGCTCTTGTGGCAATGGGATGCCGGGTGTGCCAGAAGTGCTATACAGGCAACTGTGCATGGGGAATTGCCACCCAGAAACCGGAACTTGTGCGCAGGTTAGATCCGCAGGTCAGTGCAGAGCGGCTATCGAACCTCCTGACGGCATGGGGTCATGAACTGCAGGAAATCCTGGGTTCACTTGGGGTCAACTCCATTGAATCCCTGCGCGGCAGCCGTGAAAGGCTGCGAGGTATCGATCTTGATGAACAGACCCTGGAACTGCTTGGGATCAAACCTGCAGGGATAGGGCAGTGAGGTGGTAACAATGGTGATGAGAATCGACTGCAAAAGAATGTACTACCGGAAACTGAACAGTATGATCCGTGATGCGATAAAAGAAGGTGAGACCGAGTTCATACTCGATAATGTGAACGGCCAGCGCTATATCGGCAACGGGATCAATGAGAAGGTTAGTATTACTATAAACGGAGTACCGGGAAACGACCTTGCAATGTTTATGAACGGTCCTGACCTTGTTATTAATGCCAATGCACAGGACGGCGTCGCAAATACTATGAATGCAGGTGAGATCATTATACACGGAAGTGCAGGGGATGTGTTAGGATATGGTATGCGCGGCGGAAAAATGTATATTAAAGGCAATGTGGGATACCGTACCGGAATTCACATGAAACAGTATAAAAAACAGATACCAATAATCATTGCCGGTGGTACTGCAGGTGATTTCTTCGGCGAATACATGGCTGGCGGTATTCTGGTCCTCCTCGGTCTGGACAGGGACGAGAACACACCGATCGCTGGTGATTATCTCGGAACAGGCATGCACGGCGGTGTGATCTACATCAGGGGCGAGGTAGAGGAATACACGTTGGGTAAAGAAGTAAGTGTGCTGGACCTGGATGCAAAGGATGAAAAACTTTTAAAGAAACACCTCAGTGAATACTGCAAACACTTCGAACTCGACCTTGATGAATTGCTAAGCAAGCCTTTTATCAAACTGCTTCCTGTATCCTGCAGACCGTACGGGAATATGTATGCATATTAATTATCAAGGTCAAATCGGGTCTTTAGATGTCAAATGAATAATGTGGGCCGGTGAATAAAAATGAGTGGATCGGATGTGTTAAATACTCTGCAAAACGCAGGTCTTGATGTACTTACCTGCATGCAGTGCGGTACATGCAGCAGCAGCTGCCCGTCAGGACGCTATACGAGCCTGAACACACGAAGGATCGTACGAGGAACACGTGTGGGCAGGGACATACTGCATGACGAAGATCTCTGGATGTGCACCACCTGTTATACATGCCAGGAGCGGTGTCCGCGCGAGATAAAGATCGCTGATACGATACTGGCGATTAGGACAATTGCTGTGCATGAAGGTATCATGCTCCCGGCACACAGGAAGGTCAGCCAGCTGGTGCTGGAGCATGGTCACGCTGTACCCATCAATGATGATGTAAAGGAGAAACGTGAGATGCTCAAAATGGACCCCATCCCCGGAACAGTTCATAAATACCCGGAGGCACTGGCTGATGTGCAGACGCTTTTACGGTCGTGCGAATTTGACAAACTGGTGGCCTGAAGAGCAGAATGTATAGGTGACTTTTTAATTTATTCTGGATAAATGGATCATGCCAAAAAAGATTAAACGCAAAGGACGCAGAGGTTCGCAGAGGTTCGTTATTTTACTCTGCGTCCCTTTGCGCTCTCTGCGGTTTTTCGAATCGTCCCAGAAAATAATAAAAAGTCTCACGTATAGATGAGAAAGAGGAGATGTTATCATATCAAAGTTATCACTGTTTCTGGGCTGCATTGTCCCGAACCGTTATCCTGGAATCGAAAAAGCTACACAGTTGTGCCTCGATAAATTAGATATCGACTGTTCTGATCTCCCGGGTGCGTCGTGCTGTCCGGCGCCCGGTGTGTTCAGGTCGTTCGATAAACCGACATGGCTTGCACTTGCGGGCCGTAACATTGTACTATCCGAGGAACTCGGGCGCGATGTCCTGACAATATGCAACGGCTGTTACGGTTCACTCACAGATGCAAATCATGAACTTAAAAGTGACGTGGCACTTAAAAAAAGCACGAATGTCCATCTTGGAAAGATCGGTAAAAAGTATAATGGAACTGTGGATGTGCGGCACATCGTGGAATTTCTCTATGATGAGTTCGGACCTGAAAAGATAAAGGAGATGGTGGTAAAGCCGCTTGACCTTAAGGTTGCGCTGCATTACGGCTGTCATCTCGTAAAACCTTCGAAAGAGCGTAATCTTGGAAGTGTGGAACAACCCACTTTTTTTGATGAATTGATCGAAGCTACAGGTGCTGAAAGTATAGATTATCCTGATAAAATGGCATGCTGCGGCGCGGGCGGAGGCGTGCGCTCGGCACTTCCTGAAAAATCGCTCGAGATGACAAACCATAAGCTCTCACGTATCCGTGATGCTGGTGCGGACTGCATTGTGAATGCATGCCCGTTCTGTCACCTGCAGCTTGACAGCGGACAGGCCGAGATCAGGGAGAAGTTCGCTTTAGAGTATAATATCCCGGTATTGCATTATAGCCAGCTCCTCGGGCTTGCGTTTGGATTTCCAATTGAGGAACTTGGAATTGACCTGAATATCATAACGAACGGGGAGTTCTTTGAAAAGCTCAGAGGACGTATAGAATAGTGATGAGGTTGTGAAGATATGAGTGGCCAAAAAACAGGTGTGTACCTTTGCAGGTGCGGCGGCAATATCTCGGATGCAGTGGATGTTGAAGCCATCGCCGAAAAAGTTTCAGGAATGGACGGTGTGGCGATAGCGAACGTTCAGGATTACCTGTGCAGCAGCGCGGGACAGGGAAAGATCAAAAGCGATATCGAGGCAGGGATGATCGACCGCGTTGTGATCGGTTCGTGTTCTCCTAAGCTGCATCTTGAAACATTCCGTGCCATGGCGAAAATGGCAGGTATCAACCCGATGCTTCTTGAGATCACTAACATCCGCGAGCAGTGTTCATGGGTGCATGAGGACCAACAAGAGGCTACAAGGAAAGCGAAAGGACTTATCACGGGCGCGGTTTTTAGAATGAACAGCCTTGAATCGTTGGAGCCTATTATAAAAGATCTTGAAGACCGCGTGCTGGTTGTTGGCGGCGGTATTAGCGGCATTACGGCAGCACTTGAGATGGCCAATGAGCATGAGGTTATCCTTGTCGAAAGTAAACCATATATCGGGGGTCACATGATCGGTCTGTCAAAGACGTTCCCGACATTTGACTGCTCGCAGTGTACCCTTACGCCGAAGATGGTGGAGGTGTTCAACCATCCGAACATTACGCTATACACCCAGACCGAGGTTGCATCGGTTGATGGAAATGTGGGGGATTTTAAGGTAACCCTGCGCCGTATGCCGCGGTACGTGGATGTTGATGCGTGTACCTCATGCGGCAGGTGTGCACAGGAGTGTCCGAAGGATGCGATCGCACTGCCGTTTGCGCAGGCGATCCCACAGGCATACATTATTGATATGGAAAAATGTGTGGAATGCGGTCTTTGCGAAAAGGTGTGCGACGTTGGCGCGGTCAAACTCGATGACAGGGATGAGGACATTGAGGTTAATGTCGGGGCGATCACCATAGCCACTGGTTTTACGCCGATCGACCCATCGATCATTGAGGAGTACAATTACGCTCAGCATCCGGATATCATAACCGCAATTGAGTTTGAGGAGATGCTTTCTGCTATGAGCAGGACTGGTATGCGTTTACAGAAGTCGGATGGTACGATGCCGCAGAAGGTTGCTTTTGTGCTGTGTGTGGGTTCGCGCGATTTTAACCGTGCGAACAAGTACTGCTCGAAGGTATGCTGCCTGTATTCGCAGAAACAGGCGCAGCTGGTGCTGAAGATGAACAAAGATGCGGATGTGAGTGTCTTCTATATCGATATGCGCGCAGCAGGCAGGCGGATGGAGGAGTTCTACCATCATGCGCAGGAGGTGGGAGTGAACTTTATCCGCGGGCGCGTGGCTGAGGTGAATCCGCTGGATGGCGGCGGGTTGCAGCTTCGGTATGAGGACACGTTACTCGGTGAGATAGGAAGCGATGAATTCGATATGGTTGTGCTGTGTCCGTCGCTGAACCCGTCAGCCGGGACGCACGAGCTTGCCGACCAGCTGGGTGTGCCTGTAGGTAGTGATGGTTTTATCGAAGAGAAACATGTCAAGATCGACCCTGTGAACACGCTTAACCAGGGTGTTTTTGCGGCAGGATGTGCGCTTGGACCGAAGGACATCCATGATTCTGTGACAGAAGCCATGAGTGCGGCACTCAAGGTTTCAGGGTTTCTTGGTAAAGGCATGATCTCGATCTCGCCTGAGAAGCCGGTGATCAAGGATGCCTGCGATGGGTGCGGTATCTGTGTGAAGGAATGCCCCTATGGTGCACTTTCAATGGAGAACAAAGAGCCAGTACTCGAAGCGCTTTCATGCAATGCATGCGGGATATGTGCAGCCGTATGTCCGCAGGAAGCGGTGGAGATCGCAAACTACACGCGCAAACAGTTGAAGGCGCAGGCTGAAGGGATACTTGATGCGGGTATGGGCGTGATCGTGTACATCGACCCTGCTGCGTATGCGGCTGCAGATATTGCGGGTGTGAACAGGAGTCCTTATTCGCCGCTTATCAGGTTTGTCCAGGTGCCGTCCATCCATGTGCTGGATGCGGATATTGTGAACCATGCCTATGAGCACGGTGCCGGCGGTGTGATGCTGATCGAAGGTACGACTGATGAGGCGCTGACCTCAAGGTCCAAGGACCTGTACAGCAAACTGAAGAAGGCTACGAAAGAACACAAAAGGCCTATCAGGTACTCGCATATCGAGACTGCGCAGTACGAGAAGTTGATGAATCTTTTAAATGTGTTTGCGGAGCAGGTGGCGGCGAAGGCGGCGAAGAAGGCCGGGAAGAAAGGGGCATGAAGGTACACCCCTCTTTGAATCATTTTTCAGAGAGATTGGTTGCAGCCAATCGTTTATGAAACAGTAGGTTCAATTCATATTCTGCAAATCCGAATTACCTATGTGAAAAATATGACCTGGAGATTCATCGACACCGACATGACAGACGGCTACTACAGCGCAGCCCTGTTCGAATCGATCGCAAAACACGTTGGAAGCGGTGAGGTTGACGATACTATCCTGTTCTGGCGCGCCAAAACGCCTGCCGTATATCTCGGATACCACCAGTACGTGGAAGATGAGATACACGAGGACTACTGTGCAGCCAACGGTATCCAGGTGGTACGGCGAGTGCTGGGCGGTGGGTGCGGGTATTGTGATGAGGACCAGATCCTGTTCTCTGTTATTGCCAGCGAGGGCGGCGGCACGGTTCCCACAGACATCCAGGGCGCATATTCACACGTCCTTAGCGGGCTGATAAACACGCTCAGGATGCTCGGGTTTGACGGCAAGCTCGAACCCACGCGCAATGCAGTGTATTCACAAGGGCGCAAGATATCAGGGAATGCACAGGGGAGGTTGGAGGGTGCTGTGCTGGTAAACGGCAGTTTCCTGCTGGATTTTGGTTTTGACGAGATGGACAGGGTGCTTAAGAATCCCACAATGAACCTGGCAGAGGGTGTGGAGCGCGCACGGGACGGGATGATCACGCTCTCTGAGCTTCTGGATGGCGCTGGTTGTGATATCGATCATGTGAAAGGGGTATTGAAACGCGGATTTGAGGATGCGCTGGGGGTAGAGGCGCGGCGCGGTGTGCTGACGGGGGAGGAGATCGAACTGGCACAGCGTTTGAGTGAGAAGCACAGGAGCAGGGACTGGATCTACCGGATGGATGATAAGAGGCGTAGGCGGGTGGCTCGGGAGCGGTAGAAATGGATGGGCCAGGGAGAAGTGTGTGACTAATCATTCAAATGAACTATGATAAAAATTTCCATCTATATAACAACAAATATAAATGAATACCTTCTCAATAAATAAAAGCTTAAAAAAGACAATTGTAAAAAAGGAGAAGTATGACCTCACCCACAGTTTTTATCAGCTACAGCCACAAGGACGAAGCCTGTAAGGACCGCCTGGTGTCCCATCTGGGTGTGCTTCAACATGAAGGTCTTTTCGATTTGTGGGACGACCGCCGCATCGGTGCAGGTGAGGATTGGGAAAAGGAAATTGAGGAGGCCATGGCAAATGCCAACGTGGCTATTTTGCTGGTCTCGGCCGATTTTCTCACTTCAAAATTTATCCGAGGTACAGAAGTTCCAACGTTTCTTAAACGACGCGATGAAGAAGGAATGCGCATATTTCCTATCATCGTGAAACCCTGTGCATGGAAACAAGTTGAATGGCTTTCCCGCATGAATCTTCGACCCAAAGACGGTAAGCCCCTTTCAGGCGGTAATGAGCACCAGATTGACACAGACGTAGTGGCGATTGCGGAAGAAGTTGCAGCCATAATCAAGCGTGTTCCTAAGGATTCCAGCGACAAAGGCCACGCTCATTTAGATCCAGAAAAAATCTCCCTTGCCAAACTCCCCTCCACAAGCTCCCTCCTCTTCGGCCGTCAGAAGGAACTGGAAGCTCTGGATGCAGCCTGGGACGACCACAAAACCAATATCGTCACTCTTGTGGCATGGGGTGGTGTTGGCAAGACCGCACTTGTAAATGCATGGCGAAACCAAATGGGTGATGACAGCTTCCGTGGCGCTGAACGCGTATTCGGCTGGTCATTCTACAGCCAGGGTGCATCGGAAGACAAACAGGTGTCTGCTGATATGTTCATTGCATCTGCCCTGAAATGGTTTGGCGACCCTGAGCCAGATGAGGGTTCACCATGGGAGAAGGGTGAGCGTCTGGCAGATTTCATTAAAAAACAGAAGACCCTGCTCATACTGGACGGGGTTGAGCCTTTGCAGAATCCACCGGGAGAAGGGGGAGGCCGAATTAAGGACCCGGGTTTTAAGTCTCTGCTTAGGGAGATGGCTAACCACAATCCCGGGCTATGTGTCATAACCACACGTCTGGAAGTAGATGATATCAAGGATTTTATCGGAAATTCAGCGCAAAATATTCCTCTTGATCATCTCTCACCTGATGCAGGAATGGAGCTTCTCAAACACCTTGGTGTAAAGGGAACATCTAAAGAACTCAAACAGGCATCCCGTGAATTTGGTTATCATGCGCTCGCATTAACTCTGCTTGGAAGTTATCTTACTGTGGTATATGATGGGGATGTCCGAAAACGAGACCGAATTGCGAGGCTGACAGATGAGGAGGAACATGGCGGCCATGCTAAAAGGGTGATGGAATCATATGAAGAATGGTTCAAAGGTAAACCTGAACTGAATATACTGTATATTATGGGGGTTTTCGGTAGGCCTGCCGAGGGTGGCGCAATCAAAGCACTCATGACCAAACCAGCTATTAACGGTTTGACATCGGATTTTAAAAAATTTTCATCTAAAAACTGGCTATTTGCTTTAAACCGTCTGAGGAAAGTAGGAATTCTATCTAATAAAGATGCTTTCGGATCAGATAAGCTGGATTGCCATCCCCTCATGCGGGAGCATTTTGGTGAAAAATTAAAAGAGAATAACCCTGAAGCATGGAAAGAAGCTCATTCCAGACTTTATGAATACTACAAGAAGACAAAGGAATTTCCCGACACCATCGAGGAGATGGCCCCTCTATATGCAGCAGTGGCGCATGGCTGCGAGGCTGAGCGCCATCAGGAAGCACTGAATGAAGTGTACTGGTACCGGATTCAAAAAAGGGGTGAATATTTCAGTACGAAAAAGCTCGGAGCTATTGTCTCTAATCTTTTTGCACTATCTTGTTTTTTTGACTCACCATGGAGCCGTCCCGTGGAAGGGCTTACAGACGCAGCTAAGGTATTTATACTGGCTGATGCGAGCTTCCATCTTCGTGCGCTGGGCAGGTTGGCAGAATCTGTACAGCCCATGCTGGTGGCTTTAGATGCTGCCATAGTACAAGAAGATTGGATGAACTCTGCAAGGGCTGCCAGCAACTTCAGCGAACTCCACCTCACGTTGGGTAACCTGGCCTTGGGCCTGGATTACGCCAAACAGGGTGTGGAATATGCGAACAGATGCGGCGATGCATTTGAGCGAATTTCCCACAAAACGACTCTGGCCGATGCCCTGCATCAGGCTGGCCGCCTGTCTGAAGCCGAAGCCGCTTTTGTTGAGGCTGAGGAGATGCAAAAGGAATGGAATTCTGAGCGTCCCATACTTGATTCACTTGGAGGTTTTAGATACTGCGATCTGCTCTTGAGCCAGAGAGAGTACAGGAAAGTGCTGGCTCGGGCAGGGCAGACTCTTGGGTGGAATAAAACGTTGGAATGGGATTCGCTTCTCAGCATAGCCCTCGACCACCTATCTCTGGGCCGCGCCCACCTACTCCAAACCAGGCAGAAGGAGACTGGCGATTTCACCCTAGGAGCAGAGCACCTAAACCAGGCAGTTGATGGGCTGCGGCAACAAGGAGCTCAGGAGTTTATCCCTGGCGGGTTGTTGGCCCGAGCAGAGTTGTACTGGGTGCAGGGCGAATTTGAAAAAGCACAGCGCGACCTGGACGAGGCCATGAGAATAGCAGAACACGGGAGCATGGGTCTGCAAAAAGCAGACTGTCACCTGGAATATGCCCGGTTGTGTCTGGCCATGGGTGAAAAAGAAGAAGATGCACGCAGAAATCTTGATACTGCAAAAGAGATGATTGGGGAGATGGGGTATCACAGACGGGATACAGATGTGAGGGAAATAGAAGAAAAACTGTTATGATCTAATTTAGCACAGATAGCAAGAGGTTAGCTTGCATGGCGAAGGTGACAA
>Ga0255456_1004_pt1 | contig 16306 bp, 16 predicted proteins | sample ANMaggQLBNCT01C7_FD_182646 | JGI IMG/M metagenome (GOLD analysis project Ga0255456, IMG submission 182646) | Sediment cell enrichment communities from methane seep in Santa Monica Basin, California, United Staets - ANME aggregate JGI... | ecosystem: Environmental > Aquatic > Marine > Cold seeps >...
TTAAGAAAAAGATTTGTTTTCAAAATATACCTGCGGAATATAAGCTTATTCCTCTTATTTCAAATTTCAATAATCCAGGCCGACTCAAATCTAATTTCAACCAGCCTACAGTATTCCAAATAAAAGCATTTAAACTCATATTTCCTTTAAATTTTATTAATCAGATTAAATACATCAATCCCCTTCCACCACCCGCACCCACGGATGCGCCTTTATCTTCTCAATCTGCGCCTGAATCTCCTTATCATCCCTGAGGCGCTGGTAAATCTTTTCGATGGTTGCACTGTTCTTTTCTTCCAGCGCATTCTTCTCTTTCTTTCCATCCTCATTCAGTTCGTCTTTGTATTCCAGTTCAGCCCAGCGGTCAAAGTTGATTGGTTCGAGGTGGTGGGCTATTAACTCAGAAAAATTTGTTTTTAATTCTTAATCCCTGCCTTTCCTAACCCTTACTTTTTCTCACTGCAACAGCAGCCCCGCGGTTAAAATCCTTCATCTCGGCTGCGCAAAGTAGCGCCTGTCCTGTTACAAGCAGGTTGTTTTCCAGATCCACCAGCAGTACTTCATCCATGGCCCTGATAGAAGGGTCAACATCAATGACATGTTTGGCAAACAGGGTTTTGCCTTTAAGGACAAAGGGTACTGCATCTGCATGTACAGTGACCCGATATGCAGGCAATTCCAGGAAATCATGCAGGCTCAGGGCACCTTTCATGCTTAATGTAAGGAGTCCGTCCCTGGCGCGGACAGTGGCGATCCTGGTCCCGTTAGAACTTACCTGCCTGATCCTGTTGGTCCTGGACATGAGAAACTCTGAATCGTCAGGGAACAGGGCACGGCCTGCCCCCCTGCCGAACTGGAAATCCGCAATGGTCATGACACGTTTAAGGTTGCTGGACATAAAACTCAAGAATATAGCCCCTCAATGGCTGTTTTTGCAAATTGCGATAATATCGCTCAATATGGCACTGGCAGTCTCCATTGACCCGGCACCTTTACCGGTCACACATACAGGACCTGCCATATCGGTCTTTAACAAGGCTACGTTAAGTGTGCCTCCCACTGCAAGTGGATGTTGTTCAGGCACAAGCTTGGGTGAGACCATAATTTCGCCATTCTCACCGTCTTTCACCTCTCCAATAAGCTTGATAACCATCCCTTCGTCCCCTGCCAGGGTGAGGGCTTCGGGTGTGATCCTGGTGATGCCTGTGACCTCTACATTATTGTAGGTTACATCCATCCCGAAAATGGAATTTGCCAGTATGACAAGTTTACATGCGGAATCGATACCTTCAACATCGTAGGTGGGATCGGTTTCTGCATAGCCCAGTTCCTGGGCCTCACCCAGTACGTGCTGGTATGATAAGCCTTCCTCTGTCATCCGGCTGAGTATGTAGTTGCAGGTACCGTTCAATATCCCTTCTATAGCAATGATCTTGTTGCCTGCCAGGGCATCCTGTGCCAGGTTCAATATTGGCATGGCACCGCCCACTGTCGCTTCATACCTGAAATGAACAGCATTATTTTTCGCTTCATCACATAACTGGCTGTACTTGAGTGCCAGCGGACCTTTATTGGAGGTCACCACATGCCGCCCATGCCTGAATGCCTCCAGCATATAGGTAAGACCAGGTTCCCCGTTATCTATATTTGTCGGGGTAACTTCCACTACCAGTTCATGATCCACATCCCTGATCACTTCAAGTGACATAACACCAGATGTGGCAATCGAACCAGATTCCTTTTTCCTTTGAATTGCAGCCTCAAGGTCTACTCCATCAAGGTCGATGCATGCACCATGGCTGTCAGATATTGCAACTACTTTGAGGTTTAAACCTGCACTTTCCAGGTATTCCTGTTTTTGTAATAATGCATTAGCTATGCCCTGGCCCACAGCCCCGAACCCGATTATGGAAAGTCTTATGGTCTTCATGTTTTCACCGATAATTGATCCTTTTCTATGGGTTCGATGACCAGCAGGTCCTTTTCCAAGGCAACCCGTCTTAATATGTCCAGTGCTTTACCAAGTTGTGCCATATCTACTGCATTTATAACCAGGGATGCTGATGAGGGTTCATTTATCGCGGGCATGGAGATGGACAGGCTCACCACTTCGGCAAAGCCAGTGCTGTCGATCTGGTCAATGGTATCACCCATGTCACTGTGGACTATGTGGCCTATAAGGATGACCGTCACTTCTTCGTACATTAGTTTTTTTCCCACACATACTATACGGACCCCTCCTTCTTCCAGTTCGGCGATGATATCATTTAATTTTCCGTTGGTCAACTGGAAAACGACCTGTACAGGTATGGCACCCCTGGGTGTACGCTGGTCGTGGTGGTGCAGGACACTCATTATATTGGCACCGAACGTGGAAAGTGGTTTGAGGGCCTGGACAAGCTGGCCGGGTCTATCCTTCAACTCAAGGTCCATTGAAACAATCATAGAATATATTCCTGGGATATATTTCAGGCACTTAATGCCTGTGGCGTTAAAATTTGATTTATTTACGCCCTTGTCAGTATTAAGCATTTTGTGTCTTTGGTTTTTCAACATTTAGGAAAGTATAAACGCATTTTGATATCGACATAGGTAATTTTCTTAGTTTCAATCAAATCTGTTGACAGGATTTACAGTATCCCTTTCAAATTAAATGGTAATTGATCATAGTGCTCTGAATTTTGAGACACAGATTACACTGATTACACAGATTAATAGTTGTTGTGAAAATCAGTGTAATCTGTGTCTATATTAATTTTAGATTTTGCCATACTTTTTGAAATGGATACGATATACAGGATTGGATTGGATCGTATCCTGTCAATCCTGTTGATCCTGTCTGAATTTTCCATTTTCTTGATCAGCAGGTCCCTGGATATCATTAAAAAAGTTCATCAATGAGAATTTTACTTTATCCAGTTCCACATCTATGATCTCCTCACGCTCCTCCTGCGGAAAGGCATTAAACACCGAATATTTTTTCCACTGCCGTGGTGATGTGGTGGTGAACCTGCCGTCCAGCAGGATCCGCACGCCATGGTCAGTTGGAGAGCGAATGACCCGACCCATTGCCTGCCTGATCTTACGTATGGCAGGCACCTCTATAGCGTAATCCCAGCCGTGCCCGGCAAACTCATGCTCATAAGCGGATTCAATAGCCCGCATACGATCGTTCAGGGCAGGGTAGCCCACCCCTACGATCACAACAGTCCTGCCCCGCGCCTCTTTGTAATCGACACCTTCGGTCAGGGTACCCCACAGGTAGGAAAATATCACAGCTTTATGGCCAGATTCACCTATCTGGAAGAACTCCTCCCTGATCTGCCCGGAAGATGTACCGACCTCGTCCAGGTATACGGGTATGTCGGTGGTGATGCGATCCTTATACATCATGGCCTCGTGATAACTCTGGAAGAACACCAGTATATTCCCCCTGCTGCAGTGGATGATATCATTAAGTGCGTGGGTCACCTGTTCAACTATTATGGGATCGTCCCTGTTCCTGGCGAACAGGGGCGGTATATTAACGGCAATGGTAAGCCTGTTATCTTCAGGGAATGTAAGGCCGAATGCTATTTCTTCCACCTGGCGGTTGATGGCAAGTGAGGTACACATTACAGGGAAGGGCTTAAGGGTGGCAGACATGAGAATGGAGGAGTGTAATGAACTAAACAGCGGTGCGGTAATGTTTCGCGGGATACACGAAACAAGTTCTATCCTGCCTTCCATTTCACCATCCCGCATTCTCAGGTTGAGTATTGGATAATAGATCGGGTCCGCGGCATGTTCAAGGTAGAACCTGGCAAATTCGGCACTGCGCAGCAGCTGGGACCTTTTCCGCCTTCCTGTATGTCCGCTTTTATACTGCTCTTTATAAAAATCATCAAGGAACTGCCCCAGTTCAACTGCTTCTTCAAGCAGGTCACCCAGGTCGGTTATCCCTGCCTCAACCACTTGTTCCAGTAAACGATGCAGGAAATAGTCGTTCCTGTGTTTAGGGTCGCAGATGCTTACATCCTTCCATGTGCTGCTCAGGCGCTCCCTTTCGCCGAACTCCAGTCTTGACTCGTATGTATCCTTCAAATGCAGGTGCATGGTCTTGAAGAACACCTCCATATCCCTGATGCGGTATGAATCGTTCCTGCCCATGGCCTCATTGGCAGTAACTTCCTCATATGCGTGCTGTAAGCTGTATTCGGGCAGCATCATGGATGAGTGGCTCCTGGCAGTAGATTCGATGTTATGGGCCTCATCAAAGATTATTATTGCATCATCCAGCCCCCTGTCTATCCAGCCCAGTAAGTTGCTTAAGATGTCAAAGTTCAGGATATGGTGATAGTTACAGATTACCAGATTGGCATGTATCATCTGGCGTTTGACCAGTTCATAACTGCACATTCCTCTTTCATAGGCCCATTCGTTTAAATCCTCAGGCGTGCGTACATCTTCATAGTACCATGCAGAAAAATCCTCTGTATCAGATATTGCAACTTTATACAGGTATGAGCAGTGCCGGTCACGAAGTTCCCTTACACGTTTTTCCAGTTCGTTCAGTTCATCCATTCCGCTCAGTTCACCTGGCATTGTCCTGCCAGATCCTGACGCTGCTTTATCCGGCCCCTGTTCTAATTCCTGCTGCAGATCAAGGTGCGATTCAAGTTCAGTGATCTCCCGCTCTTTGCCTATCAACTCATAGGTATTCTCCCTGAGCACGCTGCAGGTCTCGTAATCCTCATCCCTGGGGCACATGTGCTTTTTCCCTTTCAGGACTGCTACTTTTATGTCCTGCATCTGCTTGATCTCCCTGGATTCTTCAATGAACTGGAGCATCTGCTGGTGGACATTGGTGGCGATGATGACCACCTTGCCCAGTTTTTGTGCTGCGGCCAGGGACGGGACAAGGGCACTTAAGGTTTTTCCGGTCCCGCAGGCACCTTCGAACATTATTATCTTTTTGTCCAGGATAGCATTATAAATGGAATCCATTGCCTCTTTTTGGTTTGGGTAACAGGTGGGCTTGGGGAAGAAATCCATGAGGTCAGGAGTCATTAAAGTAACATTCCTATTACCCTTTAAATATGGTTGGTAACCGGACTGTAAAAGTGTTATTCATCATAATAACAGATATAAAGATTTATCTATGTGGAAGGTTTATTATTAATTGGAGATGTATTGAAAATGTTCTACCAATGCAAAACATGTGGCTATAAGTACAATTTTGACCTTAGCTACATAAAAGCCAAATGCTTGATCTGCGGGTCTAACCCAATTAGCTTCACAGAGATAAAACCAAAAACTGATTGGCCCAATTTGTTTAGTTAAATTACATTTTTACTCAATTCTATTTTGCTCAAACTTTTATGGATTGTAGATTTTACATTAGATCAGAGCTTGATTTTGAGTTCAGTATAAAACGCATTCATGATGTACTATTGAGTATAGGGTGTGCTTGAGCTGAACAAATACAAATACAAATACAAATATTATATTAATAATCAACAATAACGGTTCAATGTGAGAAAAATGGATAAAAAGATATTGATGTTATGTGTGGTGTTCATGATATTTTCAACCGCAGCCCATGTTCATTCTGAAACCATTCCTGCAAATATCTGGGAGTTCACCGAGGATTACTATGACGTGATAGGTGAACCGCAACTTACAGCCTCTATTGTGGGAAACCCGGAATATGAAAGTGGTGAGACATCTACGATTTTTATCCAGTTGATGAACGACGGGCTTATATTCGGATTTGAGACTGATAAGACCCCATCCAACTCCAATGAAACCATGGATGCCCAGGCAGAACTTGACCTGGAATATGATGTCACTACTGCCATCAATATCAGGGGAACCCTGGAAACTGAAGATGGAAATGCATTCAGGGTTTTAAGTGGTCTCCAGCAGGCAGGCTCTCTAAGGAGCAGTGAAACATCCCAGCCAATGGAGTTCGATATCGAGATATTTGAGAATGCACCCGCCGGGACATATTATCTCATGCTGAACCTGACTTACCAATACCAGTATGATGTGAAGGTAGAAGGATATCCGGATAAGGAATTCGATTACTGGTACATAACCAAGAACCAGACGATCCCTCTTCAGATAATTGTAAAACCAAGGGCCCGGTTTGAGATCGTTAAGGTCAGCGATAGCCTGGTTTCAGGTGGGCAGGGTGTTCTTTATATTACATACAAGAACACAGGGGATGAAGTGGCAGAGGATGCTGTGGCCAGGATAAGTGTAGTAGACCCCTTCAGTACCACTGATGACCAGGCATTCCTGGGCACACTGAACCCTGGCGGCTCCTATGAAGCACAATATAAGGTAAAAGTGGATAATGATGCCCTGTCCAAGGCCTATGGTATCAATACCGAAGTAAAATACAGGGATGAACACGGCGATACACAGATTTCGGATGTTATGAAAGCATCTATTGAAGTGCGGGAATCCGTTCCCCTGGTCCAGAGGATAGGCTATGCAGGTTATCTGCTGGTAATTTTCGTAATACTGGGCGCTGCAGGATACTATTTCTACAAAAAACAGGGCAATACAGGAAAATGAGATGTCTGGAAAAATATAGGTGATCGAATTAACTCCAAAACCCATTGAATCCCTCATAATACAAAAAAAGCAAGAACTCCAGGGTGTCATTGAATATCCGGATAAGACACTTAGCAGCATTATCAGTGAAATTGGATTCAAGTGCGACCTGTGCAGCAAATGCTGTACAGCAGAATTCAATGACCATGTATTCCTGCTGGATACTGATGCCGCCCGGATAAAGCAGATAGCACCAGACGCCCTTGTCCCTGCACCGTACTATGAGTTCTGTGACAGGGAGGGGCGGTTCTATGTGTCAGGTTATGCCCTTAAGAGCAGGCCGGATGGTTCATGCATCTTTTTAGAACATGGACGGTGCAGTATCTACAGCCAGCGCCTTACTATTTGCCGGATATATCCGTATATGCTTCACAGGGAGGCGGATGAAGATGGAAATATGGACTGGCGGCAGATAAGCGGTTTGAATGAGCACGGGTGCTACCATGCTGAGATCGAAAAAGGGCAATGCTGCCAGATCGCAGAGGAGACTAAAGGATACGAGATAGCCTGCCTGGAACAGGAGATCGGGTTCCTGGAGGCAGTAGATGCCCGTTTTCGGGAGAAAGGACTCAGGCACGTACAGGGAATCTACGATAAACAGATGAGGCACTTACGGAATGGCGGTGAGATAGAGGTCCAGGTGTATTATGAAGGGGGGTTCGAGAAGAACTTGATACGGATAAGCGATTATGTATCAGGCAGTGTATCATTTGCCATCGGTTAAGGCCACTATCTACAGAAAAAAAGAGATGGATCGGTCAATATCCTGACCCAATCACACCTTCTAATGGTCACTATTTAAGTACACCATTCGAAAACTCAGTAAAACCGATCCGTTCTATGAGTTCACCCAAACGCTCTTTTGGCTTACCATTTGCCTTATAGTAGTCAATGATACCCTGCGTCACTTTCATTGCATCATCTATCGATGCAGCATAAGTCAGTTCCGTTCCAATTCTCGGCTTCCTGCCAGCTTCACCACCAACTACTACTTTAAATCCATCCTTGACCCCAATGAACCCAATATCCTTCACCCATGACTCAGCACAGCAGTTAGGACATCCGGATGCTCCCATCTTGAACTTGGCCGGCAGACTCATACCATGGTATGCCTCATGCAGTGCCATCCCAAGGCTCAAACTGTCTGAGACAGCTCGTTTACAGAATGCAGTTCCAGGACATATTTTAACACTTCGAACACACAGCCCTATCGCAGCACCAGGGCTCATCCCAAGGTCTTTCCAGGCATTATCAATATCTTCTTCTTTAAGCCCTACGATTACCATGCGCTGTGCACTCGTGATCTTTATTGCTGCTGCATTATATTTTTCTGCGACATCAGCAAACTTTCGCAAAGTTTCCGGCGGTACTATACCAGCAGGTGTATCAGGTGCTATTGCATATGTTTCCCTGTCTCTTTGCAGTACTGCTCCTTTCTCAGGAAGATCTGTTTTCTTTTCATCAGCCATTTTCATAACTCCTTTGTTGGTGTCTGGTACGCAAACCTTTTAAAGGTTTATCGATATGCTAATATTTATTATGAATATATAACTTTATGGTACGAATTTCGTCCTTTTATTTCCCATATAATATATACACCAACGTGATGATACTACAATGATCGACGAAAAAGATTTAAGTATAATAGATATGCTGCGTGAGAATGCACGCATTCCAGTTACAGAAATTGCATCAAGGCTTGATGTTAGTGAATCAACTATACGAAAGCGTATCAGAGGACTTGAAAAAAATGGCGTAATAACACAATACACTGTTGTTGTTGATCCTTCAAAACTCGGTTACAATTCGGTTTCTATGGTCGGTATAGATGTTGAATCAACACATCTTCTTGATGTCGCAATGCGAATGACCGAATTTCCTGAAGTGAAATTTGTTGCAACTTCGACTGGAGATCATATGATCATAACAGAGATCTGGACCAATGACAGCAAAGAACTTGGCAGGTTTATTGCAAAGAACATTGAAAAACAGGAAGGCGTAAAGAGGGTATCTCCAACTATTATCCTGGAGAACTGGAAAGTCCATAGTGGATATCTCCTGCCGTGATCATTAAGTATGGAATTACTGATCTATTGATCTAATAATCTAATGAAGTTCTTTCTCTACAGCTTCCCGAATAATATATCCTCCTTTATGCAGTATAGTATCTTCCAGTTGCACATCCCTATCCATGCTGGCTGTACATGGATATGAGTGGTGGGCATTTGAGATCGTTTCTTTATAATCTGCGATATCTGACCACTTTAATTTCCTTGCCACAAACCAGGTGCTTCCACACGGAGCGTCCCTCTGTACTTCTACCCTGGTAAAAAATCTGCCGTCTTCACTCAAACATATCTTTAGTTCAGGTTTACCAAACCCAAGCTTTACGAACATATCGATCACAGGCTTACCTGTTAATGTCAATGAGCAGAAAGGTTTGGGGAACTCACATTCTACACCTATGGATTCAAGTTTCTCTCGTATCTGTTTTTGAAGCCCTGGTGGTGCCCAGCCCGGCTCTTCCACAGGAACGATCACTGCCCTGGCATTTATCGAGTCTGCTATTGCAGGGATATCAGCCAGCAGGTCTGGGTGGATGCCCAGAGCAATGATCAGGTCACAATGACCGATCTTTGGAAACAGGTCTGCTGGATTGTCAATAAAATCAGGCAGGTCTGCTGGAAGTTCATGGATCTCATACACCATATCTGCAAAAGATATCCTGCCTGCGCGACACTTATCACACAGATCGCCGCAGGCCGTACAGAAATTACTGAGATTTACCAGGTTTCCAACAACTTTTTTTCCAAACTCACCGGAATACAATATACAGATTTGCATATATCTCACTGTCATGTTCCAAATGCTTGCTTAAAGCTGTCCATCAACTCTTGAGTGTTATGCACTCTTCTTGAATATTTCTTATTTTTCTTAATAACGCTTAAATGAACAGAAGGTGTTTCAACAGATTCGCCAAAAATACCCTGCATGATTCCGGCAAAGATATTCTGGGTCTTTTTATCTTCGAGATCTAGTTCCCCGAAATGTGCAAACCATATACCAAGTTTATTCTCACCTGAGCTTATGGTTATTTTCCTTATCCTGTGCTCCCATCATGTATGTACCTTGATATCGTATTCCATAGTTATTCCTCATTATTAATAATGTATTCTTCATATTCAATACTTCCGAATACCCTTACTTCCGAATACTCCTACTTCTGATTAGTAATCAGTTAGTCTTTATTCCTCACAGCGTGTAAAAAATTTGTAACAGTATATGCGATTTTCCAAAATAAAAAGGATACCATCTTACGGCACTGTCCGTTGCACATTTTGCAAAGTGGATATCATAGTGTGACTATAATATCCACTTTATCTTAATGTGAAAGATCTCTTATAGCTTACAGGGAGCTCACAGGAAAGGTCCTGCCTACTCTTCAACAACCTTGACCTGTTTCATCACGTCGCCCTGGCGTATAGCATTCACCACATCCATACCTTCGATCACCTGGCCGAATACAGTATGCACACCGTCAAGATGTGGCTGGGGCGAGTGGGTGATAAAGAACTGGCTGCCGCCTGTATCCTTTCCGGCATGGGCCATAGAGAGTGTGCCTGTAGTGTGTTTTTTGGGATTTATCTCGCATTTTATGGCATATCCAGGCCCACCTGTGCCGTTACCTACGGGACAGCCGCCCTGTATCATGAAATTCGGGATGACCCTGTGGAATTTGAGCCCGTTATAGTATCCCTTGTTTATCAGTTTGACAAAATTCGCCACTGTGTTGGGAGCGTCATTTTCGAACAACTCCAGTACAATATTGCCTTTATCTGTTTCAATTATTGCTTTTTTCATAATTGTTTACCTCAGTGCAGGATTAATGGATTAGGTTGATTTAATAGTTTATGTTCGTTTAATATTCCGGGTAATGGGAATTATAAACCGCCGAAATTTTGGATTTTTCTACAGCAGTTGACATTAATTCGTCACTAATCGAAATAGATGCAAATGACTGTCAATTGGTCCACTAAAATAATTGGAAAATGATTTTTTTATCTGAGGCGTTAATTATATAGTCTAATACTCGATAATATTATTATCATTCTGTACCTATAATCTGATCAAAAATAAAAGAGGAATCCATTTGTTATTACCACTAAAATGCCCTCGCATTCAAACAGGGTGCAATGCAATAATGTCGGGCAGGGATGAGCATATTGATAAGTGTTATGATAAATGTGAAAATCCGGAAGAATACATCTATTGCGAACATTACAGCAGTGGTGCATTGATCCAGGAAAGTAACATTCATATAATGCAAATTGTGCAATCCATGCGCAAACGATAAATTAGAGGATACCCTCTATCATCCGGGCCCCTTCTTCTGTCTTGAATATAGGAGGCTCCCAGTCCTTGACTATCCGGGTCCTCATGGCCTTTGTTTTTTCTCCTGTTAACGGATTTTGACCATCCTTTTCAAACTTCTTTTTATAGACCAATATACCTCTGCGCTGCCATGCAGGAGTTTCTGATAAGTTTATACCATAACCCCAGGCAAGTTCATGCAAGTCATCGGATTTCAGGCCTTTCAACCTTTCTGCGGCCTGTTTAGCTGAAAAACCATCATCCCTTAAAAGGTAAAAAGCATATGAACTCACCAGGTTGCGCCAGCATTCCTCCTGACGCCAGATCAGGTAATCAATTATATCTTTGGAATCTATTACGCAAACCCTTGAGTCAAAAGACATAGGATCGGGACTGCCCAGGTTCAAAGCAAGAGCTGAAGAAATAAAGCTGGGAATAACAGAATCGATCTTCTCCAGCCTGCCATTGAACGGCGGGTCCCCTATAAAAAGCAGGCTGACCTCATCAGAAAATAAATATGCTAACACGGGATTGATCCCACTTTTACTAAAAAAAAGTTCAATGGATTCAACCATTCCATTAGCGAAACGAATATCAAATGGCTTACTGAACTGTAATTTGCGAAGGACCTTTCCAAACCTTCTCCCATCGACTCTTACAATAGCCGTGTCCGGAACCTTTAGTTGCGAGAAAATCTCACAGTCCTTCATCCTGGCATTAAAAAGCATTAATCAGATTCTTCTTCTTCCTCTTCGGACTTCTTTAACCTGTGAACCATCTGTTTTATAAGAATAACATCAGCTACTGCAATTACCCAGCGGTAAGGCAGGATTATGCCCTTATTGCCTTCAACATTGAACAACTTATCATTTATTTTTCTCACTGCCAATCCCGTTATCTTGGATTCATTGGGATCGAGGATGACATCATTGACTTTACCAATATAAACGCCTTTATCAGTGTAAACGTTTAATCCGAACAATGTAGATATTTCCGCGCGCATGATTATCCCTCTTTTGGTATGTGTTAAACTTAACGAGATATATACTTTTTTAATATATGTGGATGTATAAACCACTTTTAGCCAGATAAATCTAACAAGCGATAGAGATTCAACTTAAACGATGGAAAGTATATGTATCTGCAGTATAATTAATATCTTCCTTATAATCTAGTAGGAATCCTGATATTATCGGTGAAGTAATGAATCAAGACGAAAATGATTACACTATCAATTACTCTATCAACATATCTTCTGATACCGTTGACAGACCTGTTTCTGACAACCCGGCAGAAAATATAATCATAGTAGGCACGGCCCATGTATCTGATAAAAGCGTGGCAGAGGTAGAGGAAACCATAGACCGTGAGCGTCCTGATGTAGTGGCTGTTGAACTATGTCCTGCCCGGTACCAGGCGCTGACTGAAAAGGTAGAAACTAAAAAGATATCAGCTAAGGATATTCTCAGCGGCGGGAAACCATATTATTTCCTGGTTCACTGGCTTATGGCATATGTCCAGAAGAAGATCGGTGATGATCTGGGCGTCGACCCCGGGGCCGAAATGCTGCAGGCCATAAAGAAAGCCGAATCCACGGGCGCACGTATCGTACTTGTGGACAGGGATATCCAGATAACACTTCAGCGGTTCTGGCACGGCATGAGCATCTGGGAAAAACTCAAGATGACCGGGGCTATGCTTACTGCAGCCCTGGGGTTCAAGGGTGAAGAACTTGATATTGAATCTGTTACCGAAGAAGATGTTGTAACCCAGCTGATCGAGGAATTACGGAAGTTTGCACCCTCGGCTGCCAGGGTATTTATAGATGAAAGAGATGCATATATTTCAGCAAACTTACTGAATGCTGCAAAGTCCAGCCGTGTGGTGGCAGTAGTGGGTGCAGGGCACAGGGAAGGTATAAAAAGATATCTTGAACATCCTGATACTTTACCACCACTGGAACAACTGCTAGATGTACCTAAAAAGAGATTCAGCATCACAAAGGTATTAGGGCTGACCTTTGTTGCCCTTGCCTTTGCCACATTCCTTTTAGTCATTCTCGGCATAATAAAAGGTGCCATATCTCCTTATATGCTATTGGTAGCTATGGGTTACTGGTTTATTATCAACGGCGTCTTAAGCGCTGCCGGTGCTGCCCTGGCCCGGGGTCACCCCAAATCCATTGCTACAGCTTTTCTGGTGGCATGGCTCACATCCCTCAACCCTATGATGGCTGCGGGTTGGTTTGCCGGACTGATGGAAGCAAAACAGCGTACACCCACCACAGACGATTTCAGGTCGATAATGGATGCTGAAACCGTTCATGACATGCTTGATAATAGGTTGTTCCGCGTGCTTTTGGTGGCTGCACTTGCAAATCTGGGAAGCGTGCTGGGTACGATCATAGGGGTTATAGTGATAGTGAACGTGACAGGGATAGACCCCACTGATACCCTGCAAAATATTTTCAACAATATCAGTGACCTGTTCAGATTCCCACAATAGCAAAGGGAAGAGAGAATGACGGAGCATATACTTCAAAAAACAGGTACCTTGCATCCTGACCAATTACCTCGGTAGGCAAAACGGTCCAATCGTCATGAATGTACTGTTGCAACTGCATTATGTTGATATTATTCTTGAGGATCCAATCCCGCCTTACTTTGAATCTAACTACGGCCTTTTCAATATATTCATTCTCAAGGTTGATATGGATATTATTGTATTCATATACCAACTCATTTTTAATGGGTTTTGCCTCCTGGGATGGGGCATTTAAGGATTCAACAGTGAGCTTTACATTTTTTTGTGTGACCTTTGATTTAAAGTCTATGACAGTGATACTATGATTTGCTTCAAAGGCTTTGATTATCCTTTTGCCCTTCATCACTAAAATTGGGATTGTGTCTGAAAATATTACATTTGAATCGTCATGAATCTCTGGTTTTGGTTCAGTGGATGCTGGTATTTCAACGGGTTTTTGTTTTACTGGCTCTACTGCTACTTCAGGACTTGCTGGTTCTTCTTTCTGGTACTTTTGGGATAAACCTGACAGTTCAGGAGCAATTATTCTTGATCTAGGTTCTACTATTTCAGGCGGTTTCTTTTCTTTCGTGGATGATAATGTCAATATCTTTTGTATCAGTGGTTTAAATGTTTCAGGTGATTTACTTTCATATTTTTCAATATTTGATATGGCAACTGTTAGTCCAACATCGATAATTGAATTCTTTTCTTCACCATAATAGCGGCGTGCGTAACTGATGGCATGATCCATTAAAAAAAGTAGAGAAATAAGTACCAGGATTATGATAAAAAAACCGGTGTCCTGGTTTGTCTCAAGCCATGCGGTTCCCAGATGGGTGGTATCAAGAATGAATAAGGTCAACATTAATAGAATATAACCAGAAGCGACAGTTCCAATTATGTGCAGCGCTTTTCTGAATGACGGATTTGCCATGATCTCATCTAACCCGGCATTAGCCTCAGACATCTAATCCCGCCTCCTGCTAATAAAGTATAATGTTATCAAAGGAATCAATGCTGCCAATAACTGGAATCCGGGTACCTTTGCCATCCATGTTCCTGTCCATGTGACTGGTGTGGTGGTCGGTGTTATTTCAGGGCTGTTCTGCTCTGTATTACTCTGGGTGGGGGTAGTTATCATGCCAAGTCCACCCGGGTTTGCTGTGGGTTCGCTGGTGGGGATAATTATTACTTCCCTTCCTGATATCGCCATGGGTCCCAGGCTTCCTCTAATGGGTAGGCTGGCTTTGAACAGATAGCTGGTGGAGTCTTCACCAATTTTCTGGGTAGACATCTTTTCCCATATAGTTGTGCGGTCGTTGTAGCTGTAAAAACTGATTGTATTCAGGATGATGTCATTGTCGCGGACCCATGATCGATCTACTATGAACGTGATGGTTGGATTTTTTATGTTGTTGTTGGAGAAATAGCCCATGTTGCCAATCCAGACATTCAGGTTCTTGAATACTATATTGGGTGCGTCTTTTTTAACAATTGTAGAGGTATGGTTAAGTATCTCTACTTTTGCAGCTACTTTTCCAGCACCTGTCAGGCCTGTGAACTGGATGTGTTGAACGTAGTTGCCTTTAAGCTTAAAGTTGTATTTTACATTCAGGTCCTTACCTACAAACTGGCGGTCTGTCTCTGTGCATACTATGTTCGCAAAGGCTTCACCTGAGGTCCCACCGCCGCCTCCACCGCCTCCTCCTCCTCCTCCACCATTGGCATTGCTGGTATCATCTTGAACTGTTACTGAAATAATCCTCCATATTACATTGGAACTTGAATCCGTGGCTGTTATGTTCAAACCATATACGCCCAATGCCAGAATTGTTTTATTTTCGATTAAACCTGTAGACGTATCTATTTTAAAATTGACAGTATCATCTATTCCATAGGTTATTGTCTGCAAATCAGTTGCATGTACATCATAACTGAAACTCACTCCAAGATCAACATTCTGGTCAGTTGGTGTCGGATCCCATATCGGGCCAGTATCATCTTGAACTGTTACTGAAATAATACTCCATATTACATTTGAACTTGAATCCGTGGCTGTTATTTTCAAAACATACACGCCCAATGCCAGAATTGTTTTATTTTCGATCAAACCTGTAGACGTATCTATTTTAAAATTATCAGTATCGTCTATTCCATAGGTTATTGTCTGCAAATCAGTTGCATGTATATAATAACTGAAACTCGATCCAAAATTGACATACTGATCAGTTGGTGTCGGGTTCCAGACAGGGCTGGTATCATCTTGAACAGTTACTGAAATAATCCTCCATATTACATTGGAACTTGAATCCGTGGCTGTTATGTTCAAATCATATACGCCTATTGACAGAATTGCGTTATTTTCGATCAAACCTGTAGACGTATCTATTTTAAAATTATCAGTATCGTCTATTCCATAGGTTATTGTCTGCAAATCAGTTGCATGTATATAATAACTGAAACTCGATCCAAAATTGACATACTGATCAGTTGGTGTCGGGTTCCAGACAGGGCTGGTATCATCTTGAACAGTTACTGAAATAATACTCCATATTACATTGGAACTTAAATCCGTGGCTGTTATGTTCAAATCATATACGCCCAATGCCAGAATTGTTTTATTTTCGATCAAACCTGTAGACGTATCTATTTTAAAATTGACAGTATCATCTATTCCATAGGTTATTGTCTGCAAATCAGTTGCATGTATATAATAACTGAAACTCGATCCAAAATTGACATACTGATCAGTTGGTGTCGGGTTCCAGACAGGGCTGGTATCATCTTGAACAGTTACTGAAATAAT
>Ga0255456_1062_pt1 | contig 15995 bp, 20 predicted proteins | sample ANMaggQLBNCT01C7_FD_182646 | JGI IMG/M metagenome (GOLD analysis project Ga0255456, IMG submission 182646) | Sediment cell enrichment communities from methane seep in Santa Monica Basin, California, United Staets - ANME aggregate JGI... | ecosystem: Environmental > Aquatic > Marine > Cold seeps >...
TCCTTGCACACTAATCCAGTCATACTCCACACCATCCTCCAAGTTAAACACCGTCATTATTGGGTCGTGTCCCCCGCCCCATGTCAACCATTTCACAATTTCATTTACGACGTTTGTAGTATCATTTACCCAAATTTCGTAACATCCGTTTTGCCGCAAGATTAGAAAACAGTGTAAATATGAATATTACGATACCCACCCACACGATTATACTTCCAACTTCCTCAAAACGCGCCAGCGTGAGCAGCAACCCACTGCCAAGAATTATGAGGTTTATTTTGGTCAACTTCCTGTTTCGAACAAGTATGGCAATATATTTCTGCCTCTCAATCATATTTTCCTTTTTATCAGCCTTCATAAAGGTCACATCCTGTTAATTTACTTCAATTAATTCATCAGCTGCTTTTTTCAATCTGTTCATGACCGCAGCTCCAATCCCGTCAATCCCAATCGAACCGTCTGCTATGATCACATCAACATCTTCCAGATCCAGATATCTCAGACCAGCAAAAAGATTGCTGGCAATTTCATAGGCATCATACCTGCTTCCAAGCAAGAACACACCATCTGCCAACAGATATTCGGCCATCTCTTCAGTCCCGGCAGTCTCATCGGTCACCAGCAGCCCCACCCGGATATTCCGGTCCCGGTACTCCCTGGCCAGCTCACTTATCTTATCCACAACAGCACTGCTGTTACCACTTACCAGCACCAATCTGGTCTCTGGCGAATAATGGGTATATTTCAGGCCGGGCGACCTGACAGCCTCACCTGCACCTGCTTGCCTGTCAGTATAACCAACAAGCACCTTACCCACGTATTCCCTTATCTCGTCAATACTAACCCTGCCCGGTCTTAACAGCACAGGAATTTCCGGGGTCATGTCCACCACCGTAGATTCCACACCCACACGCACGGCCCCGCCATCGATCACCACATCAATCCTGCCCGAAAGGTCAGCAATAACATGCTCTGCCGTGGTTGGGCTGGGCCTGCCTGAGATGTTGGCACTGGGTGCGGCAATGGGCGTACCAGCCTCTTTTATCAATCCCAGGGCTATGGGATTATCAGGCATCCTGACCGCCACTGTATCCAGTCCGCAAGTGATGACATCAGGCACAATATCCTTACGTTTGAATATCAGGGTAAGGGGGCCGGGCCAGAATGCATCCATCAAGACGTGGGCGCAATCTGGTACTTCCATGGCAACCATACCAACCTGTTCTTGGTCCGCAATGTGTACGATAAGGGGATTATCCAGGGGCCGTCCCTTTGCCTTGAAAATCTTGCGAACCGCATCCGGGTTCAATGCATCTGCACCCAGGCCGTATACGGTCTCAGTGGGAAACGCAACTGTACCGCCCTTTTTAATGAATTGGGCGGCTGTTTTGATAACCTCTTCCAGGTTGCCGGTGCCTATCTTAAAGACCTGTGTGCTGCTTTTCATTATCTTGTAAGAAGTAAATTCAATTACTCTGTTACCCCCATTTATCCAGTGCTGCTTTCAATTCAGTATGGGTTTTTGCATATTCCTCAAGTGATATACCATCAAGTGATGCATCAACAGCCTGCCTGCATGCTATTGCGCCCGATACTGTCCCCATTGGATGGGCATGTATCCCGCCGCCGAACTGCATGATAACATCTTTACCGAAGATCTCTGTCAGCTGTGGCACCATAGTAGGTTCCAGCCCGCCCGAGGCAACAGGGAACACAGGCGCAATCCTGCCCCAGTCCTGCTCCAGTATGTGTAAATCGTGGTTTTCAGGGACCTGTTCCAGCACGCATTCATCCCTTAAGGCCAGTACTTCGTCCCTTTCCCCGTGCATCTTTCCTACCACTGTGCCTATGTGCAGCTGGTCAAGTCCGATAAGGCGTATCAGTTTTGCTATCACCAGCATACTGACACCGTGCCTGGGATTGCGGGTGAGTGCCGAATGCATGCACCGGTGCGCATGGAGTACCAGGTTAAGGTCTTCATTGTTCTTTCTCAGGGTCTGGAGTGCGCTCCATCCCACAGTAATAATATCGACCATGGCATATTCGCCGCCCAGGTCTTTGAGAATCCCAGCCCGTTTTAACATCTCTTCACATGTTGGTGCGGTGATGTTACACATATACATTTTACGCTCACCGGTTTTTGCCTCTGCCCGGTCTCGTACCTTCAATGTGAGTTCAGCCCTCTTAGCGAACCTGTTGAACTTCTGGTCAGTCAGGTTCTCATCATCCTTCACAATATCGCATCCACCTGCAAAGGCATTATATGCCACTTCTGCATGTTTCTCTGATGTCAGTCCTACCTTTGGCTTGACAATGGTCCCTACCAGTGGCCTATCCGTCACTCCCAGCAGGTCCTTTACTCCATGCATCCCGTATTTTGGCCCCTGGAAAGCCTGGATGGAATCATCCGGAAAAGTAATATCCATAAGGCGGAGATTATCCAGTAGTTTCATACTGAATATGTTCCCTGCTATGGCGCTCAGGATCTGCGGAACCGAATTTATCTCAAACAGGTCCTGCGTGTATGAAACCCTCACTGTCTGCTGTTTTTCATCAGTAAATATAACATGGGGTTTGAGTTCTTCGGCCAACTGCGGACTTAGTGTGGAAATGCCGCTCCACGTATCAATGGAACTCTCACCTGCCATGTGGGTGCAGGCATTTTCAAAGCCCACGCCCTGTGCCGGTTCGATGTGGTATTCGCAGACAAAATCCTGTTTCGTAGGTTTGTATCCCAGGTCGATGTAATCTTTCAGCATTGAAACTGCTCCAAATAAATCAGGTATTAGTTAATGCCTGCCTTCTAAAATAAGGTTTGTGAATCCTGCAATGACTGCTCTGCCAGTTCCATTCTATGGGCTGCCAGCTTATCTCCCGGTTCCTCATCATGGTAGCAATTATCCGGGCAGCCAGTCCTGCAATGGCGATAAAGACCTTTACACCGGATTCATGGGATGTGTTGATTATTTCAATGACCCTTGCAGGTGTCCTGTGCGCCGATGCCACTGCAATGGTATATTCGATACCGGACCTATCAAATATCTCGATGGTTTTTTCTGCAATATCACGATCTGATTTGCTTCCAGGTATCACAGCTACGTCAATCATAATGTATAATCTCTCAAGTATCCAGTGATATGAGAATATATGACAAGTTATTTAAACTTTAACATATTCATTAACCAAAAAAAGAGGTGTAAGTATGGATTGTCCGGTATGTGAATCACCTATGAAAGAGATAGAACGATATAGTGTAGATATAGAAATATGCCCTGAATGAAAGGGAGTCTGGCGTATGTTGAATTATTTAAACGTATCCAAAATAGTTATATCTTAAATATTATATGACCACTAAATGATTACAGGGAAATCACGATGGAAAAAATAACAAAAAGCGCTATTGACGATCTACTTAAGTGGGTCATCAGCGTTGACCGACGTCTTGTGTTAATGGAGACCATGAAAGGTCATACTGTGGTCAAAGCATCCGATATTGCCCATGAGACCAACAGGTCCACGCAGAACATCAGCCATGCTCTCAAGGAACTTGAGGATAAGGGTTTGATCGAGTGTTTAACCCCTGAGAAAACAACATGGAAAAAGTATGTTTTAACAGATCTGGGGAAGGAAATTTTGACACAATTGGATGAAACATATTTTTAATAGCACGTAATTTGTAAAATTATGTCGTCCTACTCAGTCGGACTCCGCATGCTTGCGGACCTTTGTGCTACATATTGCCGAAGGATTGAGAATAAATGAAAGTGTTGTTTGTTACGGATCTGCATGGAAGCAAATGGAAATATGACCGGCTGTTCGAAGTAGCAAAAGAGTTCCAGGCAGATGTGGTCATCAATGGCGGTGACATGCTGCCAAAGAATAATGAACCATTCAGGCAGGACGAATTCATTGCTGACTACCTTGACAACCACTTTGCACGATTCAATTCTGCCGGGATATATTATCTCTGCTATCCGGGAAACGATGATCTCAGGATATTTGATGCAGAGTTTGAGGAAACCTGTAATAAGTATCCCTTCGTAGTCTGCCTAGCGCAACGCAAATTTGAGGTCGGAGGTTATGAATTCGTAGGAATGAATCTGGTAGTTGATTATCCGTTCCGGCTCAAGGACAGATGCAGGATGGATACTGATGACTATACGTTTCAGGAGCAGTTCGGAACAGGATTGTTATCCACACCGGATGGATGGCAGGAAATAGATGACTGGTTTACCTGTGCAAAAAAGCTCCCGACTTTAGAGGAAGAAATTGACAGGCTGGTACGGCCCAGGGATATGGCAAAAAGTGTTTATGTGCTCCACATGCCTCCGTCCGGGCTGGGTTTGGATAAATGCTCTTACGGGGCAGAGGTAGGGTCAAAGGCGATTTATAACTTTTTGAACAAATACCAGCCAAAGCTCTCGCTCCACGGTCACATCCATGAATCTCCTGAAGTCACAGGCCGGTGGTATGCAGAACTCGGCAGGACGGTATGCATCCAGCCCGGTCAACTTGATGAGTTTACTTATGTTACGATCGACCTGTCCACAATGAAGTTTGACAGGGTCAAGGAACAATGTACCACATAACAGCGTTCATGATCTGCCAGTTCATCCGTTTGATCAAGGGTCTCCATGTATGAACCCACATACATGAAACTATCCGGTTTTGCTAGTGGAAATGCATCATAGAATTTGGGAGGTTCACCAATATCGTCAGATCATCTTTGTCATATCCATCTATCATTTCATGAATATATTCGTATCCACTTCAAAAAGCATGGTATTTTGACCGGATTTACAGGATTTACAGGATGTTGACGTTGCGGTATATCCTGTCGATCCTGTTAATCCTGTCTAATAATTTTTAAATCACCCTTAAATTTAAAGTGGATACATATATTCGTCTGTCACCTCACCCATCATGCTCCCTCTGCAAGTTTTCTATAATCTTTTGCAAGGTTTATGTTGGTTTTAACAACCCCTTCTTTAAACTCAGCAAGATCCTGCGTTATATTCATAAGACCTCCTGTATCTTCCTGCCTGATTATCGTCTCCCCATCCTGCACCACCTTGCCGGAGGGAATTTCAACCCCCCGGACAGTAGCATTGTGGAGGACTAACCTGTCATTCCCAATGATGCAGTCAAATACAACAGCCCCGAATCCGATAAAGCACCCTTCGCCTATCCAGCAGGGTCCGTGCACAATACCCCCATGAGCAAGAGACGTGCTGCTGCCTATCACCACTTCCGAATTAGAAAGAGCATGGATCACCACATTGTCCTGTACATTGCTTCTGCCCCCGATAACAATTGAAGAGCCCGGCTCATCTGCCCTGATAACCGCATTCGGAGCCACGAATACATCATCTGCAATGGTTACGTCTCCCACTATCACCGCGGTTTCAGATATCCAGGCATTCTCACTTATCCTGGGCTGCTGTTTCTGTGGATTTTGTATCAATATTCAGATCACCTCATATTCCTGCAGCGGCTTTACAACGAAACTTTCCTTAGCAGTTTTGACCACTGCTGCGGTCGCTACCTTAAAGCCGGCAATTGTTGTGATATACGGGATATCCATATACTTCGTCAACTGCGCCGAAACCGCTGCCACGTATTACGGTGCTATCTTCAGGCACCAGTATTGCTTTTTTCATAGTATATCAAGTACAACTTGATGTACTCAAGAAAATCCGACCGAAGGGAGGATTTTGTTCTGATCATCCCGGTTATTGTCTTATTTGTCCTATTTTGGCCAGTCCTGTATTAACAGCAATATTTCCTCATCCAGGTTGGAACAGTGGTTTTTGTATAGCAAATGCCATTGGATCATGACTAACAGAATCCTGTGCAATGAGATGATATGATAAATTATGACAAGTTATTTAAACATGTTGGCTTATTATGAGAACCACATCCAATCAAAACATCAGGTGTAAAACATGTTAAAAGCCGGAAGTTTCATAATAGCAGAACTGGAAAATGTGCATATCACCATAAGCAAAGATCGAGGGTCCTGCTTACATCCAGATCCATGCACCATGCTGCACAGGATGGAAATTCGAAACCTCTAAGACTGTTGAGGTTGGAAGACTGGCTGTGGAGACAGCACTCTGGCCGATGTATGAGATGGTTGACGGAATGATCGGGAAGGTGAAGAAGATCAGGGATCGCAAACCTGTGGAAGAATATCTGAGGATGCAGGGAAGGTTCAAGCACCTGTTCACCATGGAGGGCGGCGATGAGGAGATTGCCAGGATTCAGGCTATCGCAGACTGGAATGCAGAACACTTCGGGCTTGAATAATTAAAAAAAGTGCCCCATATATTACAAATCTATTGGATCATCATAACATAAAAAGGATAACACAATGACGCAGGTAAAAATAACAGACACCACTTTAAGGGATGCACACCAGTCCCTCATCGCGACCAGGATGCGAACACGGGACATGCTCCCAATAGCTGAAAAGCTTGATAAGGTGGGTTTTTTCTCTCTTGAGGTATGGGGCGGCGCCACCTTTGATTCCTGCATCCGGTATCTGAACGAGGACCCCTGGGAGCGGTTACGAAGTTTGAAGGAAATTATCAAGGATACGCCCCTCCAGATGCTTCTCAGGGGCCAGAACCTGGTAGGATACCGGCATTATGCCGATGACGTTGTGGTCAAATTTGTGGAAAAGGCAGCTGAGAACGGTATCGGTGTCTTCAGGATATTTGATGCGGTCAATGATATCAGGAACATGGAGGTATCCATTAGAACCGCAAAGAAATGCGGCGTACATGTGCAGGGTACCATCAGCTATACCACCAGCCCGGTACACACTACCGAAAGCTTTGTGGAATTTGCCCATGAACTGGCATCACTGGAATGTGATTCCCTGTGTATCAAGGACATGGCCGGTCTTATTACACCCAAGGATGCCTATACTCTTATCAGATCCTTGAAAAAAGAAGTAGGGCTGCCTGTTGACCTGCACTCCCACAGTACTAGCGGCATGGCCCTTATGAGCTATATGGCGGCCTGCAAGGCAGGCGTGGATATCCTTGATACAGCCTTTTCTCCTTTTGCAGGTGGTACATCCCAACCTCCCACTGAGACCGTGGTAGCAGGCCTGAAAGAGACAAAATGGGATACTGGACTGGACCTTGCTAAGCTCATCGATATCAAAGCCTATTTTGAAGAGATCAAAGAAAAATACCGGGGTATCCTGGACCCCATTTCAGAGAAGACCGATACCAGGGTGCTGGTCTATCAGGTACCGGGCGGTATGCTGTCTAACCTTGTTTCCCAATTAAAGGAACAAAACGCCATTGACAGGTTTGATGAGGTGCTGGAAGAGATGCCACGCGTCAGGGAAGACCTTGGATATCCGCCCCTGGTCACACCCACAAGCCAGATCGTGGGCACCCAGGCTGTGCTGAATGTCCTGATGGGAGAGAGATATAAAGTCATTCCAAAGGAAGTTAAGGAATATGTGAGGGGTATGTACGGCAGATCTCCTGCCCAAATTAATAAGGAGATCATGGTCAAGGTGCTGGGTGATGAGCAGCCTATAACCTGCCGGCCAGCCGACTTGCTTGAGCCTGAACTGGCCAGGCTGGAAGAAGAGGCCAGGGAACTGGGTCTGGTCAAAAAGGAAGAGGATGTGTTGACCTATGCCCTGTATCCCCAGGTGGCTCCAAAATTCCTGAGAGGGGACGCAGTGGAAGAAGAACTAACCCCTGCAGTCCAGGATGCTGTCCAGGCCGGAGCCCAGCCGGTATACAACCAGTTCAAGGTTGTAGTGGACGGGGAGGTCTTCCAGGTGGAGGTCGAACCTACCGGTGAGATGGTTATACAGGAAAACAAGCCTGCACCTTTGCCTTCAGTTGAAGGGGGAATAAAAAGCAGTATGCAGGGTATGGTGCTGGGGCTAAAGGTCAAACCCGGTGATGCGGTACAGGAAGGGGATGTTGTGGCAGTTATCGAGGCTATGAAAATGGAGAATGACATTCATTCTTCACACAGCGGCATTGTCAGGGAGATTTTTGTGAAGGAAAGCGACTTTGTGGCTGCCGGTGACATTATCATGGTTGTCAGTTAGAGGTGATCCTGATGTTTGAGAAGATACTGGTGGCAAACAGGGGCGAGATCGCTATAAGGGTAATGAGGGCCTGCCGCGAGATGGATATAAAGACCGTGGCTGTATATTCAGAAGCTGACAAGCACGCATTATTTGCAAAATATGCTGATGAGGCCCACTATATTGGTCTGCCCCCGGCCAGCCAGAGTTACCTGAGGAGCGAGCGTATAATTGACATAGCTGAGAAAACCGGAGCCCAGGCCATCCATCCCGGATATGGGTTTTTGTCTGAAAATATTGCCTTTGCAAGTGAATGTGAGAAAGCGGGTATTGTTTTCATCGGGCCATCCAGTGCTTCTATCGAGGCCGCAGGCAGTAAGATAACCGCGCGCAAGACCATGGAAAATACAGGAGTTCCTGTCATTCCGGGCATATCTGAAGGCATAGAGGATACATCCCTGGCTGTTGATGGTGCACAGGAAATAGGGTATCCGGTCATTGTAAAGGCTGCTGCAGGCGGCGGCGGGATCGGGATGAAGATAGCAGGTAATGATGCCGAACTGATAGGTGCGATCGAGTCCACACGCAAGGTGGCGCAGTCCACGTTCGGGGATTCGACCATTTTCATGGAAAAATATCTGAGCCAGCCCAGGCACATCGAATTTCAAATAATGGCCGATTCACATGGCAATACTGTCCATGTGAATGAGAGGGAGTGTTCTATACAGAGGCGGCACCAGAAACTCATAGAGGAGTCTCCTTCGCCTGTAATGACGCCCGAGTTGAGGGATGAGATGGGCGCGGCAGCCATAAAGGCTGCAAAGGCTATAGATTATACCAATGCGGGTACTGTGGAGTTCATGTATTCCAACGGGGAGTTCTATTTCCTGGAAATGAATACCAGGCTCCAGGTAGAACATCCCATAACAGAGATGGTTACGGGCCTGGACCTTGTCAGGGAACAGATATTTATTGCGGGCGGTGAGACACTGGACTGGAAGCAGGAAGATATAAAGATCAACGGGTGGGCAATGGAATGCAGGATCAATGCCGAGGACCCATTAAATGATTTTGTCCCCTCACCTGGCAAACTCCTGCGTTACCGCTCCCCCGGAGGGCCTGGGATCAGGGTGGACAGCGGTGTGCATACCGGTTATACCATATCTCCGTTCTATGATTCTATGGTATCCAAATTGGTATCCTGGGGCAAGAACAGGACAGAAGCCATCGAAAAAATGAGGCGTGCACTGTATGAATATATTATTTCCGGTGTGACAACCAATATTCCTTTCCATAAGGCCGTATTGAGGGACCCCCATTACTTAAAGGGTGAACTGTCAACCCACTTTATCGAGGATTTTGATATAATGTCCAGTGTAAAGGACGTGGTTGAACATGAGAAGGAAAAAGGAGCGACCCTGGCCTCAGCCATAGGCGCAGATGATCATAAGATCGCTGCCATATCCGCTGCAGTGAGGACATATGTCAGCGGCAGGGAGAATATTTCATCTAATAAATCCAGTAGGTAATTATGGGTCACAGGGAAGAGATCCTGGATATCCTCAGGACGAATGATGGGGTGTACACATCGGGTGAGGAACTTGCCGATATATTAGGTATATCCAGGACAATGATATGGAAGTATATCGTATCACTGCGAGAGGATGGATTTGTGGTGGAATCCGTGACCAACCGCGGTTACAGGTTGGTAAGCACACCTGATCTGTTGCTGCAGGGTGAAGTGCAGAGGAACTTGAATACTGATTTCATCGGTAAACAGATGTATTATTTTGATGAGATCGATTCCACTAACCGTAAAGCCAGGGAACTGGCCCCCGGCTGCCCTGACGGTACCCTCATTATAGCTGAGCGGCAATTAGAAGGCAGGGGAAGGATGGGCCGGGAATGGTATTCCCCACAGGGCGGGATATGGTTATCCCTTATCTTGAAGCCTGACATCTCGCCTGACCACATCTACCGTTTGACATTGGTGGCGGGCGTATCAGTAGCCGAAACACTGGCCGGTATGGGGATTGCAGCACAGGTAAAATGGCCCAATGATATTATCATACATGAGAAAAAGGTCTGCGGGATACTGACAGAAGTGGATGCCGAGATGGATGCGGTGAACTTTGTGATTGTCGGGATCGGGATAAATGCCAATATTGAACTTGACATGCTGCCATCGATATTGGGCGCCAGTTCCACATCGCTCAAGAGCGAGGCGGGCAGTGACATTGACAGGGTCATGCTTGTCCGGCGATTGCTGGAGCGGTTCGAACAGGATTATACCACGTTTCTAAACGGGGATTTCAATTCTATCCTGAAACGCTGGAGGGTGCATTCGGCGACCTTGAACCGCAGGGTGAGGATTATCACCAGGTTCAAGACCATTGAGGGTGAAGCTGTGGGTATCGACCACGATGGTGCCCTGGTTGTGGAAATGGATGACGGGACCCTGGAGCGGGAGATCACGGGGACTTGTGTGCATCTGTGAACCTTGACCGTATTACAATAGCCGGGTAGATTAATACTAATTTCTGCTAAACCTGAGGAAACAATATCAATATAGCCAGACCTAAAAATACACCTCCGGCTATATAATCCCTCAATGCCGGGTTTTGGCTGTAATAGTAATACCTTCTTTTTAGATGATAACCCCTGGACTCAAGGGCATCTGACAGTTCGTCTGCTTTTCTAACAGACCTGTAGAATAAGGGAACCATAAAGCCCCGACCATGCCACCCCCGAATGAATTCGGGGGCATCCGCGGGGCTCGGAGGTCGGGCGATGGGACGAGCGCGGATGATAGAGGTGGAGTGGGCAAATAGGAGTATGTGAATCAATGTGTATAGTTTCTCATTTTAACAGCATTCCTGATCTGCCACAACCTCTCCACCCATCATGAAAAATGGGGCATCCATTTGAAATAAGCTGAGTTTTTATAGTGTTCGATTGTTTTAACCAGCCGTTGCGGAGATAGTACCTGATAAATAATACTCCACTGCTAACATACCAAGAAGTCGTTTTAATTTTAGAGCCTCATTCTCTTTTATATTCTCATTCCTTAGCTTCTTCAGAAAGTCTAAATCTAAATCAGCTCTATTACCAACAAGCTCAGCCAGTTTTCTACAGACTTCTTTTCTTTCATCTTTAGACATTTTTTTTGTGGCTTCAAAAATATCTTTGTATGTTTCAACATGTCCATGATAAAACGGATATTTCGCTTGGAGGTGCTGTTCGAGTCCATATAACTCACAAAAAACACGTTCTTCATCCTCAAGAAGGAAATTAGTTTCCAACATTTACTAATGTCCTCCTCTTATAGTTATAAAAGCTCTAAAAACCCCTATAATTATCATTAACACCATTAAAATAAGAGATATCACTATAAGATAACCTACTGGAATTTGAGAAACACCTAATAGGTATGCTATAGAGGAAAAGCAAGCTATTCCTCCTATGATTAATATTATCATTAAAAAAATAATTAGATCCTCATACGGTTTTTTAATATATGATTCCCTATCCACCATTCCGCCATACATAGCAAGTAAGACACCAATAACAGCAACAAGAATTGAAAAAAGAGTAAATGATGCTGATGCTAAAATTCCTGTGGCTTCTATTCCAAGAGGCATATATCTCCTTTTCTCCTAAAAGTCTTCAACAATCTTCGACCTCAAAATTTTCGTCTAATAAGTTTAATAATCTTGCACGGTGACGACGACCAATACTTAAAGACTCATCCAAGTTGAGGTTATATTTCTTAGCATATTTCATGTCAACCTCCCAACCAGCATGTATAATTCTATTTACAATGTCATTTGCTTCATCTCTCGTCATTTTAGAATTTATTACCATGATCAAATACCTCCTAACAACACCGTGTGTTTGCTATGTAAATCAATACTCCTACCTCGCGGGCTCGCCCCGACCTCCACATACCTCAAGACACCTCAACGAAGCCCCAGCCGTTCCATCGCCGGACTTTAAGTCCGAGGCATCCCCAACCTTGCATTGGATGTCCATACTCACGATATTACGCGAGTCACTATACCCCGGACTTAAGTCCAAGGCCTGTTTATAATACTCTGCATCACGATTTTCTATCTTGTCCGGCGATATATTTCTCAACAACTTCCCAGCCATGCCCAACACTTCCATGATAGCAGCTTGGTGCCCATAAACTCTTCTTACACCATTCCTTCAGTTCAGGGAATTCCTGACGCAATATCCTGCTGGTTCTACCTTTAAGCCTCTTGGCAATAAAACTTACGGAATACTTTGGTGGATATTGAATAAAAAGATGGATGTGATCACTACTTACTGACATATCAATAATCTTAATATCAAGTTCCTTACAGGTCTTCCTGATTATCGCTTCCGACAACATGACCACCTCGCCAACCAGCACCTTGCCCCTGTACTTGGGAGAAAACACCATGTGGTCCGTAAGCAGCGATACAGTGTGCCTGTCATGTCTCAATTCCTTTGACATATTGAATTGCTTATGAAGCTGTAAAATAAAAAGTAATGGCAAAAGTGCAGTGAAAGTATTACTACCCGTCTCACTCCCCCTCCCCCCTCACAATCTCCACACCCATCCCAGCAGCATCCACGGCCCTGTGCGCCAGCAGCCAGACTTCTGTAATAATATTGCTGCTTTCAATGTATATTAGAAGTATGATATTATTCCCCCTACTTCCAACACCTATTTCTTCCTCCATTTCCATGTGCTGCCCCCCTGCACTTACCCGGGCGCCAATCCCTTGTGCTGCTGCCCGCCTTCGCACCTGATACGCTGGAAGGGCGGCCGGGAATGTGGGTACGGGGTGCGGGCACAGCTATGGCTGTTAAAGAATATAGGGGCTGTCCAACAATTACTGTCACATCAAACGTTGCAGTACAAATAACCACCATACTAAATTGATCTCCGCCTTTTTTGCCACAGAGCACACAGAGAGCACAGAGTTTTTCCTCTCTGTGTCCTCGGTGCTCTCTGTGGCTATCATTTTCCACAGGATTTTGAATTATTGGACAGCCTTTATAGTCTAGAACCGGGCTTCAAATCTAACAAACAATACCACCCCTGCCAGAACCACATATATCCCCACTGCTACATAATCCCGGTTCGCCAGAGTTTGCCTGTAATAATAATACCGTCTTTTTGAATGAAAACACCGCGATTCCAGGGCATCCGACAGCTCATCAACCCTTTTCAACGACCTGTTCATCAGGGGGACCACCAGGGCAGTAAACCCTTTCATCCCCCGTGGTTTATATCCTCTTGCAGCCTGGGCCTTCGTAATGGTATCTTTTTCCCTGAACAGCCCCGGGATCAATGTCATTGCCGTCCCAGTCATAAAAGCCAGGTCAGTGCCAAAGGTACCGAAAGGCCGTAAAAAGAATGTAAGAGCATAGTTCAGGCCCGATGGTGATGTGCTATACGTCATGATGGATGTATACAGTATCAACAGGATGAATCTAAGGACCAGGACACTACCCGTGGTGACTCCTTCGACGGTGGGAACTACCAGTCCTTCAATGAGCGGCTCTCCGGGTGTGAACAATAGATGTGCCAGGAATATGACCAAAAAAAATACCAGCACAGGTCTTAGCCCTTGTACTAATCTTGTATAAGGCAACCCGGATGCACGGGATAGCAGCAGGACAAGGGCCAGCAGGACTGTCAGGGCAGGGAGCTGTGCAGAATAAATAAGCAGGCCCATCCCCACCATCAGTGCAAGTTTCGTTCTCGGGTCCAGCAGGTGCATGTACGACCTGCCGTGACTATATATCCCGATCATGTTCTCTCCAGTGATAGTCGAATCTGCTCAAGTGCATCTTCCAGACAGGCTACATTCAGGTCCACATCAAAACCCATCCGTTGCAGTCCGTACATGACCTGGTTCAGGACAGGCAGGTACTCCCATGCGTCCTGCCACGCCGCCCAGTCCAGATAGCCGGGAACGGTACCGGTGAATGCCACCTTTCCCTGTTCCAATACAGCCAGATATTCGGATACAGCCACGACTTCCTGTAGCCTGTGGGAGATATAGATAATGGCAATATCTCCTGATATGCGTTTAATAACCTCCACTAACCTTTTCCTGCTTTTTGGGTCCAGGCTGGCTGTAGGCTCGTCCAGGATGAGATATCCGGGCCTCATTGTCAGCACCGTGGCGAAAGCGGCAAGTCTCAGCGTACCCCTGTTCAGGTGGAAAGGCGACCTGTCGAGTATCTGGTGGTCAAGCCCAAGCAGGTCCAGTGTGGAGTGGATGCGCTTATGGACCTCTTCTTCAGTGAGACCCAGGTGTAAAAGACCTGAAGCCATGTCCTCAAACAGCGTCTTTTCAAAGAAGAAGTCTTCTGGCTGCTGGAACAGTATGCCCACATTCCGACCTGGATTAGGTGGCTCCCCATCAATAGTGATACTACCGTCTGCCGGGGTTCCAAGACCTGCCATCAGGGAGGCCAATGTAGATTTGCCAGAACCGATGCCTCCCACCAGCCCGAAGACAGTACCTTTGCTTATGGTAAGGTCTATCCTATCCAGCGCTATGGTCTCCCAGGGAGTACCGGCATCATATATGTGGGTCAGTTGCCTGATCTCGATCGACATAATTCCTCCAGTAGAGCTTTTATGGTCAGGGCAGGTGGCAGTCCCAATTTCCTTGATATGGCATAAGGTGCAGGGACATCCATTTCCTTTTCATCAAGCAACTGGCCGAATACCTCATGGGGCGTTCCCTGGTTCGTTACCCTGCACCGGGAAAGCACAATGAGCCTGTGGCACCGGATCAGTTCTTCCGGGTCGTGGGTGATATGTACAATGGCAGTACCTTCGTGGTTCAACCTGGCTATGTGTTGTAGAATCATTTTCCTGCATCTGGCATCCACCATGGAAACAGGTTCATCGAGGATGATGCACTCCGGCTCCATGACCATGACCGCTGCAAGGTTTACCAGTTGTTTCTGCCCACCGCTCAGTGTCCTGATGTTACGGTGTCGTAATTCCCGTATCCCAAGCAGGTCCAGGTATTTTTCAATCCTCGTATCGATTTCAGGCACGGGCAATCCCAGGTTCTCAAGACCGAAGACCAGATCCTCTTCCACGGTCTCCCCAATGGCCTGGGCATCAGGATCCTGGAATACCATACCTGTTGACCTTCTGATATCAAGCAGCCTCTCACTGTCCGTAGTAAATATTTTGTTCACTCTGACATATCCCTTGCCAGGAAGCAGCAGACCTGTAATAAGCCTGGCAAGGGTGGTCTTTCCAGAGCCATTATGGCCCATTATACCAACATATTCTCCTTTTTTGACTGTAAGGTCAATACCTTCCAGAACCGCTCCGGAAGGATAGGAAAAATATACATCTTTAAGTTCGATCATTGAGCACGATAAGGGGTTTTACTTTTTCTAATATGATCAAGGCTGCTGCCATTTTGATAACATCCCCTACTAAAAAGGGAAGTACCCCGATTACTACAGCCTGCTGTACCGGCATGTCTGCTGCAATGGATAATTGTACCACGCCTGACAGGTAGATCACTGTAAGACCTGCAATCATGGCTGCAATTGCGGCCGGAATACCTTTATTGGATCTTTCATGGATCAGTCCTACAATGAACGCACCTGCAATGAATCCTATAATATACCCTCCGGTTGGTCCCATCAGGACGCCTATACCTGCCGAACCTCCTGAGAATACAGGAATTCCGATGATCCCCAGTAGTACATACACTAACATACTGGTACCACCCCACCGACTGCCCAGTACCAGTCCTGCAAGCAGTACAAAAAATACCTGGAGGGTAATGGGGACAGGACTTATGGGGATGGGTATCTTAATGAATGCACCGACTGCTGCCAGGGCTGCAAAAAGCGAAGCATAGATCATTGGTTTTACATTGACATATTG
>Ga0255456_1063_pt1 | contig 15774 bp, 12 predicted proteins | sample ANMaggQLBNCT01C7_FD_182646 | JGI IMG/M metagenome (GOLD analysis project Ga0255456, IMG submission 182646) | Sediment cell enrichment communities from methane seep in Santa Monica Basin, California, United Staets - ANME aggregate JGI... | ecosystem: Environmental > Aquatic > Marine > Cold seeps >...
TGAGCGGTGTGGAGCCGCTTTTATTGGCTGCCCTGAATGTAATTGTTGCAAAATCGATGTTACCGCTTACACCGTTAATATTCCAGGCTGCTATCTTTGTCTCACCTATCTCGTTATCAGCATTCCATGCCACTACAGTGGAATCCTCTGAACCTATGACATCTGTGACATGTGCGATAGATGGGTCGTATTTAAGGGTTATTGCGCCTGTGCCGTAATCTGTGATAGAACTCAGGACAACCGGTGCTGTGCATCTCCCCTCTGGATCTGCGGCTATCTTGCCAATGGATACGGTCACTTCATCTGCTAAGACACCTGGAATAATAACTATGGTCAGTATAAATGATATAAGAATTATCAGCAGTTTTAGTCCTTTTAATCTGTTTTTCATCGTTGGCTCCTAAAAAAAATAGTAAGTGATGCCCTATTGGGCACCACTTGAAGTATAGTTTTTATATTTACGGTGCCGGCTCAAGACCTACCGTATGCCTGGCAATGAAGAGTGCATCAGCCATGTTGGTTGTATGGTCGCCATCAGATGTCGGCTGGACATCACCGACAAATTTGAAATGGTCCATATCAAGCGATGGCTCTAATCCCACAGTCCATTTTGCAATGCACAGTGCGTCACCCATATCCACCATGTTGTTTCTCACTACATCGCCACGCCTGTACACTGTCAGGGAGTTGGTTGTATCTGTGGCAGTATTACCCCCGTTATCCTTGGCAGTAATGACAAATGTATGGGCGTCGTTGATTCCTGTTGTAGCTGTTGTTGTCAGTTCGAATTCGCCTGTAGCTATCTCAGACATCAGAGCATTTGCCGAGCCTCCGATACTTGACAAGTCAACTGTGACTGACTGTATCCCGAGACCTGAATCTGTAACTGTAGCAGAGATTACTATCTCGTCATCTCCAGTGTGCCTTAGCCTCCCGTTGCTATTGAGAATAGCGTTAATAGTATCGCCAAGGTTTGAGTTAGGCATTGCGGTTGAGGATACTGTTAGATCACCTGCCAGATTTTTTATTGAAATTGTTGTTGGGACTGCGTAATAATCTATTGCACCACCATAAACATCTTCAAATAAATCGACAGTTAAGCTAAGAATTTCATCACTTCCTGCACCATCAACTACTTCAAGTTCTACAGTTGCCAGAACAACATCGCCTCTAACGCCGTCCTTGTTCCAGGCTGATATGTCCAGAATACCCTCAGAAGAATAATCCTGACATGCAGTTACTATAGAATCAGAACTGCTGTGGATCGCAACGAAATCGAATGCTGAAGCAGTATAAGACAGGTTCATCTCTACTGTGCCATAGAACTGGTCAAGGTCGTTGGCCGTGATCGGAACCATGATATGCCTTCCTTCTTCTGTATCCTTGTCAGGGCCCAGGTCTATCATTTTACCTTTGCTTGAGATCAGGATGGCATTTGTGGCACTGTAGCCGTCACCTCTGTCCTGAAACGCTACTGAGTTGGGATCATCCTTCAATGGTGTCACATCCCTGGTTTCAGTGCCCATCTTGATGCCGGAAATATACGGCCATGGTGAGCTCCAATCACCGGTATTGAATAGAAGTCTACTCATATCATCACCATCGGCTACTGCAGCAGTGACTGTGAATAAATTTGTATTTGTATATTCAACAGCAACTGCAGGCATATCAACAGTGGAGGTAGCATCCTCTGGCAGCACATGGTAATTGCATCCACTGGTACCGCTATGATAATACTGCCTAAGCAGGTCATGTCCTTCTGCAATGTGATATTCCTTTAGGCCCTTTGAGCCGTCCTCATATATGACCAGCAGTGCCATGCTATAAATGCTGACACCATGGGCGTCACCTTCACCTGAATCAGTCAATACTGCTTGGTATGCACCATCTCCTGTGACATATGATGTAACATCATAAGCAAACGTGCCGTATTTGTATGGGCCGTATGGAGTGCTCCATCCTTTAGCATCTTCATATTTGGCGTCTGTGGATATTGAAGTGCCGTCAAAGGTCATTTTCAGGACCGCTTCAGGGTCAGCAGGCCGGGTTCCATCAGGATACCTGTAATAGTTATAATACATGTACAGTCGTGCTTCTTTCACAGTGCCACTGCCAACGCCTTCCGGGTTGCCGCTTATCTGGTTGACATCGCTGCCCAGATTGAAGTTTACGATGTATGTGGTCAATGGATTGTTATATCCACCCAGGTAAACTGAGTCTCCAAAAGTATAAATCAAATCCCCGACCACTTCTCCGGATTTGTAGTTGTTAAGGGGTTCATCACCGCCGTACCCCCACTTTGAAAGGGGTAGGATTCCTCTGCCTGATTCATCGTTTGCAACATAGGTAACTGAGAGATCATTGTTTGTCTCATCTGATTCAGCTACTGTGCTTGCCGAATCTACTGTAGCTGATACGGTTGTATCCTGTACTACTGTTGGCTTCCAGTTGAATCCAAAACTCTTCTCTTCACCAATATTAAGACCAGTAATGGTCTCAGTGCCGCTGGTTAGGGTTGAAGTGCCGTCAGTTACCTCCCATGCCACATCAAAACTGCTTGTCACATCAGCAGTTCCCTGGTTTTTCACGGTCACTGTGAAGACATTTGTCGCATCCGCAAATATGGTCTTGCTAGGTTCGATCTTTGTCACAACCAAGTCTGGTTCAAGAGCCGCCGGGATTGTGTAGGTTCCATCTGTAGCAGTATGAGTTATTGGTGATGCAGGAGCCGGTGTTGAGAGCTTTGTATTACTAAATTGTAAATTCGAAACCCCTTCACTTTGACCAACCAATGTTAAAGTTGCAAGTTTATATGTACCCGCAATTGTAGTAGATCCAGCTCCAGAAATCGATATGTAAGTCCCATGATTTGTTGCAGATCCCATGCCCCAATCAAGGGTTACTCCTGTATCTGGTATATCAACAATTGCATTAGCAAAATTGATATCCAACGAATAACCCGCAAAAGTTGTGTCTGCCACCAACATCAGGTCCACATCTGTGGAACCCCCTTGTGTTCCTGTACTATCCTGTGGAGCAAAATAGAAAGTGTTTGCAGCCATGGCTGAAGGTACAACTGCCAAAGCCACTAACATTACTAACGCTCCTAATAACAAATTTCTTTTCATTTATTTTCAACCTCTTTTTATTAATTTTTTATTAATTTTATAAGCAGCAATTATTACTGACTATAAATTTTAGTAAAAATTTTAAGGCGACTGACATCTACATGTAAGAGAATAGGATGGATCTGTTGTACGCTTCAGTTCATCCACAACATCAAAAATATTGATATCGCCATCGCCATTGACATCTGCTGCCCATGCGCAGTCTAGATTATAAGCCGGATCAGTTGTGCGTTCGAGCATATTTACAACATCGAAAATATCGATGTCTTCATCCTCATTAACATCCCCACACATCCTGGGCCTGACCTCCAGCACTGCCAGCACCGGATGTAGATATGGTTCGCCAACCCTGTCAAAGGTTGCATCATTGTCTTCTGCTTGCAGGATGGAGCACCCATAATCGGCCAAGTCCCAAGAGTCAATGTCAAAGGCTGCAGTCCACGAGTTGCCCCATTCATCATTGCCTGAGCCGTCTGCTGCATTATTAATTGCATACCCGTTGTTAAATTGAAGCGTATCATCAACGCCAGCATCACCAGTGAGGTAAACAGTTGTAAGAGTCGTGCTCTTGCTGTCCGGATCTGTTATTGCTCCGCTGAACTGGGTAGTAGCAGTATTTAAGGGAGTAACATAATTCAGGTTCAAATGCCCGCCATTGATCCAGTATTCCACTTCAGTTTTACCAGCGTTCTCAACTACAGCTACCAGTACAACACCATACGCCCTGCCGTCAAAACCAGAGCTGATCTCGTTCGTGGTGGCTGTTGCAGTGTTGAAGCCATTCAAGGTCTGGGATGTAACATCATACTTCACCCAGTAAACCCCATGGCCTGTGCACCATACATCAGTATTCTTATCAGATGAACCTGCGAGGGTGAATGTGCCAAGGTCATTGCCATTGAACGTGGTCTGTAATGTGCCTTTGTATGTCTCTTTGCCGCCCCATATTCCCACATACAATCGTGCAAATGTTACTGTCCCGCCTGGAACAGTATAATTCTGTGTGTGTATATTGTTATTCGGATCTGAAGTAAGCGGTACGCCATGCCCGCCGCCGACATAGACTTCACCGTTGACCATATCGTGTGCTGCGGTAGTCAGGTCAAATCCGTCAAAATCATAATATGCTGCCGCCGGGAACACTAACATGCATACCACAAGCGACAGCAGAGCTATCTTTATTGATTTCATTCTACTCTAACCTCATTTATATATTTATTCAGATGTCATTTAATAATCATTATATCTGCTGGGCCCAGAACATCAGTACTCCTTGCTGTTCCCCTACGCCCACATAATCAACAGGAACTTTAAGCCTCAGATCAGCTCCTTCAACACTACTTGGAATTAACTGGGTCTGGTAACCGGACCATGCCGCATTATTGATCTGAAGTCCTTTGACATACAGGTTCTGGGCATTATCTGTGACTTCCGATGTCACATCGATGGTGGTTGAGCCGACATTCTTAATGTTTACCTGATGATTTGAACTGATCTCTCCGGGTCCAAGGGAACCGAAATCCACATTTGAGGGAGTAACCTCTATGGATATTGCCGGAATGATGAAAGCAGAGAGGGACACTGAATTTCCACCTCCCGAAGGTGGTGTCTTTGATGTGGTGTGCTTGAGTACTAGAAAGGCATTACTGGGCACCATATAATCATCCAAAGCCCTCATTTTAACGATATTATCATTGTAAACCAGGTAATTCAGTACGTCCTGTTCATCCACATCCAGATCAGGATATGGTGTACCGTCATAGATACCTGTCCAGTTCTCCAGGTTAAATATCAGCATATTGTCAATGTCATTTCCTGACTGGACCACTGTAGTAAGTGTAGCTTCCTCAATATTCGTGAGATCGATTGAACCGGTAAATATGGCCTGTGTGGTGGCCTCCTCAGGAGTGAGTCCTGATTCGACCTGGGATGATAATAAATCACAGCCCTCAGCTATCCAGTACTCGATCTCATCTCCGTTCGGTTCGGTATATACTACCAGCAGGCCTACTCCGTCCATTGCAAAGTAGCTGTTGTCAGGTCCCATATTCTCTATTACAGTAGTATGGTCGCCAGACCCAGTAACATAGTTTGTGATATCATAAGCCCATGTCCCGCTGGGATAATCGTAATAGGTGCCAACTCCTTTTCTATCATCATATGTTACTGCGGGTGAGAGTACATCACCATCAAAGGTGAGTTTCAGGTCGGGATACCGGCCTGTTATACCTATTGCACTCCATGTCCAGTATGTATACAGCCTTGCGAACTTTACAGTGGCTCCTGTCGGGATTGTGATGGCATGTTCAACTGGATATGTGTCGCCAGGGAACAACTTGCCGCTATAATAGCTGCTGCCTACAGAATAGGTCAGATTACCGGTAATCGTTTCATGGGAATAAATCGTCAGCGGTTTGTCGCCACTATATCCGTTTAATGGTTCTGATGAACCAGTTATACTCAAAGAACCATGATTAAGTGTTGTTGATATATCATAGTATGAAGTATCCTGCAAGGTCGTAACCTCAAGGGTTAGGGATGTCGAACTGCCACTGCTGCCAACTGCATTGAATTTAACAATTGCGAATTCCACATCACCGGTTTTTCCGTTTATGTTCCAGCCAGATATTGTAACACTGCCAGCGCTGTTGTCCTCATTCCATGCCAAGACAGATGAATCTGTAGTTCCTTGGACACCTGTGACCTGTGCAATAGCTGGATTATATGTGACTTTAATTGTTCCAGTTCCATAATCGGTTACATCATTAAGTATAATGGTGGCACTGATATCTTTCCCGGATTCTACACTAACATCATTAATTGATACTACGGTCTGGGCTGCTTGTGCCTGGATTGTAAAGATTAATGAAATAAAAATTAATAAGATGAATTTTTTATATTCTTCATTTCCTGATATAATGCCTCACTTCCTCAATTTTATTCAAACTGCAAATAAGGTTAAATACTTCACTATTCATATCAAATTTATAAATTAATATTACATTATTTAATTTGCATATGAATTTTGAATCAAATAATCATATTTAATATTATTAGATATTATGATTTTATACAATCTTCATACAAACCAGTAATATATATATAATTTTCTATATTATTCAGTAATTCCCTTTCCTTCGTCTAAATAACGTAAAATATGGTGCTAATTATCATTATGAGATTCATCCGGCAATTTTAAATGCAATCATGCATCCTCTAAATATTATCAGCATGGTGTGGCAACTTAATACATTCTAGAGCTGCAAATACTCTTTTCAATTATGGACTTTATGATTTCCAATCCTCCATTCAAGTACAATTTAATAAGCCATATTTTATGTTACTAAAATAGAAAAACTTATTACTAAGTAATCCATATGACATGAATTGCAGATGATAGTTATTAAAAATATAGGTTATACAATAACCAATTAAAGCTCAGTCACCTGAGAAAACTATCATCCTCCATAAAAACATCTGCACTGTAAATGAAAAATGCAGAGGGTTACTCCTCTTCTCTCTGCGTTTTCCATCCATTGTTGCTTTGTTGATATTTGGAGCATCCGGATGACAGAAGAATTAGCCAGGATCGGGATAACGCTCCCGAACGATTTATTAGCACATTTTGACGAATTAATTGTCAATAATGGGCATGCATCAAGGTCAGATGCCGTCAGGGATGCTCTCAGGAGATATATCCAGTATCATGAATGGATGAATGACGTTAAAGGAGAACGTATAGGAATATTCGAGATAGTTTACAACCCGGTAAAGAAAGGTCTACCTGCCATTATTGAAAAAATAATTTTTGAATCAAATGAAATATTACTATCCTCGATGCGGGTTCATATTACCAGTGATTATTACATGCGTATTTTAGTCCTGCGCGGAGAAGGAGAACATCTGGTAAAACTGGCTGAACATTTAACTGCCCAAAAAGGTGTGATACATGTGAAGTTAAACACTGTGAACTTCTGTGAATAGGGTTACACAAAATGTGTTATACCCCGTCTTTGACAGATAGTAGAATGACAACAGTGGATAGAGCGCAATAATGATCCTGTTGACGTTCATCACCACCTAAAGCTGTCGTAACGCCTTGACCGGGTCCAGCTTTGCAGCCCTCCATGCAGGATAAATGCCCGCAATAACGGATATGACCAATGATATCAAAAACCCTGCTGCGAGTATTTGTATATTTATTACTGTTAAATGTTCGAAATCCGCGATCCCCAACTGTGCTACCAGCATGGGCCTGCCCACACTGTCTATTAAAAAGGAAAACATAACCCCAAGCAGGTCACCAAGTATCCCGCCCAGTACTCCTATGATGATACATTCGGATAAAAACATCCTGATTATGTCCAATTCCGATGCCCCTATGGCCTTGGTAATCCCGATCTCATGAGTCCGTTCATACACCGAAACGATCATTGTATTTATTATCATGAGCCCGCCCACGATCAATGATATGCTTGAAAAGAATGCAAGAACAAGTGTCACAGCGTTCATTATCCTGTTGACCGAATCTATTTCATCCTGTGCACTATAGCAGGTCAGCCCCAGTTTCTCAATGGCAGTTCTTGCAGCTGGCGTCTGGCTGGACTTATCCAGCTTAACCATAATGCCGTCATAAACATCTTTCCCTGTAAGCTCCCTGGCAATATTCATATCCATGAATGCCTGGTCATCGGTATCGGTCCCTGTAGGTTTTAACCTGCCTACTATCATGAAGGTAATATCCTTATCTGTCGCCCTGCCTTCTTCTCCGTACAACCTGATCCTGGCATCAATGGTGTTTCCGATCTCTGCTCCCTCTATCTTACTGAATTTCTCCCCGATATCACTTCCCAGCACGATCTGGTATGTTCCTTCCTCAAGCCACATGCCAGCTTCAAGCTTCAGGTCTTTGGCATCCATATATTGTGCTGAAATGCCGTTGGCCTTAAAATATGTCTTATTTAGTGTCACATAATCATCCTTGGTATATGGTGCGACTACAGATCCATATTCACTGACCGCACGTACTTTTGATTCGGTTATCAGGATAATATTTCCATTGCTGACTCCCGGGGATACCTCTATTAAGGTCAGGTCATGGGATTTTTCGATCTCACCAACTGCATTGACACGGATTCCCTCCCCCAGGGATGTCACTCCGACAACGGCTGCTACACCAACTGATATCCCGAGCAGGATCAGCAGTGTCCTGACCTTTTTGGTGCGCAACTGCCTCATTGCCAGTAAGAATGCCTCAATCAACGATCTCACCGTCCGTTATTGTTATCACCCTGTCGGCATTGTTAGCCATTGCCTTGTCATGGGTTGTAACAATGAATGTGATCCCCTGCTCTTTATTCAGCTTTTTCATAAGGTCAATGATCTTCTTTCCTGTCCTGGAGTCTATATTCCCTGTTGGTTCATCTGCAAGGATCAGCCTGGGACGGTTTGCAAGTGCCCGGGCTATAGACACGCGCTGCTGCTCACCTCCGGATAGTTCTGAGGGGAGGTGAAGCGTTCTGTCCCTTAGTCCCACGGATTCCAACAGTTCTTCTGCTCTTTTTATCCGTTCTGGCTTTGGAACTTTGTTGAAATACATGGGATACCATACATTCTCTATGGCATTCATTGTTGATATGAGGTTAAATCCCTGGAAGACGAACCCCATTGTTTGTCTGTGCAATTGCACGAGATTACCGGCATTCCCGTAGTCGATCTTCACATCATCTATATAGACATCACCGGCGGTAGGCTTGTCCAGGCATCCTACAATATTTAGCAGTGTAGATTTCCCTGATCCGGACGGGCCCATTATCGAAACAAACTCGCCGTTGGCAACAGTCAGGTTTACACCCTTAAGCGCCACCACCTGGTTCCCTGAGCCAAAGGTGTAGTACTTTGACAACCCTCGTGTTTTAACCATACACATTATTGCTCACCTTTTACCTGCCACATAAGCAAAGAATATTGAAACCATACCAATCAGTAGCTCGAAACCTGCTGTCTTATTCGCTGTCGCTTCTCCCTCCTCTTCGAACTCCAGTACCAGAATCGCATTTGTCACCAACATGTAATCACCGCTGTCCTGTATGCTGGCAAAATTATCTTTGTTTTTCAGGTAATTTGTTACTTCCCGCTCGTCAATAGCGATCTGGACTGATTCACCTGTCATGTATATGTCTTTCCACACTTTTCCGCTGCCGAATAATATCCTGATAATATCTCCCAGAATGGGCGTGACTTCTGCTTTCTCGTTAAAATAAAGCTTGTTGCGAGTCTGTTTTGCACCCTGGGTCAGACCACCTGATGGAGAAGCAGTTATCAGGTATGCCCTGCTCACCTTTTCTACATCTACCTCACCTTTGAAATATGTGGTCGTTGTAGCCATTTCCGGGGTGATTCCATGTTCAGCATAGATCATATCACAACCTTCATTGACCCAGTATTCGATAACCGGCGAGTCCTGGTATTCATAGATTATGAGCAGTCCGATTCCCTGTAAACAAAATGTCCGCTCATCATCTGCCGAATTTTGTAATGATATCGAATAAGTGCCATTTTCATGTATCCGGTCGCTCAGATCATAGACGTCTGTGCCTGAAAAAAAGTCGTATCTCGCTGCAAATCCTTTGGTATCGATATATCTCGAATCATGTGATACCGGGCTTGCAACACCGTGATGCATGACTGATGCATTCATCACCGGATATATACCTTCCAGGCCTTTTTTACTCCATACCCAGTACGTATATGCCCTTGCGAATCTGATACTTGCATCTGCGGGAACAGCAACTTCAAAGTCAACCGTGTAGGTATCATTTGACTTCATCTCACCGCTATATCTGCTGTTGCCAAGGGTAAATTCGACACCGCCCGGGTGTACATCATGCAAAACAGTAGTCAGCGGCTTATCTCCGGCATATGATGCAGATGCGGGAAAAATGACTATTATCAGGAGACTAAGTAAAATTATATACGATTTCATCCACATTATTGTCCTCATCTGATTCAATTACATAGTTCTTCTCGTCTACTATCGCTTTGAGGGTATGTTCGCCCCCTTCAACCGTTACCATCAGTTCCTCTTCCATTGAAGAACTGCCGTCCAGCTCCTTGATATGCAGTGCCGCAATTTTGTCTTCATCAAGATACAGGTTAACATCAAATTGTCTGGCTGTTGACTCCCCATTATTCAGAATGACTATGGGAACTTGATAGTCTGTTTGCTGGTTTTCGGTGCCGGGTCCGGTACACCCGCTAAAACATGCAGCTACAAGAAGAACTGCCAACAAGAAGGCTTTTTTTCTTCTAAGACTTCCAATAAAGAGTAACATTAATAACGGTGATGATGCTTTAGCCAGGCTGTTTTGGTTTTCAGTCTTTCTGGGTTCTCCTATGGAAATCGACAGGTCAGGTCTGGTATTGATATCTACTTCTACCTCATAGACATTGTTATTTTCATTAGACTCCTGTACTACATTTTCAGGATCAACTATTATCTCCAGGAGATGGGGTCCTGCCGCAGCATGCCAGTTGATCGTTGACCTGATAACACCGCTGGCATCCATATTCACATCAGTTGTTGAAGCCTCACTGCCGTCAACATCCAGCCTGATCTTGACCGATCCTTCATACACTCCACCCGGATTACCTATCAACACCGGTATCTCAACATCATTTTCCTCAATAAGATTATTTTCATCAATCTCAACTTCTATCGATAGATCAGGTCCGGGATTGGTAGCTGTCCTGTGCTTCAATACCAGCGACGTGAAAACCGGGTGCAGATAGTCTTCACCTTCGTTATCGCCGATATCTCCATCCCCATCCAGGTCACGTCCTGAAAGGAATGTAAGAACAGTATCTGTCTGTGTATATTCAAGCACATCGAAACACTCGATATCAAAATAACTGCTTTGAATGCCTGAACCTGAACATGCATCACCACTTACCTCATTGGCAATATCCGTTACTCCGGTGTGGTATCCCATATCAAGGAGATATTGAGGTGTGGTCCCAAGCTGGTGGCCATTAAATTGCAGGTAATCAGGCAGGCCCTTTGAACTTGTCAGGTAGACCACTGTGAGTTCTGCTTCACTCGGACTGTTCTGGTCCTGCATATCATTGAAAAATACAGATGTCTCATAATTCACATCTTCCTGCTTCCCACTCCATCCCCCACTATGGAGATTCACATTCCCGTCATATATCTCGTAGGTGATCCCGGGTGCATTCTTGTCTTCATAGACTGCGGCGAGTACAGTGCCGTACACCCTGCCGTCAAGCTTATTACCGGGTTCTCCCTGGCTTGTTTTAATAATCACTGTATTATCGCCGTTCACAACAATATCAGTTACATCATAGTATACCCAGTAAACTCCATGGCCTGAACAGTACACGTTTGTGCTGTCATCATTAATACCCAGCAGCGGTACTTTATCCATGCTTTTGTCATTCATGTCAACCTGGACCCACCCTTCATACTCTTCCCTGCCGCCCCAGATACCGACATACAGGCGTGCCCACCTGATATGACCATCCGGCACATCAAATTCCTGGAGGTAAGGCGGGAATTCCAGGCCGTGGCCACCTTCGATATATACTCCACCATTAACCATGCCTTGTGAAGCGATAGTAAACGGTATGCCGTCATATGAATAGCTCGCCTGGACTGCCGGAATGAATATGAACAGTAGTAAAACAAATAAAATAATTAAAATATTCTTCATAATCTTTCACCCCATTGCCGGATATTCTCTGATCGTTGTGGCAGCTAACAAAAAGTTACCCACTCCTCAATCCTGTGCATCTCCCAATATTTCTATTGCCCTTTGAAGATGGCTGCCTGCCCTGTCCATACCCTCAGCAGCCAGTAACAGTTCTGCTTCAATATCCTGGTGTCCCATCTCTCCAGCCTCTTGTGCTTGCTTTCGAAATCCGGCTGCATGGCTGCTATTATGCCCGGCCCAGTGTTCAAGTTTTATCTTTAACTTTTCAGGTTGCATCATATCATAGCTCCTCTCACTTTTTTAGCAATACTGTATCCTATAGCCCCTCCTATCAGACCGCCGATGGCGGCAATACCCACCTCTCCCCAGGCATACCAGGGGGCATAATATACCTTCCAGACAGCTGGTGCAAAAAAGAAATAGAACATCCAGTAAGCATAGGCACTCCTTGCCACAGCGTAGATTATAGCTGTACTCCGCCTGTCTGCATAATCTTTCTTGAATAGCAATACCAGAATATCCACGATTATGCCTTCTGTCATATACCACCCCATCCATACAGTGATATTGGAGCCCCACACCACAAGCGCTACAAGTTCGACCACTGTGAACAGCAGCGTGGCCGTGCCCGGCTTTCTTACAATCTGGAGTGCAATTATCATCAACACGGCCGTGGGTATGGTGAACAGCAGTCCGCCAAGGGGACCAAGCAGGTCGTTGAAGGTCTGCCAGAACCACCTGAAAACAACACCGATAAGGCCGGCCAGGAGGGCTATGGTGATAAGGTCAATGGTAGTGAACGCTTCCAGCACATTGAACTTCCAGGCAACTAAAAAGGCCAGTAAAATGATACATATGCTTGCAAGCACAGTGCCGTAGGTTATCCAGGAAGGTGGGGGGACAACCTCAACAACATGGGTATAGCTGGTGGAATGAGTACCGGTACTGTCTTCGTAGCTGGCTGATATTGCAAAACTTCCCTTTTTCTTGAATTCGATCGATTCGGGCGGCTTTACACTGAAAATAAATGATATGGATTCCCCTGGCCCCAACTCCCCGATCCTGGCTGTTACATTGTTATTATCAGCACTGATGTTTTTCATTGCCTGTACAGGGATCTCGATATCCATTTGAAGCGGTACATCCACAGATACCAGGATATTATGCAGTTTTTCATCCCCTGTATTGGTCAGGACAACCTGGCCCCTTTCATACCATGATACACCGGCAACCAGTCTGTTTTCCTGGTAAATTTCCTTATTCTTCAAGGGTATGTCCATGCCGATCTCAAGTTCAGCCGCTGCTAATTGCGGCAAGAAAAAGATCAGTAATATGAGAATGGCTATTAGCTTCATTTTTTACTCCTTACCCTGTATATCAGGAATAGCATTGAAACCAACAGGACCATCACAACTGCTCTTGGTAAATTTTCTCCTTCTGATTTTGCCATTGGGTGGATCTCAATGTAATCGTCTCCCTGGTCTTCCATGAATTCTATCGAAAGAATTGCATTAAAAGGATGGATATATGTTTCCCCGCCACGCTCAAACCAGACTGAATTATTGGCAGTTCCAACGAACTCTGTGACATCCCAGCTGTCCAGGTCAAAGTATGCACCAGACTTTCTCCTGCCAACATCCTCACCCAGCAGATTGGAATTAAAATATAACTTATCGATCTCACCCTCATTACCTGCGATTATCATTGTCCACAGTGTGGCATTTGTTGTCTCTTTAGGGATATCACCCTTGAATATTAGCTCAGCATGGTCTATTTTGGACGTTTGGGAGAGGGCATGGTTCCCTTCGGCAATCCAGAACCGGGTTTGTGGCATGGCAGCATCCTTATACACTGCCACCAGGACAATGCTGTACGGCGCACCGTTTGTGTTATGATAGGTTACTGATACAGTGTTCATCCCGGGTGATAATTCATTGGTGACATTTAAGACATAATCGCAAATCCCCCATGCGGCCACATAGTCAGGTTCGCTTGACCTGCCCAGGCTTTTTCCATTGATGCTGACCTCGATCCAGTCGCCTTCGTTATAATTCCACACAGGTACATACAGGCGGGCATATTCAATGTTACCGGGCAGGTCAAAGTATTCCACATAAGGGTCTTCATAGGTCAGGCCGTGGCCTCCACCCACGTAAACCCCGCCATGGATACTGCCCTCGGCTATTGTATACAGCGGCGTGCCATCGCCCCGCCATTCACCGGCTGAGGCCAGGGGTACCAGCAACAAGATTGAAATGAAAAGAGCGATTTTTTTCATTTTATATCCCCGGCACTGTGCCGCCATAACCTATAAAACTGAGATATAATCCGGTACTCATGAATACAAAGATATATGAGAGAAAAATATAATCCGGGCGACCCAGTTTTAATTCATTTAGATATGTCCTGTGCTTTGTTGCCCTGAAGGCCCTTGAATCGGCAGCAATGGCCATCTGCCGGCCTGTTCTTAGAATATTGATGACAAGCGGGAAAAAGAGGTGTTTTAATGCGATTATCTTGTTGGTGATACCCTTCATCTTAAGGCCCCGTACCTGCATAGCATTTATGGTGATGAGACTTTCCTCTATCATGGAAGGAGCAAAACTTACTGCAGAAGAAACCATAAAAGCGATCTCACTTGGAAAACCGAAGTGTCTCTTGCCTATCTGGATAAAACGTACAAGACCTGCAATGAGCTCACTTGGATGGGTGGTGGCCACAAGCAAAAGGGCGGCACTTACCGATGCCATGAACCGGAATGACTGGATGAAACCATACACGGCACCTTCCATATATACATGGATCCCGCCTGTAATGGGTCCAATTACAGGGAAGGTTGCCGGGATTATGGTAAATGTGGGTGTTTCACCCCAGTAGTAGAATAATGACTGGGAGATCATGAACCCGAATACCATCGTAAATAGCACGAAAGCAATGGATTTGATCTTCTCTATGGAAGGGCGTAACAGTGCCCAGAAGGGCAGGGTTGACAGGAATATCGCCAGCAATACCCAGGGTACACCGGCCGTGATGGTCAGGGTGGAGACACTGAATACCCATATTAACTTGACCCTCGGGTCAATGCTGTGGATTATTGTTTCCTTTTGTTCATAACGGAATATTCCCCGCAAAAAATCACCAAAATCACTATGATTTCACGTAGACGTATTACTTCCGATATAAGGCTATGTTATTTATACTTAATTGGTGTTATTCGGTTGGATAGAAATCGAAATGATATCAATTGAAAACCTTACATATTATTATCCTGATTCTGAAGAAGCATCACTTGATAATATCAATCTGACAATCGAAGAGGGCGAGTTCATACTCTTGCTTGGGCCCAGCGGTTGCGGGAAATCAACTCTTGTCCAGTGCCTGAATGGTATAATTCCCAAAGTTGCAGGCGGAGACCTCACTGGTGAGATATTCATAAACAAAAAAAATGTCAGGGACCATAAGGTCTACCAGTTATCTACCGATGTCGGGCTGGTATTCCAGAACCCTGATACCCAGTTGTTCGGGTTGACAGTGGAAGAGGATGTTGCCTTTGGCCCTGAGAACCTGGGTATTGAAAGGGAAGGAATACGTGCACGTGTGAAGCACTCCCTGGAAACGGTTGGATTGAAGGACTTGAAGGATAGGTTCACTTTCACGCTGTCAGGGGGTGAGAAGCAGCTAACAGCTATTGCAGGCAATCTTGCTATGGAACCCAAAATACTGGTGCTTGATGAACCCACCTCAGACCTTGACCCTGCAGGTACAAAAGAGGTATTTGAGACCTTAAAACACCTGAACCGGGATAGGAAGATCACAATAATCCTGATAGAGCATAAGATCGATGAGGTGATGGGGCTTGCAGACAGGTCGGTAGTGATGGACAAGGGCAGGATAATCCTGGATGGAAATACCTATGA
>Ga0255456_1065_pt1 | contig 15471 bp, 15 predicted proteins | sample ANMaggQLBNCT01C7_FD_182646 | JGI IMG/M metagenome (GOLD analysis project Ga0255456, IMG submission 182646) | Sediment cell enrichment communities from methane seep in Santa Monica Basin, California, United Staets - ANME aggregate JGI... | ecosystem: Environmental > Aquatic > Marine > Cold seeps >...
TGGGGTCGTTGTTATTGATGAGTTCCAGAGGCTGTTTGAGATTGACAAAAAGGCGGTCACACGGCTGCAAAGAATATGGGATATTGAACTTAAGGATAAACCTTTGATGTTGGTCCTGGTGGGCTCATCAATAGGAATGATGCGCAATGCTGCACTCTCTGGCACAGCTCCCCTGTACGGAAGGGTTACTTCTACGATAAAGCTCCAGCCTTTGGACTATAGATCGTTCAGGCATTTTTTCAGTGGAATGGACGAGGTTAAGAAAGTGCAACTATATGCCATCTTCGGAGGTACTCCTTATTACCTTGAATTTGTAAAAAAATATGAAACTGAAGATATTCGAACAATAATTCACGAAACTGTACTTAAAAAAGGGGCAACCCTGCAAAACGAACCATTGAACCTGCTCCTGATGGAATTAAAAGAAATTGCCAGGTATAATTCGATATTATCTGCAATATCATCGGGAAAACATACTTTCAAGGAGATATCTGATTATTCAGGCATTGAAACCAGTAAGATCTCATATTATATTGATAACTTGTCCAGATTGCTCGACCTTACTGTCGCAGCAGACCCGGTAGGCGGCAAAAAGAAATCTGGCAGGTATGCGATCAAAGACAATTTCTTCAGGTTCTGGTACCGCTTTATATTTAAGAATCATGCTGCGCTTGAGGTCAGTACAACCGATATAGTAATGAATATGATAATGGAGCATTTGAATAACTACCTGGCCTTTGCATTTGAAGACATTGTCAGGGAATTATTTGTTCATTACAATGGAAGAACGATCAAAGGACACTCGATCAAATTCAGTACCATTGGAGCATGTTGGAACCGCACAGGTGATGAAATTGATATTTGTGCATTGGGTGATGGGACAATGTATCTTGGCAAGGTCAAATGGACCAATCGCCAGGTGGGCTGTAATGTTGCCAGGCAACTTGTGAAAAAGAGCGAAATGGTACGTGGAAGCGGTGAGAGAACATTTATGCTCGTGTCCAGAACCGGGTTTACAGATAAGTGTATCAGGTATATGGACGAAAACAACTGGATATATCTGGATATGAAGGATATTGCTGTGATGTTCAAGCAATTATAAATTCGGCATCTTATTTATCAGATAAAAATCATTAAACCTTAAATGTTATACCCGGACTACCTTGCTGAGATGGGGCAAAGAGAGATACGGGCTTGTGCAGGATACAGGGAAGCTGGATTTCCTGAACCGGCCGCAGGAGTTCGGGTGGTTGTTCGAAGATGTGTTTTAATGGAGAGAGGATATGAACGTTATAGACCTTGCTGATGACCACCTGCAATTATATTTCATGTGCCTCGAAGATTGGTCTGAAGAAATAAAAGAGGCGGGCACCCGTAAGGAACTTTGGTACAAGGGAATGGTCGATAAAGGGTTAAGGGTTAAACTTGCCCTGGATGACGGGGGGCAAGTCGGGGGAATGATCCAGTACGGCCCCATTGAGCACTCGTTCGCAGCCGGGAACGGCCTTTATTTCATATACTGCATCTGGGTACATGGACATAAGCAGGGCAGGGGTAATTTCCAGAAAAAAGGGATGGGCAAGGCACTACTCGCAGCGGCAGAGGATGATGCAAGGGACAGGGGTGCGCAGGGCATGGCAGCCTGGGGTATGTTTTTACCTTTCTGGATGAAGGCGTCGTGGTTTAAGAAACAGGGGTACTCCAAAGTGGACAGGCAGGGTCTTGCTGTGTTATTGTGGAAACCATTTACAGATACTGTAAAACCCCCACAATGGATCAAGCAAAAGAAAAATCCTGGAACTGTACCGGGAAAGGTAACAGTGACAGCATTTGTGAACGGCTGGTGCCAGGCCCAGAACATGGTTTATGAGAGGGTAAAGCGGGCGGCAGCAGAGTTCGGGGATGAGGTCGTATTCAGGGAGATAGATACGTCCAACAGGGATGTACTGATGGAATGGGGCATCTCAGATGCTCTGTATGTAGATGATAAGCAAGTACGAACAGGTCCGCCGCCGTCTTATGAGAAGATATACAAACTTATTTCAAAAAGGGTCAGGAAACTCAACCTTAAACTAAAATAGAAATATATCGGCAGGGGAATTAATAGTAATATATGGTTGGCGCAGTGGGGCAAGACGATATTCGTACTATCAATGCCTACTGATGCTGTACATAGGAGATAATAAAACTTATATTCTATGGAATAGTCTATATTGATTAATAATTTAAATAAGGTGGGGACAATGAAATTTGAAGCAATTTTAAAAGACATCGAAGCTGAAGGTAAGGAGAAACACCTTCCTGTTATTGAGATAGGCAAAGGACGCGGAAAAAGCGATGTAGATGTTGTACGGGTATTTGTAGGTAAGGAAGTGCCGCATCCAAATACAATAGAGCATCACATCGCATGGATAGAACTATACGGAGTAAAGCAGGATGGACAGGTAGTTGATCTTGGCAGGGCAGAATTTGCACCCGCATTCACAAATCCGAATGCCAGATTCCAGGTACCTGTTGGAGATTTCAAGGCTTTCTGTGCACTTTCTTATTGCAATGTCCACGGCGTATGGCAAAACTGTGTAGAGTTGTAGTTAGGTTTAGGTAGATCACATGACAACACAAAATAACTTAAAAGAAGCTTTTGCAGGAGAATCACAAGCCAATAGAAAATACCTTGCCTTTGCAGAAAAAGCGCAGCAGGAAGGATATTCCCAGGTGGCAAAACTGTTCAGGGCAGTTGCAGAAGCCGAGACCGTCCATGCAATGAACCACCTGCGGGTAATGAGTGCAATAGGCAGTACTGCCGATAACCTGAAAACTGCGATCGCTGGTGAGGATGATGAGTTCCAGAAGATGTATCCGGACTTTATTAAAGCGGCAAAAAAAGAAAAGGCATCAGATGCAGTAATCGTGAGTTTTGATGTAGCTAATAAGGTTGAAGAGATCCATTCCGGTCTCTATAATGAGGCCCTGGATAACCTTGGAAAGAACAAGGAAGTTGAATATTACGTTTGCCAGATATGCGGTAATACGGTAAAGAACAACCCGCCCGATAAGTGTCCTATCTGTAATGCACCAAAAGAAATGTTCAAGAAGATCGACTGAGGTATAGCCCATGTCTAAACTGACAATAATATACGGGACCGGTACCGGTAATACCGGCAGAATGGCAAAGGCTATTGAAGAAGGAGCAATTGGTGCAGGGGTGGAAGTAACCATAAAAAAAGTAGAAACGGCTACTCCGGCTGATATTGAAAATGCAGATGCTATAGCAATAGGTTCTGCTACATATAGGGGAGCAGCCATGCCCAGTGTTATCAATTATGTGAAGGCAATGGCAGACCAACCCTTTAAGGGGAAGACCGGGGCTGCTTTCGGATCATACGGCTGGAGTGGAGAAGCAGCTAATGTCATAAGTAAAATGCTGGAAAACTATGATATGGATGTTTTAAAGCCCAATTTGAGAATAAAACGCCAGCCTTCCAGTGATGGTATTGAAGAATGTAAAAATTTGGGAAATCAAATCGCAGATAAGATCAATAAATAACAAATGAATGAGTGGTGAGTATAATGTCAAAAATTGCAGTAGTATATCTAAGTACAACAGGCAATACCAGGGCAATGGCTGATGCCATAGCAGATGGTGCCAGGTCAAGGAATGTGGATGTAGAGGTAAAGAGTTTCTATGATTGGAAACCTGAAGAGGCTGCGGCTGCCGATGCCATAGCTATTGGTTCTTCTACTTTCCATTATACCATGCTTCCCCCTATAGAAAAATTTGTGGATAAGCTGGTAGGGGCCGGAGCAAAAGGAAAAGACGGAGCTGCCTTTGGCTCATACGGATGGAGCGGTGAAGCCCCAATAATGATCGCTGAGAAGATGCGAATTGGCGGCATGAATGTACTGGACCCTGTACTGAGAGTTCAGTATAAGCCAAATGAAAAGGATCTCAAGGAATGTAACCGGCTGGGTAAGGATCTGGCAGAAAAGATCAAAAAGTAAATAATATGAATCATAGTACTGGGCATCTCCGGAAGCCCGAGATGTGCATCCATTGATTATGTAGTATGTGATGCACTCGATCATGCCGCTCAAAAAGCGCATCAGACCAAAACAATGCTTGACCGTTGCCGTGCACTGGTGGCAAGTAATCCGGTTGCACTCAGCAATAAAGTAGGAGCAGTAGCCGTCGGCGAAGATCGCGTAGGCGGGTAGGAGCTTGCGATCAGATCGATTGTGGATTTCTATATGATCACCGAGATGATACCTGTGGGCGGAGGTTCGTTGGGTGCAAATCTTGGAGGTATATTCTGGTCAAAGGATAAAGGTGCCAAGGGTGTCAGCGAGGATGCTGATGGTATCAGGAGCATGCACCGGACGATCGATCGTTTAATTGCAGTTGCAGAGATGGTTAAGAGGTAATAAAATGCTAAGGATGGCATGGGGAATCACAGGATGTGGCGATCAGATAGAAGAGACCTTTGCGATCATGAAGGATCTCTCTGGTCGATATGATCTGGATGTTAAGGTATATCTTTCAAAGAATGGGGAACTTGTGATGAAATGGTACAAGTTGTGGCAGGATCTGAATAAGATGTTTCCAAAACCAAAGGTTGAGGTTGGAGCCAACTCCCCATTCATTGCAGGGGAGATGCAGATGGGTAAGTTCGATCTGTTCCTTCTATGCCCGATGAGTGCAAATACCACAGCAAAGATCGCATATGGAATTGCAGACTCTCTGCTGACAAATGCTGTATCTCAGGCAGCAAAAGCAAGATTACCTATATATTTATATCCTGCTGATCAATATGAGGGAAGTATCTTGACAATACTTCCGGATGGTAAGGAATTGACTTTGTATATGAGGGATGTGGATATTGAGAATGCAAATCGATTAAAGCAGATGCAGGGTGTTACTGTGCTTGAGCAGATTAATGAGATTGAGAATGTTGTAAAGAGGCATGATCTAGAGACAAAAGGAGATAATTGATATTTTTGGTATGCATCGGATAGTCAATCAAAACATAACTAAAAATTCCTTCAACTGGGATGACATGTTTGGGATCTTCCTATCAATTACTTCTATGAATGCATACATATCTTCCTCAGGCAGACCTTTGATATTCTCCTTTACCTCAATATACAACAGGCAATACTAAGTCAATGGCTGATGCCATAGCAGATGGTGCCAGGTCGAGGAATGTGGATGTAGAGGTAAAGAGTTTCTATGACTGGAAACCTGAAGAAGCTGCGGCTACCGATGCCATAGCTATTGGTTCATCTACATTTCATTATACTATGCTTCCCCCGATTGAAAAATTTGTGGATAAGCTTGTAAAGGCTGGAGCAAAAGGAAAAGACGGAGCTGCCTTTGGCTCATATGGGTGGAGCGGTGAAGCCCCTATAATGATTGCTGAGAAGATGCGAAATGGTGGCATAAATCTACTGGACCCTGTACTGAGAGTTCAGTATAAGCCAAATGAAAAGGATCTCAAGGAATGCAATCGACTGGGTAAGGATCTGGCAGAAAAGATCAAAAAATGAGGGGATTTATTATTTCCTGGAACGGTTTATAACCATAGAGAATACATAGAAAACAATAACGTTCTGTGTGTTCTCTGTGGTTGATTGCGAACCATATGTGTTATGTGCATCTATTAGAATATCTTGAATCAGAATAATAATTGTGGCGCTGGAAAATTTGGCACGGATAAAAATAGAAGGAAATCTTAGGATCATGTTCATAGTTACAATAAATCCATAATTTAAGACCCTCTCATGGGCTCTGTGAGATTAATGAAATCAGAAGATATAGATGCAATTTGTAAAAGTATACTGGACATCAACAATCCAGATTTAATTAACCAACAACTCGATAAAATTTCTAATGAAGATCTGGTCGATTTAACAAACAAATTTTTAGAAAGGCCATTTCAATTCAAAAGTGTGTTGACATCAGCATTAAACAGATTATTTGATGACACGGTAGAATTTGCTGAAATGTTCAATAATTTCTATGAGAAAACATATTTAGATTTAACACCGTTGCGTGAAGGAACAATTGAGAAACAAAAACAGGTCTTTTCTCTAGTTAAAAGGTTGATACATATTGGAAAACCTCCAGGGATTTCGGCTGGAATTCTTTTATCTTGGATTGTTCAAGAGATGGATGAAGCTGAGGATTTTATGATTGAAGGTTTAAATTCAAATGACCTTGACCTACAAAGATGTTCTCTTATAGCTCTTAACTCGATTATATCCAATGCTGATATCCAAGATAAAAGCGAATATTTCGAGATACTAAAAAGGGTTGCATCGAATATATCACAAGAAAATACACATTTTTTAATATTCGGCCTTCAATACGCTTTTGAAGAAGATGAAGATAATTTTGGAATTATCCTTGAGGATGAAATTATTCGAAGAGGCATCAAAGGAGCTAAAACGTACATACGAGTTGTACATGGAAGATCAAAAATCTCCGCCTCTATTCTACAAAAAGCAGTAGAGATGGTAGAATCTGAAGATTCAGAAAGTGATATTTTCGATATGGGTCTTGCAAAAATCTATGAAAATAACCCTGGTTTTGTTGTTGAAAAACTTAAAAAAATATTAATAGACCACAAAAGGATTAGATTAGCGGATGGATTTCTTCTCCATAAAATTAATGAAATTGGATCAGGACCTGTAATTGAAATGTTAGAATCCTTAATCGACGAGGGAAACTCAGTTTTGCTAAATATAGGCGAAAGCATTCTCAAGGATTTTTTCCCCAATTTCGAAGATAATGCTGATTGGGTAGATTGGTGTGGAAATTGGAAAGATGATACTAAGAAGGAAAAAATAATACTCAAATCATTGGGATTGATTCTAAGTAAGTTAATTAACTACAAGCCAAGCGAAGTCAGAGACCAAGCAATTGCACTAATAAAATATTTTGCAATTAGAAACGGTATAGATTATGATGCCGAAACCAACTGGATACATCTAAGTGACTCTGTTGAAGGCACGGAGAATAAAGAATGTACAATTAAGGCTTTCCATATCTTAGAGAAAATTTTATATCCGCCCACCACCATAAATGTTAAAACACTGTCTAATAATCTTGAAAAAGCACCCAATTTAAGTAAAGCTTTAGATGCAGAGTGGCTAATTGAAAGCGCCAGTTTGCGCAATCCTCATCCCCTTGCATATATATTCTGCAGTGAATTGCCTAAAGAGGTGGAGCTAGAAAGACTCAGAAAGGAATTGAAAAAAGAAGATGATAAAAATAAGAGGTTTTGGCTGGCTTTTGAATATGAGAGGTCACTTAGGACAATAAAATACCAATCATATTGGGAAAACGTTTTTAGGGTACTCGAAGAGTACGGTGTAAATATTAGGAAGAATAAACTCCAAGATATTGATAACGCTTGGGATATCCTTGCTGAGGCTGAAGTTCTTTCAAGTTTTGCTCCTTGTTTTGATATTGAACCAGAGCCAGATATTCCAGAATTGAGACCAAAAAAACTGGACGCTCTAATCGAATATGATGGTGAAAAGGCATTGATTGAGATACGCATGGTCAAAGAGAGATTGGAGGAATCATTGGCACATGGTGTTGTTTCTTCTATTCCTGGAGGGAAAGTCAAAAGTGTTCTTCGTAACAAATTTGAAGGGCAATTAAAAGGAGGAAGAGCAGACCCTGGAATTCCAATATTGATAGTTCTAAGTTTAGATGAGTTTATGGGTTTTATGGACATGGTCGAGATAAGAAACGCAATATATGGAGCACTCCAGTTTTCATATAAGATACGCAATGATACCCATGAGATAGTAGAAGAAGGGACCAAAAGAGAGGAAAACGCCTTTTATGGCATTCAAGGGACTGAAATCGTCACAGCAATTGGAGCATACCGGCGCGATTACGATAAAAACGATCCATTGGTGGGAAAACTGCATCATCCTTACAAACCTCCAACGAATAAAATGAGTCAGAAATTCAAGCTCAGACTTCGAGATGCGCTTTTTGGAAATAGTGAGATAAGTGAAAAGGAATCGTTGATGCGAGTACCTATTATTGATGAAAAGATGGCAATGCTACTTTATGCAAATGGGATTGAAGACCTTGGTATTTTGGCAGGCATCAGAGAAAATGATTTTGTTATTGAAGGTGTATCGTGGGAGGAATTATCACAGTTACAAAAAGAAGCAATAAGAGTAATAAAGGCAATTTCTACAGGTTCTGTAAGATTCTTGAAAGGAATTAACCAAGAGACACTCACTATTTTACAAAACAATAATATATATTTAATAAATAAAATATTAGAGCTTGATATCCCTCCAGAGGGAATATCTCATGAATTTTGGTCTCTGTTAAAGGAAGATGCAATGCGAATATTAGGTTCATGAATGCCAGCACATATTTATTAATTCTTAGAGAATGCGACTACTCTTTCTCTTGATAGGAAGTTATAGATATAATTACAATATCACAATGCTTCTTCCTGTCTTCTCGGTGTCCTTTTTTTTCGTGCCCCTTCACATCAACGAAAGCCAAAAAGAATAAAAAACGATAGGAAACCTCATGCACCCGTACCAGGATGCCTCGGATCTCCGGTACGGCCGGTCTGTGACCGTTAGATTTTTTTTATCAGACCGGGTATAATTCAACGCCTGTGTTGACCCAGGTGCAAGTATAGTGCATTAGTGTATTTCACTTAAAGCGCCTCAGCACTCATCCTGATCATCTGGCGTACCTGCGCACCAAGAGCTGCCGGTAATCCTTCAATATCCACATTTAAGAATCCGCGTACGATCGCACCCGCAGCTTCCTCTTCTGACAGACCCCGTGCTGTAAGGTATGCAATCTCTTCCTCTGATATGCGCCCGACCGCTGCTTCGTGCGAGAGTTCAGCATCCTTAACGGTCGCCTCAAGTTCAGGAACAGAATAGATCCGTGCATTATCAGAGAGCATCAAGCCTATGCATTCAAGGTGAGCCTTCACATTTGGCGCAGACCCGCTAAGAATACCACGGGCTGTAACATCAGCATGATCTGTTGCAACCGTGCGTGAAATGATCTGTGCCCTGCTGTTCTCACCTTGCAGCACCATTTTTGAGCCAATATCGATCTTTGAATCTTTTGATGCATAGATAATACTCTGGGAAGTTGCTCTTGCATTTTTTTTGCAATATGTGACCGGATACATCTGCAGATCCTTAACCGGATTTAAGCAAACATAATTGCCGATAAACACACCGTTCTCTTCGACAATGATGCCGCTTCTCGGACGTACCTCAACCTCAGGCGCCCAGTTATGGATCATAGTGAATGTGATCTTGGCATTTTTCTTGACATAAAATTCAGATACACCGAGATGCAGCGCAGATTGAACCTTTTCGGCAACCGAGCAGCCAGTGATGATATGCAGCTCAGACCCCTCTTCGGCAATGACGATGTTGTGCACATTTTGCGACAATCCTTCCTGTCCGGTGAACAGGCATGACTGCAATGGATAAGTGGTTTTAACACCAGGGAGTGTTCGCAGAAAGTATCCGTGTGTCTGCTTGCGGTCAACCTGCTGCGTATATACATCCTTATCAGGTGCAACCGCATGCCACCAGTAATCCGAGAGCCACGAATATTTTTCAAGGGCATCAGTAGTGCTCATGATCTCGACACCTTCCTGCATCACCTTTGAGCATAGAACAGAATGATCAACTTGCAGGAATGACCCTGAGCGTTCTGCCCCTTCCGGATCATACCCAACATCTAAAAAAGCTTGCTTATACTTATCTTCGATCTCAGGTAGGTCTTTTGCGTTATGTTTTTCTGCCTTCAGGGTATATTTCCCTATATCCGGTCCATTGTCTTCTGACATTCCCTTACGCATTTCCCGTAACCTCCTTTCATAATATCGCTGATGATCCGGTTCGGGTTTCCGGAACATGCGATCATACCATTGAGCATAACATGCGCCCAGTCAACCTCTATGTAGTTAGTGATGGTTGCAAGATGTGTGATGATCAGCCCGGATGCAGTTCGTTTGCTCGGGCGAATCCGTCTGTCCAGCAGTTCACCGATCATATCTCCGATCAGTTCCATATTTTCAATGTCCACACCCGAATCAGGTTCATCAAGCATTACAAAATCCGGGTCTTGTGCCATTAACTGCATTATTTCAGACCGTTTGATCTCGCCTCCTGAAAAACCAGCATTCACATCCCTTTCCAGGAATTCATCTGAAAAATGCAGCTTTTTTGCAAGAGTACGGGTTTGCTGGGTTATCTGTTGTGATGTATCACCTTTGCACAGATCCACCATTTCGCCCAGTTTGATACCGCGTATTACAGGTGGGTGCTGGAATGCAATGCCCATTCCAAGTTTTACCCGTTCAGCAGTTGAAAGGCCGGTGATATCCTCTCCCTTAAATGTAATGCTGCCGCCTGTCACCTTGTATTTTGGAAAACCAAGTATGCCAAGTAAGAGGGAAGTCTTTCCTGATCCATTCGGACCGAGAAGTACGTGGGATTCGCCTTCTTTTATCGTAAGGTTGAGGTCTTTAAGTACAGGTCTTCCATCGACCTCTAAATCCAATGCTTTTATTTCGAGCATGTCCCACTTATATGTTCTTTTTACAGAAATACCAGTTAATCTACTGGTTCGAAGAAATCCTTACCCACACCGCAGGATGGGCAGACCCAGTCATCTGGTACATCCTCAAATGCAGTTCCGGGGGCAACTCCATTGTCCGGATCTCCTTCTTCCGGATTGTATATATATTCACATGCTGTGCATTCATACGACTGCATAATATATTCTCCTATATTTCCATTGGATAATCAGTCATATGATGCAGGATATTAAAATGTCTTGGGGTGATTAATGTAAATGTAAATGAGATAATACTATGCTAAGTGAGAAGATGACGGATGCGCTGAATAATCAGTTGAACAAAGAGATCTATTCAGCATACCTATACATGTCCATGTCTGCTTATGGTTCATATAGCGGGCTTACGGGTTTTGCCAACTGGTTCATGGTTCAGTATCAGGAGGAGATGGCCCATGCAATGAAGATCTATGACTACATTAACAGTCAGGGCTAACAGGTAAAACTTATGGCAATCAATCAACCACCTACTGAATTCGAATCGCCTCTTGATATGTTTGAGAAGACATTAAAACATGAGCAGTTTGTCACAAAATCCATCAATGATCTTGTTGATCTTGCGATTAGTGAGAAGGATCATGCTACGAACATCTTTCTCCAGTGGTTTGTTACCGAACAGATAGAAGAGGAAGGTAATGATAATGGGATCATCTCCAGGTTGAGAATTGTCGGGGATAATTGTAATAGATTGCTCATGGTAGATAAAGAACTCTCAGCAAGAGTTTATACAGCCCCTGCAATTCTTTAAATGATGCACCGACACTTGCACAGGCAGATTTGGATATTGCGACAAAAAGCGGTAGGGATGTGGCAGTTGAAAGCAGCGAAGTTTTTCTCATGACAGATGATCTTGTGAATGTATGCACAAGATATGTCCCTTTAGTAACATCCTTAAACTTAGGTTACCATTGATTAAATTAGATGAATGACTCCCTCAAAGATGAAATCCTGGATAAATGTGCTCAACTGGATATCCCTATGGCGGGAATAGCATCTGTTGAGCGTTGGACTCTACCCTTATTTGAGCCGTGGATACCTGAAGCATTTTATCCACAGCATATTTTTCCAAAAGCATCTTCTGTCATTGTTATTGGCCTGCCTGTTAGCCTCCCTGTTATTGAAACTACTCCGTCCATCTATTATCATGAACTTTACCGCACTATAAATATCCTGCTTGACCAGTATGGGTACTTGCTATCCAACTTTTTAAACATGAAGGGATACCCTTCAGTATTTGTTCCCAGGGATGGTTACGGGGATATCAATGTACTGATAGAAAGACCAACTGCCTTTTTCTCCCACAAGCATGCAGCTTACCTTGCCGGCCTTGGAAGTTTTGGAGTAAATAACACACTACTTACAAAAGAATACGGGCCAAGGGTCAGGTTCACGTCTGTCTTCACCTCAGCTAATATACCCCCGGATCCACTGTTAGAAGAGGATCTATGTACCAGGTGCATGAACTGTGTAAGGAGCTGTCCGGTAGGTGCAATCACAGGAGATGATTATCCATCAGGGATCATACGCAAGGATGTGTGTGGCAGGTATAGCAAGAAATTACTTAGCCGCTTTATATCGCCTTGCGGTATTTGTATCAAGGTGTGCCCTGTGGGAAAGGATAGAATACATTATGGGAGTGAAGATATTTCGATTTATGAGAATTTTGAGAAGTATCCGGAATATCATAATGCATGGGAGCATGTGCGGCGGTATGGGGGGAAAAACCCTAAGTAGCGATCGCTATTCTTCAATCACTGATCCAGTATTCCACATATCTAAAACTAGTTTAAAACAAGTTTCAGGAACTGTCCGGTATACGAAGCGCTTTCATCAGCCACATCCTCGGGCGTACCCCTGGCAATGACCAGACCGCCCCCATCCCCACCCTCCGGTCCCAGGTCGATAATATAATCTGCGGTCTTGATAACATCCAGGTTGTGCTCGATGACAACCACTGTATTCCCTGATCCTGTCAGCCTGTCCAGCACGGCCAGTAGTTTTTTCACATCATCAAAATGAAGCCCGGTAGTGGGCTCGTCCAGTATGTACAGCGTCTTCCCCGTACTCCTGCGGCTGAGTTCTGCCGAAAGTTTGATGCGCTGCGCCTCGCCGCCTGACAGTGTGGTTGCAGGCTGGCCCAGTTTGATATATCCCAGTCCCACATCAAAGAGCGTCTGCAGCTTGTTCTTGATCTTTGGGATATTCTCGAAGAACTCCAGTGCTTCCTCTACTGTCATGTCCAGCACGTCAGCAATATTCTTGCTCTTGAAGGTAATTTCCAATGTCTCGTTGTTGTACCGGCTGCCGTGGCACACCTCACACTGGACATACACATCAGGCAAAAAATGCATCTCAATAGTGATGGTCCCGTCGCCCTGGCATGCTTCGCACCGCCCGCCCCTTACATTGAAACTGAACCTGCCGGGTTTGTATCCCCTTGCCTTGGATTCAGGGGTCATTGAATAGAGTTCCCGTATGGGCGTGAATACATTAGTGTACGTCGCAGGATTGGACCGGGGGGTCCTGCCGATTGGACTCTGGTCTATGGTGATCGCTTTATCAATCTGCCTGATACCTTCTATCCCATCATGTTTGCCGGGACGGCTGCGTGCACGGTGCAGCTTTTGTGCCAGGGCCTTGTTCAGTATCTCATTTACCAGGGTGCTCTTACCAGAACCAGACACCCCGGTCACACAGGTCATCACACCCAGCGGGAAACCCACATCAATATGTTTCAGGTTGTGTTCTGCCGCTCCTTTCACGGTAAGCCAACCCGCAGGCGTGCGCCTGGATGGCGGCGTTTCTATCTGCATCTTCCCTGTAAGGTACTGCCCTGTCAATGATTTTTTGCTGCGCTTTATCGTTGCCGGCGTGCCGGCAACCACCACTTCCCCGCCGTGGACGCCTGCACCGGGTCCCATGTCCACGATATAGTCGGCGGACAGCATGGTATCCTGGTCATGCTCCACCACAATGATGGTATTTCCCAGATCCCGCAGTTGCTTTAACATCTTTATAAGCCTGTCATTGTCCCTGTGATGCAGCCCTATACTTGGTTCGTCCAGAATGTAGAGCACGCCAACCAGGCTTGAGCCGATCTGGGTTGCCAGGCGTATCCGCTGCGCCTCGCCGCCGCTCAGGGTACCGGCAGCCCGGTCCAGTGTAAGATAATCCAGGCCAACATCCATCAAAAATCCCAGTCTGGCATTGATCTCTTTTAATACGCGCCTGGCTATCAGCATCTCACGTTCGGTGAGTTCCAGGTTGTTGAAAAAGTCCTGTGCATCCCTCACTGACATGGCAGATATCCTGTCGATACCGATCCCGTTAACAGTGACTGCCAGGCTGTAAGGTTTCAATCTCCTGCCCTGGCATTCGGGACAGTGTGCCGTACTCATATACTGCTGTATCTTCTCCCGCATCTCCTCGCTTGCGGACTCCCTGTACCTTCTTTGCAGGTTTGGGATCACGCCTTCGTACCTGTTGTAATGTTCCCATACTCCAGGCTTGTCCCTGGGTACATACCTGAATTTGACAGGCTCACTGGTACCGTATAATATGATGTTCTTGTGTTTTTGGTCTAACTGTTCGAAGGGCGTATTTATGGAAAAACCGTATTTTTCAGCTACAGCATTCAGGGTCTGGATATAATATCCATGGGGTGAGCTGCCCCATGCATCAATGGCTCCGTCTGTGATGGACAGGGTGGGGTCAGGAACTACCAGTTCGGGGTCGAACTCCATGGTGTTGCCCAGGCCCTGGCAGCGTGGACAGGCTCCCCTGGGATTGTTGAATGAGAACATGGCAGGTTCCAGGGCTTCGTAACTCTGATTACAGTGGGCACATGCAAGGTGTTCGCTGAACAGCATATCACGCCCATCATCCACGATCTGCACCATCACCACACCGCCGCCCACATGCAGTGCGGTTTCCACCGAATCGGCAAGGCGCTCTTTCACGTTCTCTTTTGTTTTCAGGCGGTCGATGACTACTTCAATATTATGTTTCTGGTACCTGCCAAGCTGGATATCATCTTCCAGGTCATAGACCTCACCATCTACCCGCACACGGCTGTACCCCTCTCGCTTCAGGTCATCGAATAACTGGCGGTACTCGCCCTTGCGATCCTTGACTATCGGGGCCAGTACATGTATCTTCGTACCTCCGGGCAGTGCCATTACGCTGTCAACTATCTGGTCCAGGGTCTGGGGTGCTATCTCCCTGCCGCACTCAGGGCAGTGGGGGATGCCGATCCTGGCGTACAGCAGCCGCAGGTAATCATGTATCTCTGTTACTGTACCCACGGTAGAGCGGGGGTTCTTGCTGGTGGTCTTTTGCTCGATTGATATGGCAGGGGACAGGCCTTCAATATGTTCCACATCAGGTTTGTCCATCTGGCCCAGGAACTGACGGGCATAAGCTGAAAGGGATTCCACATAGCGGCGCTGCCCTTCAGCGTAAATGGTATCGAATGCCAGGGAGGATTTTCCGCTGCCGCTGAGTCCGGTGATAACAATGAATTTATCCCTGGGCAGTTCCAGGTCGATGTTTTTCAGGTTGTGCACCCTTGCGCCTTTTATGATGATCTTGTCTTTTGCCATTTGGGTTATCTCATTCTATTTGACTTGTATTAACCCTTTCAGCTATTAAATCCAGGAAGATTGCTTTTTGTTCAGCTTAAAATAATATGGTTTTATTGTTAATTAAAAATATGCCGGATGCACAGGAAAGTCAACGACCCTGGATTTCGCTAATGCTCAAATCTGGGGCATCGTGATGGATGCTCATTTCTTTTTTTATTTTCAAGCGATTGGCAA
>Ga0255456_1011_pt2 | contig 15005 bp, 12 predicted proteins | sample ANMaggQLBNCT01C7_FD_182646 | JGI IMG/M metagenome (GOLD analysis project Ga0255456, IMG submission 182646) | Sediment cell enrichment communities from methane seep in Santa Monica Basin, California, United Staets - ANME aggregate JGI... | ecosystem: Environmental > Aquatic > Marine > Cold seeps >...
TCCTTTGTGTTCAAGGCAAAGGTTGGTAATAACTGCGTGCTTGAACCTGTAACAGCGGTCATTGGAGTAACCATACCTGACGGCAGGTTCGTGCCGGCAGGCACGGTAGTGACCACACAGGCACAGGCAGATGCCCTGCCCGAGGTTACTGATGATTATGCATACAGGCATACTAACGAAGCAGTGGTGCATGTGAACGAACAGCTTGCAGAAGGCTATAATGAACTGATGGGTGAGGCTGAATAATGCCTCACTCTTTCTTTTTTTTCAATTACACATCATCATTTACAGAAAAATCCGCTAATCGTACTTCATGAACTACATTTATTCTGAAAACTCCAGTATATCGATCATTGCAGCAGCCACTTCCATACAGGCATTACTATTATTTTCTTTTTCTTAAATGAGTCTTCAAATTCTTCATCTGCTGTTAATATCAAACCTTGATTGAGACCATATCTGGTTAATGCTTCATACAATCCTTCATATTCCCTGTCCTTGTTGCTATTCAGGCTGGCAGTAACCTGGATTGCACTTGTTATCCGGTTATTCTCCAGAACTATAAAATCACATTCATGCGTATATTTTCATTCAGAATGATTAAAATAGGCTAAAACATTTCAATCTTAATGAAATGTATGTGCCAAAGGCAGTATATTTGCATCGACACTCGCCAGATATTCTCAGCTTGATGCCTTAAAAATTGCGTCCATCGAGCCGCACCCCACTTCCCCAACCCACGCTCAGTGCATGTGCACCCGTACACAGGCACCAGCGCTGGAAATGGGGGCAAGTGCAGAAAGGAAGCAGGCTGGAATTATTTCATTATTAACCGCAGATGAACGCAGATTAACGCAGATAACGGTTATTAGGGATTTCAATTATGTTTTAACAACATCAATATAAACAGTAAAACCACAAATCTTATTGTGTTTCATTTTGTTATTAACATAAAAAATTTTAGTGGTAAAATTGGTTCAATTGACTCTTAATTATTTGCAAAATCGAAATCTGTTTTCCAATCACTATCTTGAATCGCTCATTAAAGATAGCCCTGAGTGGAATGAAGATGTGAGTCAGGCATTTGCACGGGCCAAGGAAATCTATGACAGCAGAAGAGATAGCTGGAAGAACCTTGACGAATCCATGCTTGAGCAATTTCTAATAAAACTGATTTTAGAGGAAGTGCTTGGACATCATTACATACCGCAGGCCAAGGTCGAAAAGGGTTCGAGGAGGCCGGATTATGCCTTCTTTGAAAATGATGCTGCATTGAGCGAAGCCCTGGAAAACAAGGAAACTGATGACTTATATCTTAAAGCCATAGCAGTAGGCGATGCAAAAAGATGGAAGGTTTTGCTTGATAAGAAAGTAAAGGGAAGTAGCGGCTCATTCGAGTTCCAGAATCCCAGTTACCAGATAGACCAGTATCTGCATATGACCAAGGTGCGGTGGGGTATTCTCACAAACGGCCATCACTGGAGGATATATTACAATGAAACCAGTTACAAGCTGGATAGTTATTATGATATAGACCTTGAAACGATACTTGAAACTGACAATGTAGAGGGATTCAAGCATTTCTATATGTTTTTCAGGCGTGAAGCTTTTGTAAAAGGCCCAGATGGCAGGAGTTTCCTGGATAATGTGTATGATGGCAGTGTTAAGTATGCCAAGGAACTGGGAGATAGTCTGCAAAAGAATGTATATGAAGCTATGAAGATTATCTCGGAAGGCTTTTTTGAAAGGTCTGGGAATGACCTTGTTCCAGATGAGCATAATCTGAGGGAAGTACAGGAAAACACGTTGAGACTGCTATATAGATTGCTGTTTATTTTCTATGCTGAAAGCGGGAAACTGCTGGATACTGATAATCCGGCATATGATGCTCTCAGTCTTGAATCTATCAAAAATAAAGTTGCAGGGAAAATTGATAATAGAGAACTGATCTTACCTGTCACAACTGATTACTGGAATAAACTAGAAACTCTTTTTGCACTGATCAATGAGGGCAGCGAATCTGAACGATTCAGGCTTCCAAAGGAAACACTCTATATCCCTGCATACAACGGCGGGTTGTTCGACCCTGATAAAAATCCTTTCCTGCACACTAAAAAAGTCGGCGATGAATATCTTGCCAGAGCAATCAACCTGATGGCAAGGGATGATGGGGATTTTATTGATTATTCCACTCTCGGGACAAGACAGCTTGGCTCAATTTATGAAGGTCTGCTTGAATATAAACTGAAAGTGGCTGAAGAAGACCTTGTAGCTATTAAGGAGAAGGGAAAGGAGAAATGGATTCCCAAAAAGGATGCAGAGGGCAAGAAGACCTTTGATGAAGTACTGGCAGGTTCGATATATCTTGCTACCGACAAAGGTGAGCGCAAGGCTACTGGTTCGTATTATACTCCTGATTATATTGTGAAGTACATTGTGCGAAATACCATGGGTCCGGTGCTTGAGGATAAGCGTAAAGCCTGGTCTGAAAAGGGGCTGGGTGAGCGCCCGTTCCTGCATGATATATTGGAAATCAGGGTGCTGGACCCTGCAATGGGCAGCGGGCATTTCCTGGTCGAGGCGTGCGAGTTTTTGGCTAATAAGCTTGTGGAGGCCTGGGGTGAGGCCAAGCCTGAAGACCTGGAGTCTGAGGAGGTGGCTGAGCATGATGTACACTGGGCGCGGCGGGAGGTTGTGCGGCACTGCATCTATGGTGTTGACTTAAATCCGATGGCTGTTGAGCTTGCCAAGTTGTCGCTGTGGCTTGAGACTGTGGCTGTTAATAAGCCGCTGACGTTCCTTGACCATCACTTGAAGGTTGGGAACAGTCTTATCGGCGGGAAGGTTGATGACTTGAAGTCGCTGCCTTCAAAGGATAAGGGCGAAAAGGCTGGGAATGGTATAAAGCAGCCAACTATCTGGGATTTCACTGTTAAGGGGCATTTTGATAAATTGCTTCAGAAGTATGGGGAGTTTGCGGCGCATCCGGATGATGACCTGGCGTGTGTGAAGCAGAAGGAGCATGAGTATGATGCGCTCCAGAGGTCTGAGTTGAACAGGCGGATCCATGAACTGGCGAATGTGTGGGTTTCTACTTATTTTGGTGTGGTGCCGCCGCCGGATGAGTATGCTGACCTGCAAAACGAGATGAATCCTGGTAGTTGCCCTGATTGGGGCCGCTGGCGGGAGCGGGAGTGGTTCAGGCGGGCGCAGGAGGTTGCGGGTGAGAAGAGTTTCTTCCACTGGGAGCTTGAGTTTCCTGAGGTGTTCTATGAGGAGGGTGCGCAGAAGGTGAATCCTGGCTGGGATGCTGTAGTGGGGAATCCGCCATATGTCAGTTCAAGAAATGATGATTTTTTCATTGAGGCAAAGCAATATATTGAAGCAACTTTTTACCAAACATTCTACCAAGTTGACCTCTACTATTTATTTATGGAATCTGCCCAAAAATTAACAAAATCATATTGGTCATATATTGTGCCAGACCCATGGCTTGGTAGCGTGAAAACAAAAGATTTTCGAACGTGGTTTACTTCATCAAATTCAGTCTTGAGGATTGCAATTGGCAAGAAAATATTTGAAGCAGACGTTGATTGTATTGTAGTTGTTTGTCAAAAGCCAAAAAGCACACTGGAAATTCAGACAATTGTTGATGAGTTTTTACCTTTCGGAGAATTGAATACTAAAAATATAATCAAACTTCCTATTAGCGGTATTGAAATTATAATCGGTGCAAGTTCCGATGAGTTGGGATTGCTTGAAAAAATTAAATCTAACTCAGTTTCTCTTGACAGCATATCCACAACAGGACGTGGTATTGGTGCTTATCATCACTCAAAACATTCTCAAGAAATTATCAAGTCAAAAGCATATCACAGTAGCTATAAAAAAGACGAATCTTTTTTACCAGAACTTCGTGGAGAACACATTCATCCTTATACGATTACATGGGACAGAGATCATTGGATAAGTTATGGCGAATGGCTAAGTGAACCACGAGATCCAATATTATTTACTGGTGCCAGAATATTGTGTCGTAAAATACTTGGTGAACGACTTTTTTGCGCTTTAACTGATGAGGATTGGCTTGTAGATCAGCAAGTTTACATAGCATGTAAATTCAAACAAGCTTATGAGGCCGCTTATGTCGCTTCCATTGTTACTTCAAAGTTAATGGGCTTCTTTCCTAGAAAATATTACCATGAGGAAGGATTATTTCCTCATTTGCGAGTTAACCAATTCCGACAACTCCCAATCCGCCGCATCTCCTTCACCACACCCGCCGAACGCCGCACCGCCCTCGTAGACGAAGCAAAAGCACTCTACACCCAATACCTGGACAAACCCGCAGAACCCACCCCGCTGCTGGACTTCGTGGGTGAGCGGCTGGGGGCAGAGCCAGAAGAGAGTGATGTGGTGCACGACCTCCTCGCACATCTGGCAGAGCGCATGATAGACATGAACAAGGAGAAGAATGCTGAGATAAAATCATTCCTGGACTTCCTTGAAGGTGAAACAGGCGCTGCCGTAGATGATATGGCCAATAAGACAGCTGTGCGGGAGTACTACAACCATGAGTTCCGGAAGCTGATCGACATACTGGTCAAGAACAAGAAAAAGCTCAGGGATGGATACGATCCCAAGAGTCCGACCAATTACAGGCACCTCCAGGAATGGTATGAGGATTCGGTGGATAAATTGCAGCCACTCAGGGAAAGAATCGAGGCTACGGATGGGCTTATCGACCAGATAGTTTACAAACTTTACGAGTTGAGCGATGAGGAAATAAAGATTGTGGAGGAAAGTATTTCAGGAGTAAAGAATGAATAAAGTTCATGCCCCCAGGATTTTGCTTAATACATCTTCATGGATAAACATTTTTGAAATTGGACTGCATTCTTACCTAATTGAAAATTTTAATATAAACACAACTCCAAAAGTTGTCGAAGAAATTAAGGAAGGGGAAGGATTCGCCCAAGATGCTGGTTTTTTCAAAAATTATATCGAAAAAAAGCGTATCCAAATAATACGAACAAGTGAAGTTCCTGATGAGATCAGGCATGAAATAAGTATCTCTTCAGGTGAAATAGAATTGGCATCGACTGCCTTCAACAATAGAGATTTTATAATACTGATAGACGATTCAAAGGTCTATAGAGTGCTTGAGAGAATCGGAATAAAATATATATCATCAGTGAACATTGTTATTGATGCAAGTATAACCGGAAACATTAATAAAAAACAAGCCTTTGAAATGCTTGATAAACTCAGAATATCATTCAGTGATGAGGCTATTGATAAAGCAAAAGATGTGATAATAAATGGAAATAAAAATCAGTCTTCAGGATAATTATCTCAGAAGGTTGCAAGAGATTTCAAAGGAAACATCAACTAATAAAGAGGAACTTATAAAATCCTCAATATTGAAATATATCCAAGAATACAATTTAAGAAAAGCTATCAGGAAATATACTGAAGGCCAGGTTTCACTTGGAAAAGCATCAGAAATTGCGGGACTACCCAAAAGGATGTTCATGTATAAACTCCAGGAGATTGGGATTCCTTTGAATCTGTCCAAAAACGATATAGTAAAAGGTATGAATACTCTTGCCGAAGCTAAAAAGAAACAGGATCATACATAAGATTGATAACATTTTTGATTCTTGTCAGTCGATTCTGAGTTATCAGTATAGCTTTTATCACTGATAGAATAAAAGAAGGTGTCCAGATATGGAAAAAATAAAAGTCATCATCAACCGGGAATCAAACACACTTGATGTATGGTTTGATGATGCTGAAAAGGAATTCATCTGTGAGGAAACAGGAGACGAAGTGATACTCAAAAAGGATAAGGACAATAGAATCATCGGATTCGAAAAATTAAACCTTCTTCAAAATAAAAATCTGAATATACCTGTGGAAGTACTGACTACATAGGAATTATTAGGTGAATATTCACAAACCCTGGTGAACTTTAACATTAATTCATCCAGAACAATATATACAATTGAATACGCCGGAAAAAATTCATTAATTCATTTGATAGGCTTTTAATTAATCGTTAAACCCTCCTCATGCTACCCGACTACCGCCCCGCTCTTATGAATGAGGCAAAGGTGTTGCACTCAGAATGCCCGAACGCGCAGGATAGCGTGGACAGGCTGCTGGACTTCGTGGCATTGAGGCTGGCGGCAGGACCTGTAGAATCAGATATGGTGCATGAACTACTTGCCTACCTGGCAGAGCGCATAATAGACATCATTTACAGAGTTTGAGTACAATAGGCCTGTTAACAGAGTACAATGAGGTCTATGCGGTAGTTTTAGATATTATTATCTTTTTATTTTGCACAGAGAAGTTTACTTCGGTTCCTTCTTGTATGGAAAGGGCATCAGCTATTTCCTTTGGAATTCTAACAGCAATACTGCCTCCAAGGTTGAAGGTTTTGCGCTTAAATAGATCTACAAGCCTGTCGTGTTCTTTCTCATCTATCCATTCGTCTTTACATTGAGGGCAGACCTCAACAGTAGCCCATACGCCTTTTTCTATCTCTTTATGTTCTGTTTTCATATCTGTTTCGTATCCATTTCAAAAAGTATGGTCAAATGTAAAATCAATGTAGACACAGATTTCACCGATTACACTGATTTTCACAACCACTATCAATCTGTGTAATCAGTGCAATCTGTGTCTCAAAGTTCTGAGCACTATGATAAATTACCATTTAATTTGAAGGGGATACTCGGTTTCGCATAAGGGGCATTTTGTCATATTTAATTTCTCTATTGTCAATATGTAGATTGTTCCACTTCTAACTGTGTAAGATTTCTATCCACACATTTAAAGCTTGCAACAATTGATGATATTACTATTCGATAATATCAGCAAAAGCAAAATTGGGATGCACTTCCCTTATCCGGACACGCACCGCCTGCCCAACCATAGCGTGTTTAACAAAAACAACAAAATCCCCGATCCTGGTAATCCCATCTCCCTGTTCTCCAATCTCCTGGATCTCCACATCGTATTCATCCCCTGCCTTGATATCAGTCGATATGAACTTTTTGCCTATTACATATATTTCAGCACTCTGCTTCCTGGAAGCTGAAGGCGTAAATGAGCGCACATACACAAAATTTTCCTTCACTTCATCCAAAAACTCCTTGAACATATCACCCTGGAATACCTTAACAACAAAATGACCTCCGGGCATTAGCAGCCGTTTTGCCACACCAAGCGCTGCCTGGCTCAGGTCAATGGAACGGCCGTGGTCAAGACTCCAATTGCCGGTCAGGTTAGGCGCTGCATCGCAAATTACGGCATCAGCCCCGTGTTCGCCAACGATCTCCTCGATCTTTTCCAGTATCCTGTCAGAAGTGATATCCCCTTTAACAGTATCCACTCCCTCAATAGGTGCTATCTTCTGCAGGTCAACACCCAGTACCCGCCCCCCTGAAAGCTCTTTTGCCATCTGCAGCCAGCCACCCGGGGCAGCACCCAGGTCCACTACCGAGTCACCTGGTTTTATTACGTTGTGCTTTATATTGATCTGACGCAGCTTGTAAGCGGCCCGTGAACGATATCCTTCATCCTTTGCTTTATAGTAGAAATAATCCTTCTGGTTCCTGGCCATACAAGGGTTTATTGTTATGGACTGCCTTAAACCTCACCCAGGTGAATAAGAGTTGTTCATAGAACTTGATGGCTGGCATGCAAAACTACGGTTCTCAGCCTGCCATTTAATACCTGACCATCCAAAATGCGGTAGGCTGCACGGTCATACTTATGCTGTCAGCGTACGTATCGAGGGCAGCCAGGCAGGGCAGTTCATCATTGATTTTGAGGATGTGAAGAGGATTGTTATGGGGGTATGCGACCGGCTGGACCACAGGATATTGCTGGCCATGGACGATCCCAGATTGAAAATAACTAAAGATGATGGTTATTATACTGTGGAACTTATTAAAAGCTGCAAACATTATGTGCTGCCTGCAGATGATGTAAAGTTACTACCAATACCGTCGGTAAGTGCCGAAGACCTGTGCAAGTATTTCCTTAATGAGATTTCTACCGCTATCAGGAATAACGGTTTTGCAGATAATATCACGAACCTGCATGTGCGTGTGGATGAAGGTATCGGACAGGGAGCAGGCTGCAATATAAACCTTGCATGATCTGTGGCACGTCCAGTACTTCCGAATAGTCATATTTCTGATTTAAGATTTCTGACCCATGGCCGCCGCCGGCAGCACCCTGCAGCACCCACCACCACCCGCGCCCCTATACCCGGCTGCTTCTCCAGCGCATCAAGTCCGGCTGCGAGTGGCCGCAGCAGTGATCTGCGGCCAGGTAAAGTGCAGGAGTGCAGCGCAGGGAAGTTGAGGTATATGGAGGCTGGAATCATCATGAAGCCCTGGGACAAGATTCACTTATCTTGCCTTACGTGGCCAATGCGGTACAATGCCATACATAATCTCAGATATCCAATTCTCCTGACATTATGTCCCTGTAGTTGAGCTGACTGAAGAAGACTGCGAAGTTATGGGACTGCAGATTGAATAATTTTACCCAAGGCCGCTGGTCAAGTAAAGGTTTTATAGGTGAATGATATAGGATAGATAACAGACCAATATGTAAAGGTGATATTGAAAAATGAGTGATGGTGTTTATGTAGGCTACCCAAAGCGTTTTGATGATTTACCTATTATGGTGGCTAGTGACTGTGTAGAAATAAAATCCTTCTTTCCTGCGCCATTTACGGATATCCCATCAATTTTCATTGAATGCGGTGGTGGATTGATAATACGCAAATGATCAGTGAGCATTTAAAATTTTATTTTACACAACCTTTTTAACTCATTCCTCCCATGTAAAGCACCTAGTATGAAAGCAATACTAGGATTAGAAGACGGCACAATTGTGAAGGGCGTTGGTTTTGGTGCCGCCGGAGCTGCTGTTTGCGGGGAACTTGTTTTTACAACTCAATATACCGGATACGAAGAGGCACTTACATACCCTTCATATGCCGGCCAGATACTGATGTTCACCTACCCCCTTATCGGCAATTACGGTGTAAGCGGCAAGACCTTCCAGTCAGACGGCATGAAAGCAGAGGCCCTGGTGGTCAGGGAGGCGTGCGACCATCCATCCCACCACCTGTCAGGGCGCTCCATTTTTGATTTTGCAACAGAAGAAGACCGGCCCGGTATCGCAGGTGTGGATACCAGGATGCTGACCATCAAGACCAGGGATACCGGCGCCATGCGCTCATGCCTGCTCACAGACAGCGACGATGGCGTAGAAGCAGTACGCCTGGCAAGACAGCACCCGAAGATATCTGACCAGAACGACCTGATAGACAGGGTGACCTGCCCCGCCCCCTACCATATTGAAGCAACAGGCAGGGACAAGCCTCATTTCGTTGTCATCGACCTTGGCATAAAGACCAATATGATAAAGAGCCTGCAGCAGCGGGGTGTAGGTATTACCGTGGTACCTGCAAGTACTCCACCTGACTATATTACTGAACAAAAACCTGATGCAATATTCGTATCAAACGGCCCTGGCGACCCTGAAAAGGCAGGCACTGCCATTGATGTTGTAAAACACATGATGGGAGAAGTACCCATCTTCGGCATCTGCTTCGGCAACCAGATCATATCCCTGGCGCTGGGAGCTAGTACGTACAAGCTGAAGTTCGGGCACCGGGGTGCCAACCAGCCTGTGAAGGACCTGGAAACAGGCAACGTGTACATCACTTCCCAGAATCACGGATTTGCAGTGGATGCCGGTTCCCTTGATGCGGCAGAGGCTCATATCACCCACCTGAACATTAACGATAATACAGTGGAAGGTATCGCCCACGACTACCTGGACATCATGAGCGTACAGTTCCATCCCGAGGCCAGCCCAGGTCCCTGGGATACTGAAAAATGGTTCTTTGATACCATCGTAAAAAAGGTGATGAAATAATGCCACGTAATCCTGATATTAGGAAAGTACTGCTGATTGGCAGCGGTCCGATTATGATAGGGCAGGCAGCAGAGTTTGATTTTAGCGGCAGCCAGGCATGCCGGTCATTGAGGGAAGAAGGTGTGAGCGTGGTACTCATTAACTCCAATCCGGCCACTATCATGACAGACCCGGAAATGGCAGATGTGGTGTATATCGAACCAATCAAACCCGAGATCGTGGAACGTATCATCGAGAAGGAGCGGCCAGACGGAGTGATCGCGGGACTGGGGGGGCAGACCGGGCTGAACATAGTCAGTGAACTGGCCGGGATGGGCGTACTTGAGAAATACAATATCAAACTTTACGGTACACCACTGAAAGCCATACAGGATACCGAGGACAGGGACCTGTTCAAACAGGCCATGCAGCGTATCGGTGAGCCTGTACCCCGCAGCAAGGCCGTGAACACCATTGAGGATGCAGTTGCAATGATCGATGAACTGGGCCTGCCCCTTGTTATCAGGCCTGCCTATACCCTTGGCGGGGCTGGCGGAGGAATTGCCAGGACAAAGGAAGAACTCATCTCGATCACTGAACTGGGCCTGAAACGCAGCCGTATCAACCAGGTACTCATCGAGGAGGGCATTCTGGGCTGGAAAGAGTTCGAGTACGAGGTGATGCGTGATGCCAATGATACCTGTATCGTGATATGCAACATGGAGAATATCGACCCCATGGGTATCCATACAGGGGAGAGTGTTGTGGTCACTCCCAGCCAGACCCTGTCAGACAGGGACCACCAGATGCTGCGCAGTGCCAGTATCAATATCATAAGAAGCCTGTCCATCGAAGGCGGGTGTAATATCCAGTTTGCAGTAAAGGACGGCGAATACAGGATCGTGGAAGTCAACCCAAGGGTGAGCCGCTCCTCTGCACTGGCCAGCAAAGCCACAGGGTACCCCATAGCCAGGGTGACTGCAAAGATCGCCATCGGCATGACCCTGGACGAGATACCCAATGATGTTACCAAAAAGACACCTGCGTCCTTTGAACCCACTGTGGACTATACTGTGGTCAAGATACCCAGGTGGCCCTTTGATAAGTTCGTGACCGCAGATAAGACCCTGACCACGGCTATGAAGAGCACGGGAGAGGTCATGGCTATCGGGCGCACCATTGAAGAAGCTATGAAAAAGGCTATCCGCAGTCTTGACGTGGATATGTATTTCGGGTTCAGGGAGTGGGACCGTGAAGAGGTAATTGACTTGCTTACGACCCCTACCCATGAGCGGTTGTTTGGCATTTACCATGCCTTAAGAACCGGATTTTCAATTGATGAGATATCAGGTATCACATCTATCGACCCGTTCTTCCTGGAAAAGATATACAATATCATCCGGATGGAAGATACCCTGCGCTCGGAGTTGACCAGGGAGAGCCTGTACCGTGCCAAGCGAATGGGGTTCACGGATGAGGAGATAGGCAGACTCACAGGCAGGACAAGGGAAGAGATCAATGATATGCGCAGGCAGATGGGGATCATTACCACCTACAAAATGGTGGATACCTGCGCTGCCGAGTTCGCTGCCGAGACCCCGTATTATTATTCATGCTATGAAGAGATGTGCGAGAACGAACCCACAGACCGCAAAAAGGTGCTGATACTGGGTGCGGGCCCGATCCGCATCGGGCAGGGTATAGAGTTCGACTACTGCACTGTACATGCAGTGAGCGCACTGCGGGAAGAGGGGATTGAGACCCATATCATCAATAACAATCCCGAGACCGTGTCCACAGATTACGATACTTCGGATAAGCTGTTCTTTGAGCCACTGACCCTTGAGGACGTGATGAATGTTATCGAGCGGGAAAGACCCTGGGGTGTGATGGTACAGTTCGGCGGCCAGACCTCTGTGAACCTGGCATTACCCTTGCAGCGGGAACTGCAGCGCAGGACTGACCTGGATACCGTTATACTGGGCACTACTCCTGAAGATATGGATATTGCAGAGGACAGGGAGCGGTTCAATAAGATGCTGCAGGGTATGGGCATTCCACAGCCGGAAGCGGGTTATGCTATCACGGAAGCCGGGGCCAGGGAAGTGGCAGCCGGTATCGGGTACCCTGTGCTGGTGCGCCCTTCCTATGTACTGGGAGGACGTGCCATGGAGATAGTATATGACGAGAACGACCTGAACCGGTACATGAATGAGGCTGTGAGGGTCTCGCCCGAGCATCCTGTGCTCATCGACAACTTCCTTGAGGGTGCCATTGAGATCGATGTGGATGCCATATGCGATGGCGAGGACGTGCTTATCGGTGCGATCATGGAGCATATCGAAGAGGCCGGGATACACAGCGGTGATTCGGCCTGCGTGATACCGCCCCAGTCACTGGGACACTATGTGCTGGATACGGTCAGGGATTATGTGAGGCGTATTGCCCTGGCACTCAGGGTGAAGGGTATCCTGAACATCCAGATGGCATACAAGGACCGGGTGGTTTATGTGCTGGAGGCGAACCCAAGGAGCAGCCGTACCATTCCATTCGTATCAAAAGCTGTGGGACTGCCGCTGGCCAAGATTGCGGCCAGGGCCATGATAGGAATAACGTTGAAGGAGCAGGGATACCTCCACGAACCCAGGCCCGGACATGTTTCAGTGAAGGAGGTCCTGCTGCCTTTTGACAAACTCCCGGGAGCGGACCCGATCCTCAGCCCTGAGATGCGCAGTACCGGCGAGGTCATGGGTGTGGATTTCAGTTACGGACTGGCGTTCTTCAAAGCAGAACTGGCAGCAGATAATGCACTACCGCTGAAGGGGAAAGTATTTATGTCCATCAGGGAGCAGGATAAGCCGGCACTGGTACAGATAGCAAGGAAGATAGCAGATGCAGGACTGGAAATTATTGCTACCAGCGGCACGGTCCGGTACCTGTCCGGCAAGGGTTTCGATGTTACCGAAATAAATAAAGTACACGATGGTAGTCCCAATGTTATTGACCTGATGCGTAAAGAGGAAGTCGGCCTGGTTATCAATACGCCTACAAGCAAGATGAGCTACAAGGACGGACGGGGGATACGGCGGGCAGCTGTGGATTATGCGATACCTTATATCACTACTATACAGGCGGCAATGGCTGCTGCCGATGCTATTGAGGCCATGAGCAAGGGGAAATTGGTTATAAAGAGTATTGGCGAGTACCATTCGGAGATGTGAAAATCCGAATGTGCTGGCGTTGACGGGAAGTTCTGGAAAGGCAGCCTGTGCTTTCACTGCAATTGGGGGAAATGTCCTGGTTGTGAAATCCAGTATGTCATTGACATTGCAGCTCCACGAGATTGAAGGGGCACAGGGATGGGGGGGCACCGCTGGTGGCGAACACCGGAAATGAGGAGCTGTCTATGGATGCTTAGGTACTTAAGATAAAAAGGAAAATTATAATGTTGTATTCGAAAATTACAGCAATTATTACTGATCGAATAAAAAGAGGCGAAGTCGTATGGAAAAAAATTTAAAATTCTTCTTTGATAAGGAGGGGGATGTTCTTGATATTGCAATTGGTGAACCCACTGAAGCGATATCAAAAGAATTAGGTAATGATGTAATTATGCGATTTGATCCTAAAACAGAAGAAATAGTTGGCTTTACCATTTTAAATTTCGAGAAACGTTTTGAACATCTCGATAGTTCAGAAACCTTACCTATTGCTGCCACATTCTCACATATCAGTAAAGCTCTTGAAGCTGAAGGATAATAATAAATTTTTCCTTTCCGTTATATGTTACAGCCCCCTGATTGTTAAATCCAGTATGTCATTGACATGCAGTTCCACGGGATTGCTACCGTAGCAGGCATGCTGTTTGTCACTGCACTGATGGCATTCATAATGGATGCACAAAAGGACCTGCCTGTGGATATGGGGAGGAGTTTTCCGTACCTGGGATATTATGGCAGGAAGGTATGAAGGCATCCACGGTTCTGCCCGGTGGGTCTTCTCTATTGCTGTATCGGAAGTGACTGCACTATACGGGGCTGTTCAGACTAATCCGGGAGGTATGATGAGGGGAGTCTCAGAGACCGGAGTTTTGAGGAGATATGGAGAGGGGGGGTTTAAGGAGATATAGGGGGCGGAGAGTGATGGGAGAGTGTGTTATGCATTGTGGTAAGGATGATGTAGAAGGGGTTGAGGGGTGATTTTTTTCAGGATATACTCCCATTATTGACAGAATCCATAATCTCTTCAATAAATTTCTCTTGATCAAATGATTTCCATTTTTTTACTCTTTTTGAACGAGGTACACACCAACGTTCTTTCCAGTATTCTGTCAAATCTTCAAACGGTCTATTATACCAATTGGGTTTTTCATTATGAGTTATGACTTGCTTCAGATTGGTTACATTTGAGAAAAGATAGAATCCTCGTTTGATTCCATGATTTGAGAACTTTGCGATTCCTAATTCTCTAAAGGCATTATTGATTAAATGTAATTTTCTTGATGGTCCAGTCCCATATCCTCTCTTGATTTCATAACCTAAAGAATCTAAATAGTTAATTAATAATTGATAATTTTGTTCTGATAAATGAAAAGTACCTGAACCTGTGGTATAACCAAGAAATTTATTTATTTTTTCACCATTAAAGTCTAACCTCTCGTATATTGTACCTTTGCCAAATGCACTAGTGGTAGTAATAAATAATAAATCTGCAGGAATTTCCCTCTCCATTAGGAGAGTTTTCCTACCTTTATATTTTTCATTATATTTGTTTCTAATTTCATTACCTAATAATGATAGTGCAACCATTTTTCCGCCTAATAAATCGTTATATGGAGGCAAAGCACCTACCCTCTGAGCATACATTGACATATTAAGCCAGTAGTCTCTTTTTCCACTTTGAATTCCTAAAAAATCATCTCTAAGTTTATTTCTTAATGGTGGGCTTTGTAAGCCAATTAATCCGAAAGGAGCATCATGACAAGTATCCCACAAAACAAATCTCATCTGTCGACCAATCAATCTTTCATAAGGAATACTCCACCATGCAAGGTT
>Ga0255456_1066_pt1 | contig 14854 bp, 15 predicted proteins | sample ANMaggQLBNCT01C7_FD_182646 | JGI IMG/M metagenome (GOLD analysis project Ga0255456, IMG submission 182646) | Sediment cell enrichment communities from methane seep in Santa Monica Basin, California, United Staets - ANME aggregate JGI... | ecosystem: Environmental > Aquatic > Marine > Cold seeps >...
ACAGAAATATTCCAGAAAAATTAATGGGACCAGTTTTTACTCGGGCACAGTATCCATTCTCAGATAATTCGTAACCTATTTTAATAAAAACGTCACTGATTTAGTTATATATGACTAAACGAAAAGTGATTGTTGAACTTGATATCAACGACGATAGAATCAACAGTATCGAATATCTTGAGCAGGAGATTCTTGCCCAGGATATCTATGGACAAATTGCCAAGAAGTATCTCGATAGTTTGCAGGATGATATGGCACAACACGTGAATGCAAAAAAAGGTAGCAAAAATGTGCATATAAAAACACACCATTTTGAATTTGATTTCCAAGCAAAGAGAACACTCAACGATATGGGAAAAAAACGTTCATAGTGCCTTATCTGCATAACAGAGTTAAAAACATGCTTGATTCCATGTACTATCCTTCATGGAAATATCTCTGCACAATCGTATCATTCTCAGAAGCATCTTTTCTAATTGGCATTCTGCAGGAAATTAAAGTGAGTCCTTTCAAATTAAAGAAGATATTCTATGAAAACGACTCGCTGCCCGTCAAACATTCAATCTATTCACAATACGATGGCCAAACGATTGACGCCATAATCATCGATGATACTAAATCAAAAAGAAGATCGGGCGGTCGTCCCAGCATCAAGGGTGTTTTTGGGCTCAATTTGGAATTGGAGGAAGAATATCTACTATACCTGGGTACGGCTAAGAGTTGGTCAGAAACATTAACTCACATTAGAAATAATTATGGATCGTCTGATGAAGTCTATGCCGTATGCGATGGGGACGGTAAATTATAATTGAATCTGGAGACATATGGATATAGAATTCAACAATGTACAAATCGTTTTGTTAAAAATTCGATGTATTATTTGTGGAAGGAGCAATATCCAAAATAGGATTGAATTAGAATCAAAAAAGATATCAGCAGAATCATTTCAACATTGAAAAATTCAGTGAAAAACCACCGAAAATATTCTGATTTTGCGAGACTCAAATGGAGAATTGATAAAACTCAAGAAGAGTTGCTGGTAATTGCCAATGAGTTACTATCAAAAAATAAAGATAGTAATGCTGGCAAATTCATTCTCAAAACCGGGGGCAAAGTAACGCTATTCGCAGAATTGGCAACAAAGGGAATACAGATTCCAGATAACAATAATCATGTTGAAAACCTGATGGGAATCGTCGGGCAGAAGGTAAAGAAGAATCGTCAGTCCTGGGTTGATGTAAATCTGAATATTATGCTAAACACTATCTGGCACATAATCTCATAGATCTGATCTGGAAGTATACTGAGAACTTCACCAGTGTTACTGGATATTTTTGATCGATTTTTTGTGCCCCAAATCTATACTGGTCCCAATTTTTTTCGTTCCTTTAATGCTGAGCCTTTGCACACTAATTCAGTCATATTCCACACCATCCCCAAAGTTAAACACAGTCATTATTGATGCTAGGTTTGTGATCCTGTACTGCCCAGTTTTAGACTTTGATGTCTTTGCCATATTATTGTAACCTCTTATTAGGTTACTATAAGTTTTATTAAGGACAAATAATAAATTCGGTTATCTAAAAATGATCAAATTATGGGACTATAAGAAGATTTTTCAGCATAATCGGGATACTCTATCTAACAGCATGAGATTAGTGCTCGCAATAACATTATTCATCCTCCTTACCACCCCGGCAAGTGCCATCAACATCGATGAAGGTGTGACAATCCCCATCATAGCAGCATATTCCACAATGGAAGGGGAGACCGGAGTACTGCTAAATGCCACAGTTATCGTCACAGAGGGCAATGGCCATGTGTTCGTGGATACCCAGCCGTACACACAGGTGGACCTGCAGGGTTCGGCCAGGATGGCTACACTTGTGGCATCGGACATTACAGGAATAGACCCGACCAGACACGACTTTTATTTCATAATCGAAGTGACCTCACCCATCGTCAGCGGCCCCTCTGCCGGTGCCGCCCTCACCGTGGCCGCCATAGCCGACATAGAGGACTGGCAGCTGATCGATGGCGTGGTAATGACAGGAATGATCAATCCTGACGGAAGTATCGGGCCGGTGGGCGGCATCCCGTATAAACTTGATGCTGCTGCACAGCACGGCACGTCCCTGTTCATCGTACCAGAGGGCCAGATCAATGTGGTGATTACTGAAAACACCATTGTACGCAAAGGGGATATCGTAGCCGTAGAAGAAAAGACCATTGAAGTAGACCTGGTAGAACGGGGCCAGGAACTGAACGTGGAAGTAGTAGAAGCAATAACCATCGAGGACGCAGTGGAACTTTTCACCGGTCATGAGATACACAGGTCTGAACCGCCTATAGGCGTATGGTCAGCAGAATACCTGGATGTGCTGCGCCCGCTTGGCAGGAATGTACTGGATGAAGCAAACCAATTATACCTTGTGGCAGTGAATGAGACCACACAGTTCTCCAGCACTCTTGAGGTACAAAATGTACTGCTGGATAGGGGCCAGGAGCAATATGATGAACAGCAATACTATGCGGCCACCAATACGGGCCTGCTGATCCTGAATAACCTGAAGTTCATACTTTGGTGGGAGGAATATTCCAATACCAAAGACCAGGACGAATATCTTAACGATCTTTATCAAACCGTAAACCTGGAAATCAACCACAGCCGCCAGGAGGTGGAGCGGTTCAAAGAAGAAGGGTTGAAGGATGTGGATGGTGTGGGTGCTGCCGAGATAAGGGTAGTAATGGCAGAACAATTGCTGGAGGATGCACGCTCAACCGAAACTGAGATTGATTATGTCAAGACCCTGGCACTGGCATCCATGAGGGCCGAAACCGTACTGTGGTGGCTTTCGCTGGTGAATACGGACCACACAACCGACGATGGTATGTTGAAAGACAGGGCCGGATGGTACGTGGGAACGGCATCATCAGTGGTCACATACGCGCGGACCATTATCAGTGAGTCCGATAGCATGCACGGTCTCTCCGGACTGCTGGACGAGGCAGATGTATCCCTTGACAGAGCAGTAATAGAATATGAAAGGGGATATTACAGCGGTGCCATATATGATTCGTTACTGGCTTATGTGCAGGCCAGCACTGCCATCAGCCTGATGGGATATTCTGATGTGGGTACAAAGATACAGCGCAGTGCCAATGCCGCAAGGGTATCTATTGAAGAGTCAAGGAATGCCGGTATCGAGCCAGTCCTTGCAGTGAGTGCATACGAGTATGCGGATTCGCTGGAGTCACCCAGCCAGCAGATAATGGAATATAACTATGCCAGGGTGCTGGCCAAGACCACATTGCAATTGACCACAACTTCTAACGTGAGCCATAGTGCAGTATCTGCAACGCCCATTCCGCTTAAGACCGTTTGCCCGACACAAACCCCTACTCCTGCTCCCGATGTACCTGCCTGGGATGGGCTGGACGTGCCTGGTATTTCAATCATTTCCGGAATACTGGGAGTGTTTGCGGCAATGATACTACTCAGAAGGTAGCAGGTGCAACAGTAGTAGTGGCAAGAATGTCATGGATTTTTACTTAAGGCGAGAGAAGGAAATGTGTTTATACTTTCCTATACGCCAAGTCTGATATATCCCAGCAGGTCATCACGTCCCAGTTCATGTATCCGGCTCCTGATCAATCCGGAAAGTGCTTTCACATCCCCTTTTTTTGCACTAATAGGTATGAGTTTATCAGGCCATTGTTTCCAGGGCGGCAGGATGTCCAACCTTTCGGCAACACCATCCATCACGCTGTCCCTGTTCTTGTCCTTTATTTTATCAATCTTATTGACAGCCACGACCACATCCAGCTCCAGTTCCTGGAGGAACTGGTACATCTCAACCTCAACCGGAATCTCCCCCCGTCCACTCCAGCGGTCCACTATTTCTGCAAATGACTGAACATTTAACACCAGTACTGCCAGGATGATACGCTTACTATGGTCTTCAATATACCTGACAAATTTTGTTTTTATAATATCCTGCTTGCGGTCCTTTACCCCGCTCATAAAGCCAAAACCAGGCATGTCAGTTACGACCAGGTCGCCCAATGCCAGGTTCCCGGGTTTGCGGGTAACACCGGGCCGCCGTCCGACAGGAACAGGCTTACCAGTAAGGCTCCTGATAAGTGTTGACTTACCTACGTTGGAACGGCCAACGAATACGATCTCATATTTAGAAGCATTTTTTTTATTAGGGGAAGCCATAATAGTGTAATAAAGGATAGTGGGCTGCAATAAACCTAATTGAATAAATCAACAGAACTGACAACCTGATAAATTACCAGAACTGACCATTTAATAAAGCATCAGTACGGTCGTTCGTGCTCTGGTTCAATTTCTTAATTTCTACCAGGTACTCCCCATCCACATACAGGGGCTCACCGAACTGGGCATCAATTCCCAATATCCTTAGGTGTTCCTCAAACTGCTGTGCCGTTTTTATGTTACTGACCCTTATCCTCACATTTTCAGTGATACGCTCGCCCCTTTTTCTTTTTCGAATGGTCTCTACCATTGGTTTTAAGATACTCTCACCCAGGCGGCAGCTCCTCTCATGCAATGCATCCTCGTCTTCATCCCACTCCACTGACTGGAACCCCTCCCTGACAACCCTGGAAAAAAAGAAATCCCTGCCATAGTCATTATAGAACTGGAACGCATACTGCAAATCGCTGTTGGTACTCTCGGAACATGTATATTTCAGGGCTGGCAGGTTCATTTCCGGGTCCTTTATCACAACACCCTCATGTCCTGCTGCTCCCAGTTCCCTGATAAGGTCAGCCACTATCCGGGCAACGGTATCAGTTGGATAATTCCCGAAGTGCCGTACAGTCTTAATACCATAACGCTCGCACAATTCGTTTTTCTTTTCCAGAGTAATGGGTCTACCCGTATCTTTCTCCCTGATATCGAATACATAGAATGCGATACTTTCCACTTCCGGATAAATATCCTTCGGAACATATGGGTTATCAGGACCCACCATCTCACCGCATAGTACCAGATCGGGATGGTCCCGGAAAAATTCAAGTCCAATCCTCTCGGTTGCTTTTTCGGTGGTATATGGGCACACCAACCCGCCCCTGGTAAGAGCAAGTACCTGATCTTGTATCTTTACAACCCTGACATTGTAACCGTTCATCTTTTCTTCAATGGCAACCAGTGGCAATCCTTTGAAGTGTGCTTGAATAGTAGGTTCAAGTACCATAGCCCGATGTATCTTCGGGAAGCCTTTTACAATCTCGATGTCACTCACCAGATTGAAGAGGGTAGTCCCCGGCTCCACTCCCGATATCCCCTTTTCGAACCTGTAATATTCAGGAAGGAATCTGGAGATCCTCTGCAGCACTCTTCTCTTTATCATGCCGGTTATCTTTGATTCCGGCATTCCCAGTGCTTTTGAAGCAATTCTTATAAATTCTTCATCAAAATGTTCCTGAAATCTTTTCATGAATAGTCTAACTAAATCTTCCTGGCAATGGCATCAAGAAGACTCCTGCGTGTGACCAGACCCACAAGTTCATCTTCCAGGTTCAGAACAGGCACTCCACCAAGGTTCTTCTCTAACATCAATGAAACCACATCCTTGATCGGGGCATTTGTCTTTACAGAGATGACACCACGACTCATAATATCTTCTGCCAGCAGGTTCTTGATCCTGTTATCCTGCTGGTTGCCTGAAACAAGGTCCCTGAATGCCCGCAGCCCGGTAGCGATATCATGCTCGGTGATGATTCCTACAAGGTCATCGTTTTCGATAACGGGCAGGCGTCCAATATCATTATCAAGCATGATCCTCCTGGCATGGATCACCCTTTCCCCTGGCCCGATAGTGACGGGTTGGCGCATAATCTCTCCGGCATATGAATTGCTGAACGGATAGTGCTCAATGACCTGTTGCGGCGTAACCCATCCTACCACATCATCATTGTCAATGATAAGAAGTATCCCGTTATTTTTGTTCATTAATACAACACCATCATCAACAGTCATATCAGGCAGCACTTTATTGTAGTTATCAGTAGTCGCCGTGGCTACATGCATGGCCGAAGCAGGGAGGTTTGATTTTTTCCTGGTCCCCAGTTCCCTTGTTATTGTACGCATGGTGACAATACCTTGGATAATGTTATTATGCATCACAAGGAGTCGTCGGGTACTGAATTTTTCCATAGTGTCAAGTGCATATGATAATTTTTCAGATTTATCTATTGTTACCGGTTCTGTCATTATATCCTGCATATTCATTTTTTTATCACCTACCGTGCTATAATTGCCTGTATAATGTTTTTAGCATATACGATGCCTGTTATCTCATCATCAACAACGAGTATGCCATTGATGCGCTGGTCGACCATGATCTTTGCTGCATCTATTACACTGCTGTTCTTACTCAAAGTTATGATTGGCGTGGACATGATATCTTCAGCTACCATAGACACTTCCTTTACAGACCGGAATACCTTTTCGCCACCGGTCTGGTTCTTGCGTGCCATCTTAACATCTTTGGATGGTAGTCCCCCTTCAGGATTTGTCATCCTGTTCATTGTAAGGTCTGTCTTGGTAATGGTACCCACAGGTTGGTTGCTGTCATCCACCACGATTGTCCTGTCCACTTCATTGCTTTTCATCTCATGGATCACATGACTGATGCTATGGTGCCTGTGAACAGTGACAAAGAACTGTTCCATAATATCATTTACGACAGTAGTATCATCGAGGGTCGAGTAATATCGTATCAGGTCAAGTTTCGTGATAATACCAATTAAATTCCTATCAGTCTTACTCCTAATAACAGGTAATCCACTGATATTATTCTCAAGCAGGATTTCAGCAGCCTGCCTGGGCGTTGCATCAGGGTATATCGTCAAAGGATCAAGTGACATAACCACGCTAATTGGAATATTGCCAATGGGGCGCCTGCGCCATTTCGGCTCTGCCTGGTCCAGTCTTTCACTAATATCAGTCTTGGTCACCACACCTATGGATATTACTTCCGGTGATCTTGATGTAGCTTCTTTTGTCGTATCATTTTCAATGACCACGAGCCTGCTTATACCGTGTTTTAACATAAGGTTCCTTGCTCTTGATATGGGTTCATTGGATGCTATCAAGTAGACAGGGGAACTCATAATATCTTTTACTTTCATTGCAATACTTCCTTTGGATAATAGATCAATCTACCAGTGCTTTGATAATATCACGTTCGGTTAAAATACCGCATAATTCACCATCATCGATTATGGGAAGCGCTCCCACTTTATTTTTCAGCATTAATGCTGCCGCTTCACCGATATCAATGCCGGAATTAGTCCAGACGATGTCGCGCAATATCAAGCTTTTCAATGGGACCTGGAATGCATCAGAGACATCCCCTGTCATAAGTTTCTGGAATATTTCACCACTGCCCAGATACCTCATAACATCAGATGCAGTAACAATTCCCAGCAGTACGTCTTCCTTTACAATTGGGATTCGCCTAAAACCCTTCTCTATCATGGTCCTGGTGGCTTCGCCCACAGATATATCAGGCGAGGCAGTAACTACTTTGTTACTCATATATTTGTTTACCGATTTTGAGGTAGTAATATCTGCCACTGTTCTTACGAAATCGCGTTCTGATACGATACCGACCACAACATTATCATCATCAACGATAGGAATGCCGCCGATGTTCTTTTCAATCATGGTTTTAATGGCGCTTGAAATATTATCATTGACTCCCAGACTGACGACGTCTTTTTTCATGATCTCCCTGACATCTTCGTTTATGGCAGCAGCAAGGTTGCCTTTGTACCTGTTCTTGACAATATTATGTCTGAGTCCGCCACCAAGGAAATCCACAATATCCAGACTTGTAATGATCCCTACCAACCTGTTCGTACCTGCATCGGCGATTGGAACACGCCTGAATCCATATTTTAACATGGTTTTTACAGTTCCCATAATATTGGTTGTTGGGGGGAGAGTAACGATATTTTTAGATGCAATTGCCAGGATATCACCCTGGTTGTTCGAGACCCTTGATTTAAAATCCACTGGCCCCCTATCCATTACTCCAGTACTATCCATTGCTCTTATATCAGACCTGTTAATATTTTGCCTCTTCATGTTTTCACCGTTTGGTTAATTACTAAGAAAGATTATGTCCCGATACGTGCCATATTACAGTTGAAGTTTAATCATGTTATTTTCCAGTTCGGTATTTCATCAATTATTACTTTCTATTTAAAGTATCCTGTAATCCTCAACAATTTGAATTTTTTACAGTGAATAAAGTATAACTTCCTGCACCTTTCACTGTGAATAAAGTATGACTTTGTGCAATCAAGTAAATCAGAGCGATAGCGTGGATTTTCTTGCAGTCTGTTCCAGGCCCATGACCAGATACCATTCAAATCCTTCCATCAATACACGCCCTGACAATATCATGTATATCTATGATACCTACAAGTTTTTCCGGGTCTACCACACACAAACGGTGCACATCCAGCCGTGTCATCATTTCAATAGCTTTTTTTAAGGATGCATCGGTGGTTATAGTGAAAGGTGGAGTACTCATGATGCGCGCCACCCTTGAAGATGTTCCTATTCTGGTACCATGTTCGCCCTCCCGTTCTATCCTGACACCACCCGAGCTTAAGATATCATACCTTGTTATCATACCTTTTGGTCTATTTTGTTTGTCTACCACAGGATACCCGGAAAATCCTTCCCTGATCATATTCATCCATATCCTTGACAGCGAATCATCTGGTGTGCATGTCTTGACGTTCTCGCTCATAAATTTACTCACTGTCCCTTCAGGAATATCTGATGGATCCAGATTGTTAAAAATATCTGTGATGCTTATAATACCATTAAGGGTATTGCCTCTGGCTGTATCCACCACAGGTAAGCATGTGAACCCTGTTTCTATCATGATTCTTGCCGCCTGTTTCATATCCGTTTCCGCGGAAATGATGGGTGTCTCAATAACATACCCATTGACAGTGATATTTGATTTTGTTGATGTAATGTTCAGGACGTCTTTTTCAGTTAATATCCCGATTACCCTGTTCTTTTCATCCACAACTGGTAATGTCCTGTGGTGGAAATCCCGTATAAGCTGACGGGCACGTGTAATAAAATCAAAAGCTTCAACGTATACCGGATGTTTTTCCATTATAGCACGGACAGTTAATTTGTCCATCGAAACCCCCCAAATAACATAATAATACTATTCTGTTTCCCTGCAGTATTCGCACATCAACGACCCATTGAAATAGTCAAGATTATCCGTATATTTCCCGCAGTTCTCGCACACGCCCCTGCTGATGATCTCAGGAATTTCCTTACCGGTTGTGATACTTCTTTCCCTGTGCATGTTGATAAGTTCGGAAAAAATGTTTCCCATCTCCACAGATACTGAAACAAGGTCTGTTTCTGTTACCAGCCCGACAAGTATCTTGTCTTCGACGATCGGTATGCGCCTGATATGCATATTAAGCATAAGGTCAATAGCTTTTTGCATGTCTTCATCAACATCAAGAGTTATCAGCGGAGTTGTCATGACCTTTGTCAAGCTGAGTGAGTCAGGATTTACGTTTTTAGAAATGATCTTCTTGACCATATCACGCTCGGTAAGGATACCTATCGGATTATGACCTTCCATTACTATCAGGCTGCCCACATCAAGCTCGACCATTTTTTTCGCTGCATCTGATATTTTAATACCTTTATCGATGGTAATGGGATCACTGGTCATGATCTCCCTAACTGGCATTCCTGTTTCCATTGCATTGAACCTCCCTTGAAAATCTGATGTATACTATTAACTTATCTATTTGATTGAATATAAAGAATTGGTAATAAGGGGTCTTGGAATGGGAAACCATAAAATACCCTCAAGATAATTTTTCAATATGTCTAGACCTATTCCGGAACTTGTGGCTGGTGTCAGAAATCCTGCCACTTTGTCTGTTTGTAAAGACCATGTTGATGCTGTTTATTTTTCAATTGACCGGTTCAGTCTAAGGGCCCGGGCCAGGGATATAACCCTCGATAACCTTGATACGTTTGTAGAGCAGGTAAAGGACAGCGGCCTGAAGGCGTACCTGGCAGTCAATACCGTAATTTACCCGGAGGACCTGCCTGCTGTGGATGCCGTAATGGAGACGGCCGCCAGTGCCGGTGTGGATGCAGTTATTGCCTGGGACCCTGCCGTCATCAACAAGTCTGTAGAGTGCGGCCTTGATCTGCATATATCCACCCAGGCTAATGTGTCCAACTGGCAGACGGCAGAGTTTTACTTTAAACAGGGCGCCAGTCGTGTGATACTATCGCGCGAGCTGACCCTTGAGCAGATAAAGGATATCAGGCAGCATACAGATATGGAACTGGAGGTGTTCGTGCATGGTGCCATGTGCCAGGCAGTTTCGGGGCGCTGCTACCTGTCGGCCTACCTGCTGGGACGCTCTGGCAACTGCGGGGACTGTACCCAGCCCTGCCGGTGGCAGTGGACCCTGCACGGTGAGAACGGGGGACTGGTTGAACTGGGCGGGAAATACCTGCTGAGTGCCAGGGACCTGTGCATGATAGAACATGTGCCTGAATTAATAGATGCGGGAGTGGATGCGTTCAAGATAGAGGGCAGGCTCAGGAACCCGGGTTATGCGGCTGTGGTGTCAAAGTGTTACCGTGAGGCACTGGACTGCTGCCTGGATGGTTCATTTACCAGGGAGCGGGCACAGCAGTGGAAAGAACAGATGGCTGCTGTTTATAACCGGGGCTTTTCCACAGGTTTCTATTTCGGGGTACCTGGACCGGATGGGCTGGCTGTTGAAAAGGACATGAATGCTTCATCGGTGCGCAGGCAGGCGGTAGGTGTGGTGCAGAACTATTTCGTGAAACAAGGTGCGGCGGCGATCAAGCTAATGGAAGGTGGGCTGGCGGTCGGAGACAGTATTGTGATCGAAGGGACCAGTACATACCTGGAGCAGGAAGTGGAGTCGTTGATGATAGGAGTAGATCTGGTTCAAAAGGCAGGGAAAGGGCAGGATGTGGGTATGAAGGTGGCAGACAGGGTCAGGGAGAATGACAGGGTGTTCAGGGTGGAAAGAATATAAGGCAGTACCATAGTAATTTAATGTGAATCCATCTCACGGGAGCTAATACCTTTGACCGTCATACACCAGATACTCACTTTAATTGATGAGGTCGTATGGGGTCCTTTCATGATGTTGCTGCTGATAGGCACTGGCATCTTCCTTACGTACAAGTTGAGGGGGCTTCAGGTACGCAGACTTGTGTACACCCTTCGTCTTGTAAGTGAACACGATGGAAAGGAAGAAAAAGGCGACATATCCCCTTTTCGTGCTTTGATGACCACACTATCCGGCACCATAGGCACAGGGAATATCGCAGGTGTTGCAACTGCCATCTCAATGGGTGGACCGGGTGCACTTTTCTGGATGTGGCTGACCGCAGTGGTGGGTATGGCCACCAAGTTCGTGGAATGCACACTTGCTCTTCATTTCAGGGACGAACTGCCTGACGGTACAATGATTGGCGGGCCGTTCTATTATCTTGAGAGAGGATTGAAATACCGCAGGGTGGGTATTGTGTTGGGTATGTCTTTTGCAGTTTTCGGCATATTCTCATCCTTTGGTATAGGCAACATGACCCAGGCCAACTCAGTATCCATTGCCATGAACGATACCTTTAATGTACCTGGAATGGCTACCGGACTGGTACTTGCATTGGCGGTGGGGTCTGTTATCATTGGCGGGATCAAGAGATTGGGATTTGTTGCCGGCAACCTTGTCCCCTTCATGGCTATACTGTATATCCTGTCCGCCCTTATCGTTCTGATCTTTAACTTTGATAAGGTCCCAGCGGCCTTTTTACAGATAATAGATAATGCATTTTCTGGTACCGCGGCAGCTGGTGGATTTACCGGGGCTGCTGTGGCCAGTGCTGTACGTTTTGGTATTGCAAGGGGGATATTCTCCAATGAAGCAGGGCTGGGCAGTGCACCTATGGCACATGCCACTGCCAAAACGCCCAATAGCGTACGCCAGGGTTTGATCGCCATGCTTGGCCCTTTTATCGATACTATTGTGGTGTGTACTATGACAGGTTTGGTCATTATTTCAACCGGAGCCTGGGAAACTGGCAAGACCAGTACTTCGCTGAGTATTCATGCATTCAACTCGCAGATGGGATATGCCGGTGATGTGATAATTACGATAGGTATGGCAGTGTTCGCATTCACTACCATACTTACGTGGTCTTTCTATGGCAAGCAGTGCCTGTCCTACTTTGTGGATAAGGTGTCAGATGATGTGAGATTTTACAAGGGATTTTTAAAGATTTATTACTCTGTATTCCTTGTGGGAATAATGGTAGGTGCAGGGGTGGTGGATCTTCCAGAGGGGGTTGGATACCTGGAGGATATCTGGCTGTTCTCTGATATTACCAATGCCTTAATGGCAATACCGAATCTTATAGGGCTGCTGTTAATGCATGGTGTGGTGGTCGGGCTGGTGAAGGAGTATTTCAGGAAGTGAAAATGGTGTTTACACGAAATGCTTAGAATTCAGGGGCGCTCTTAGGTCATTCTTAGGCCGTTATTAAGCCATAATTAGGCAGTTCTTTGGGCTTCATAGTTCAAGTTCTGCCAGTCGCGTTCATAGGATATCCGTACAGTAGCGCTGTTTTCAACTGCAATCTGCATAATATGGGGCATTTTTTAATTATGTTTGTATTTCGTTAAGCCATTCGTAAATTGGCATTACTTGAATTTCCTTTTCATTGATGGTCAGTGTTTCTGACTCTTTTTCAGTTATTATCAGACCATGCTTGAGATTATGGGCGTTCATAGCCTCAGTTAATCCTCTTATTTCTCGTTGTCTCGTTTTTTCATCTTTAAGGGAAAGGGTCACCTGGATGGCTCCGGTGATCGTGAGATTATCTTTTATGAGGAAATCACATTCATAGCTGCCTTTGTGGTAATATATTTCCCTGCTCTGTTTTGTCAGTGTCATATAAACAAGGTTCTCCAGCAACCGGCCCCTGTCCTGTGAAAACTTGAATGAGATAGAATTCACCAGCCCTGTGTCTAAACAATATATTTTTTTAGGGTTGATGAGCTGCTTTTTCACTGATATGTCATATTTAGTTAATGTGTATATCAGATATGAATCTAGTGCACATTGGATATATTCTTTTACCGTTTCACCGGTTATTCCCAGGGTTTTTGCGATGTTTGAGTAAGAGAATGGTTTTGCTATGTTTGAGATGACAAAGTAGAGCAGGTCAAATACATCTTTATTATTCCTCAGGTTGTTTGGATATATTATATCCTTCAAGTAGATGGTCTGGAAATAATTCGTGAGGATTTCCTGTTTTAGTTCGTTATCGCTTTCCAGTACAACTCTCGGATAGGCCCCGTATTCCAGATAGTTATTGAACTTCTGGAGTTTCTCTACGGTTGTTGGCTTATGGACATTACTGAAGTTTAGATATTCCTTAAATGACAGGGGATAGACTGTTAGGGAGAAGTACCTGCCTGAGAGCCTGGTGCTGATCTCTTTTTTCAGAAGGCTGGATGTTGAACCTGTGAGTATTATCTTGATGTTTGTTGTGGTATCAAACAGGGTCTTGATGGTCTGTACCCAGTAATTATAATTCTGTATCTCATCAACAAAAAGATAGAGGGTTGAAGGCTTCTTCAGTGCCCGATGATATTCGATTATTTCTGTAAGGTATGCCGGGTCTTTTGATTTGCTCTGGAACAGGGGCTCATCGAGATTGATGAATAGTATGGCTTCGGGCGGCACGTTGCTATCCAGCAGGCTTTTAATCACCTGGTAGGCAAGTGTTGATTTTCCAGTGCGCCTGGCACCTGTGAGCAGGAGTATTTCTTTTGTCGGGAGGTATTTCTTAATTTTTGGGTACCATCGCAGCCTGTCTATTCCGGTGTCAAATGGTTTATCGAACCACCAGGGGTTCTGGCGTTCAAGGGCTATTTTTGTGTTTTCGTCCATGTTGTAGATTATAATCGCCGAATATACTTTAAGTTAGCGGTTATGATTGGTGATTTTAGCAAAATTCACAAAGTATAATCGCTCGTTAGTATATTTTTAAATCCTCTTAACTTTGACCACATCCGATTTGAGCAGATCGCGCAGTTCGATGGCGTCCTGGGTCTGTTTCTCATCGGGTTCGTGTGTCAAACCATCGTACAGGAACGCGAACTCTTCACCGAGTTGTTGCAGCGCTTCCTGTTTGTCTTCTGAAAATGCATATAAGCCATAGCGAAGGCATTCGTATATCCACAGGTCATTGTGATATTTTAGAGAGCAGGGCGCGGGTTTCTTGAGAGTGAAGCTGGTGTTGTTGAAACTGAATGATGGTGTTTTGAATGATGTTTGCATATTGTTAAACATACTTTTGAGTCATTGCTTATCCTTTATTTTTCTTTTAAAAGCAAAGCTCCAATTCCTATTGCCAATATGCCAAGAGCTACTAGCTCCTTATTTTGATTTTTCCGATTGACATTATCAGCAATGAAAGAATACAATCTTCGTAATTCCGCTTGTTCTTTTTCTTGGTCAGATAAGTTTACATAATTAGTGTTTACTAACATTGCTTTAGGTGTATTGGAATCCAGCAAAATGGGGGCTATTATTTTATTATTTCCTTTTGCAATACCAATTTCCTGTTGAACATATTCTGATTTTTTGGCATTTTTGCTAAAAAATACAAGAAAAATGTCCGCTGATTTTATTTTACCTATAATTGTCTGAATTACTTCCGAACTCGGCTCTATATTTTCTTCTGCAAGAAATGTTTTAG
>Ga0255456_1068_pt1 | contig 14770 bp, 17 predicted proteins | sample ANMaggQLBNCT01C7_FD_182646 | JGI IMG/M metagenome (GOLD analysis project Ga0255456, IMG submission 182646) | Sediment cell enrichment communities from methane seep in Santa Monica Basin, California, United Staets - ANME aggregate JGI... | ecosystem: Environmental > Aquatic > Marine > Cold seeps >...
TCAAAGCGGCAACAAGTCCAATGGATAACGGTTTTCAACGAAAATTAGAGGTCAATTTGCTTTTCTTTGAAAGTCAAGTCTGAAAGTCCTGTTATGATCCTGAGTTCGGTATCGTTGAAACCTTCATCAGTCAGCACCAGTATCCTGGCAAAGTCCTTGATATACCGCATGATGGCTTCGCCGCTATGTTTTGTTTTCCTCTCGATGTCGGTATATTCATCTCCTTTGAGATAGAGCTCAAGTATCCGTTTTTTGTGGCTCACTCCGGGTCCGATATCTTTCCATTTTCCTCTGGTTGGTACTAACTTACCTTTCTTTTCCAGTTCTGCTATGTGTCTTGCAATGGTTTTTGTGCTTTCTCCCACGAGGATGGCTATATCAGCCTGGGTGAGTAAAGTGCCTTGATAATGTGCTTCGTTGCTGATGCGTATGATTCGTTTGTCAAGCAGGTCTTGCTGGTTTTTGATTGTGCAGTCATCGGGTTCGTAGAGGCTTAGTCTAACTGGAATTAAGTGCATTTCTTCGACTGGTACGCCTGACGGTACTTCTTTTGAGACTGCGTGGAAGATTATCTGGCCTTCTTTTCGTTGGCTGCTAAAATAGAGATCAAGATATGAAGTGAAGAGGTCAGATAGTGATCTGCATACTGCACGGGGAAATGAATAGTCCCGACGTAGCTCGTTGTAAAGCTGTGTTTGTATTTGACGATTAAAGGTTGATAGATATTCTTTGGAGATTTCTACGAACATTAGTGCCACCAGTGCTGGTTTGGTGGCAAGGTAGGTTAACCTATATGTCAAATGGGAGTATTTTATCTATTTTGAGCATTAGTCTATAGACCTCGGAAATCTTGAGTTCTACAGGAAGTAATAGTGGAAAAACAGCACAAACAATTAGATTTATTATCGTAGAGACAACAAACATTCCGAGCATCCTCCTGATGCCCTAGACAGGGCGTAGCGCCGTCCGGGGTCGCTGACCTACTATTAATTAGTAATTTAGATAAAATTAGTAATTAATAGTCAAGAAAAAAAACAAGACACCAGAGATAAAAAAAGAAAACAACGCCGGCAAAAACACACCCTACCGGCGCAAATCTTACATCAATACCTAATCGACCTTAATAGATTTCTTATCAGACCTGTCGTACTTGAACACCACTTCCAGCACTCCATTCTTATAAGTGGCCTTTGCCGAATCAGCCAGCACCCTTACAGGCAGTTCCACACGTTCGGAATACTTCCGGTCCCCATTCCTTGCCTTAATGTTCAGCACAGTCCCGGAAATATCAAGGCTGACATCCTCCTTGGTAATACCAGGCATTTCCACAACCACATGCAAGCTATCCTCAGCTTCCATGATATCAACAAGAGGCTTGCGCACACCCGGCTCCACATGTGCAGCACCACCCTGGTGCTCCAACCCAAGCCCGGAGAACATTTCATCCCTCAGGCTTACATTACCGAACTCCCTGATCTCAGGCGGTTCGTTCCCGTGCTGGGTCATGGAATAACCCCATACAAGAGGCTCACCCATCTCTTCAGTATCGATCCTGGATTCGAACATACCCCTGATCATGTCATCAATATCTTCTAAAATATCCTCAAATAAATCCTTTCGTCGTCTATTCAACATTATCAATCACCTTGTTAATTTATTTTCATGCATATATCTTGTATTTCTCTTCAGTTTCATCCTTTGAACCCACAGTAGCATACCTGGCAAATTCACTTGCAAGCTTTTCGTAATCCTGGAGTTTACCACTGGACGAAGTGGGCTTAACCCGGGTCATCGCACTATCGAAATTATCCATTGTGATAACAATGGAATCCTTGATCTTCTTAGCTTCTTCCCTGTCCATACCGGGCGTGATCTTCTCCCTGAGTGCCATAATGGATGCTTCCCGGCAAATAGCTTCGATATCAGAACCCACATATCCGTCTGTCATCCTGGCCAGCTCTTTCAGGTCCACTTTATTATCCAGCGGTTTACCATCCAGGTGTATCTCAAAGATTTCCTTCCTGGCATCAACACAAGGCGGCGTTACATAGATCAACCTATCCAGTCTTCCCGGTCTGAGCAATGCCGAGTCCACCATATCAGGCCTGTTAGTAGCTGCTATTACCAGTACGTCCTTAAGTTCCTCCATGCCGTCCATTTCAGTCAGCATCTGGCTGATGACCCGTTCAGTGACATGGCTGTCCGAACTTATTCCCCTGATGGGTGCGATACTGTCCACTTCGTCAAAGAATATGATTGCCGGACTGGCCTGTTTCGCTTTCCTGAAAGTCTCACGTACGGCTTTCTCACTCTCACCAACGTACTTACTCAACATCTCAGGTCCCTTGATACTGATAAAGTTGGCCTCGCTCTCGTTGGCTACTGCCTTGGCGAGCATGGTCTTGCCTGTACCCGGAGGCCCGAAGAGCATTATACCCTTGGGTGGTTTTGTGTTGATGGCCTCGAAAGCTTCAGGGTATTTGAGCGGCCATTCCACTGCCTCTATCAATTCCTGTTTGATGGCATCCAGTCCACCGACATCGGTCCACCGCACCTGGGGTACCTCAAAGAACACTTCCCTCAATGCAGAGGGTTCGATATTCTTAAACGCTTCATCGAAGTCCTTGTGAGTAACTTCCAATTTTTCTATGAATTCGGCAGGGATCTCCTCATCCATATTGATCTCAGGAAGGAACCTGCGCAGTGCGTGCATAGCCGCCTCCTTACACAGGGACGACATGTCGGCACCCACAAATCCATGTGTGCGCTCCGCAATCCTTTTCAGTTCACCTGCATCGTTACCTTCACCATTAAGTTCAGGGGACAGGGGCATGCCCCTGGTGTGTACCTGTAATATCTCCAGCCTGCCGTTCATGTCAGGGATACCGATCTCGATCTCCCTGTCGAACCGTCCGCCACGTCGCAGAGCCTCGTCAATGGCATTTGGCCGGTTTGTAGCCGCTATCACGATAACCTCACCCCTGCCCTTCAGCCCGTCCATCAGGCTGAGCAACTGTGCCACTACCCTGCGTTCGACCTCACCTGTGACCTCACCACGTTTTGGTGCGATACTGTCTATCTCATCAATGAATATGATAGTGGGTGCGTTCTTTTCTGCCTCATCAAACATATCCCTGAGGTGCTTCTCACTCTCACCGTAGTATTTGGACATGATCTCGGGACCGCTGATGGATACGAAATTAGCATCAGTCTCATTAGCCACTGCCTTAGCTATCAGGGTTTTACCTGTTCCGGGCGGACCATGCAGCAGTACGCCTTTAGGCGGGTCAATTCCCAGTTTCTGGAAAAGTTCGGGATGGCGCAGTGGGAGTTCGATCATCTCCCTGACAAGTTCGATCTCACGCCTTAGACCACCGATATCCTCATAAGTTGTCTTCGGCGACCCTTTAAGTTTGCTTTCATCCACAATCTCATCCTTGAGATTGATGATTGTGCTCTTCCCTACAAATACAGGGCCGGTGGGGGTGGTGGATAATACCACAAAGTTCAGGGGGTTGCTGACAGTCTCTACCCTGATCTGCTGTGCCTTACTAATAGGCCTGCCTTCCAGCAGCCTGTGGATATACTGGGCACCGCCTACCAGCCTGATGGCCTGGGTAGGTGCAAGAGTAACCCTCTTTGCTTCTTTAGCCTCTGCTTTCTTGATATTTACTTTGTCATCCAGGCTGGTCCCGGCATTATTGCGAATATTACCATCGATCCTGATCAGGTCATTCCCCCGATCTTCTGGATAAGCCGGCCATACGATAGCATAAGTGGTATCCTTACCAACGATCTCTATATAATCGCCGCTTACCAGACCGAGCAGTTCCATCTTTTCCCGCTCGATACGTGCGATGTCGCGCCCCACATCACGATGATGGGATTCCGCAACCCTGAGTGTCAGTTCCTTGGCCATTTTATTACATCCTTTACTTATTCTTATACATTATATCTGTCAATGAATAGTATATATTACTTATCGCTTCAGATCAGGGTCAATAACTGCCTGTTGTTTATTTGCCGTTCATTTATTATTCCCCTGTCCATCAATGACCGGATAGGTTCTTCCATGAAATATTCGGGTCTCCCCATGCTTATGGAAAGAGAGCGCATATCCTGCGGTTTTTTCAGGACCGCCATCAATATCTCCTCTTCAGGGTAGTTCTCTGCCACTTCATGGATCCATTTGACACACTCTGCCATAACATCAGTCATTTCCCCTTCGATCTTGTGCTGCTGGTCTGCAAGCTGCCGCCTCCGGGATTCCAGTTCGAACAATTCCGTGTTCAGTTTTTTCAGTGTTTCAACGGATTTTGAATCATCCGTGGGACCCCGGTGGGGACTTTTCGGCTTTTCCGATTGTGGCTGCTGCAGGACCGTGCATGTTTCCACAGTATAGGAGTACGGCGACACAAATACTTCCAGTTTCAGGTTCTCTGTTATGTGGTAGTATTTGCGCCGCTGTTCATTGGTTTTTGCACGGATCAGTCCGGTCTGCTCAAGCTGCTCCAGGTGCCCCAGTATTGCCTTGGGACCTACACCAAGGCGCTCGGCGATCTCGCTTACATAGTAGGGCCTGGAGGCGAGTAGTTGGATTATATTCCTCCTGTTCTCGTTCCCAAGCAAATCCAGCAGTTGTGTTGACTCCATAGACCAGTTCATCCTGATATTTGAGTGATCATTCACATATGGTTAGTAACATTAGGTTATTAACGTATAGTTATTAACACTTGGTTACTAACCTTTAGTTAGTGATACTAGTATATATACCTAACTACCAGTAAGATTGTAGAATTATGGGCACTGTTCCATAATCCAGTTATAAGGCATAAAGATTCATTACCCTCGATGACATCCATGAGCATGAAAATGCTGTTTCCAGAAAAAAATCAAATCTATACCTGAAACATCATGCTCAATCAAGTACAAGTCATCGCTTGACTTATGGATAGGATTTACAGGATTTACATGATGGTGCGACCCACTTAATATCCTGTCAATCCTGTTAATTCCGTCGAAAATTCACATTTATCCCGATCAACTTCACATGTTTCCCCATCAATTGAATAAATATTTATATGCTGTCGACATACCACTATTTTTACTACATAACTGGATTATGAGATAGTGCCAAAATTATGTACATTCCTAACCTTTTTTTGTCTATTCCATGGTTTCCTTCAGGAAAAAAGCAATGACGGTTGCCAGGCCTGTAAGTGCTGCCAGTACCAAAAAACTTGTCCTGGCACCTTCGAGTTCCATGACCAGGCCCGCAATCATAGGACCAGCGGCTGCTCCCAGCCACCTGACCATATTAAATGCACCCAGTGACGTGCCAAGAATGCGGGGATCCTTTTTCACTACCTGGTCTGCCATAATAGCTATAGTCAGTGTAACCACCGGACCCAGGCACAGTCCCACAAATGCGAAATTTATGGCTATCGCCAATGGGCTCAGTGTCACATGTGACATTAGCAGCAGTGCGCCACCTCCCAGGATGATCATAGCAATGAGGGGAGTTTTCCGGCCAATGCTGTCACTCAGTGTACCGGTAACGGATGCGCCCAAGCTGCTGGTTATGGCGTAAGGGATGAAAATAAAACCCATCTGGACGGGAGAAACAGTGCCACTGGCAAAGAAGGGTAATACATAGGATGCCCCGATAACTGATACACCGCACAGCATGCTCACCATGCTTGCCATAAAAATGCTCCTGTCCTTGAACATGAGCAGGGTGGACATCATCATTTTTCCGGCCCCGAAGCCCAGATCCCTGCTACAGGAGCTGGTCTCGGTCAGCCACAGGCTGACCCCTGCTATTGCCAGTGATACAAAGAACATAGACAGGAACACAGTCCTCCATCCGAACAATCCGCCAACCACACCACCTAATATGTAGCCGGATACAGTTCCCAGTCCTGCTGCCAGACCAACAATACCGAAACCCTTCCCCCTTTCCCTTATTGGATAGATATCTTCCACAATGGCATATGCAGCCGGGAAGAACATGGCCACTCCCAGACCCGACAGGGAGCGGGCCACCAATAATTGTAGCCCTGAACTGGCAGTTCCGAAGATGAGGAGCCCGAAGCTGAATACCAGTATACCGATGGTGATAAATGGACGGCGGCCGTACCTGTCAGAGAGTACGCCGATCGGTATCTGGGGGATTGCCATGAACACCATGAACGAGCCCATAATTATGCCCATCATAGGTTTACTCACATCCAGTTCACCGGATACTGCAGGAAGCATTGGGATAAGGGACAGGACCGACATGAAAACAATTAACAAGCCACCTGTCAGGATGAACATAATCCTGGTACGGGGGAGTCTGGAGCAGTCCAGTGCTGTATGGGACATGGTGGATAGAAAGTTGATGTGGCTAATTAAGTTTTCCTGAAATGAAATGTGGATTTTCGGGGAGGTTTCACGGTATCCTTAAATACTTTTTTGTCATTAACATCGCCCAGAGGTGTAATAATATTGTTTTTAATCGGAGAAGCACTCATTGGCGAGGAACCAGAACTCGCTCACGTTGATATTATCATTGGAGATAAAAACGGCCCGGCCGGGCAGGCTTTTGCCACCGGGTTCACCCAGTTGTCAGCAGGGCACACGCCCCTGCTTTCTGTGATACGGCCAAACCTGCTTACCAAACCGGCAACGCTTATCGTGCCAAAGGTGACGGTACAAAATATGGATGGTGCGGCCAAGATATTCGGGCCGGCCCAAAGTGCGGTTGCACGGGCAGTAGCCGATGCCATGGATGAGGGTATCATACCAAAGGAACAGGCTGAGGACCTTGTAATTGTGGCCAGCGTATTCATCCATCCACAGGCCGAGGATTACAGCAAGATATACAGGTATAACTATGGAGCTACCAAACTGGCAGTGCAAAGAGCCATGGAAGGCTTCCCTGATGTTGATACTGTGATGGAAGAGAAGGACAGGACCATGCACCCCATAATGGGATTCAATGTGACAAGGTTATGGGATCCGCCGTACCTGCAGGTAGCTATCGACATCCCGGATATGGATTTCGTGAAGAAGGTCTTGACGCAGTTACCACAGAGCGATCACCTGATAATCGAGGCTGGCACGCCCCTTATCAAGCGCTATGGCCTGGATGTGGTGTCAAAGATACGCGAGGCGCGGCCCAATGCGTTCATTGTAGCTGACCTGAAGACCCTGGATACCGGCAACCTGGAGGCAAGGATGGTGGCTGATGCTACTGCCGATGCTATTGTAATATCAGGACTGGCACCCATCTCTACTATTGAGAAGGCCATAAAGGAGGCAAAGAAGACTGGCATCTATGCATGTATTGACATGCTGAACGTGCCTGACCCTGTAAAGGTGTTAAAGGACCTGAGTGTGAAGCCGGATATCATTGAACTGCACAGGGCCATTGATGCAGAGGACAGCGAATACGCATGGGGCAGCATTCCTGATATGAAGAAGGTTCATCCCAAATTGCTGGTGGCTGTGGCCGGAGGTATAGGTAAGCTGGAAGCGGGTTCTGCGAAAGTAAGCGATGCCTGCAGTGCAGGTGCCGATATTATCGTGGTCGGCAGGTCCATTACAAAGGCCAAGGACGTCAGGTTGGCTACCGAGGTATTCCTGGAAGACATGCAAAAGGCTGAGATCGACCAGTACAGGGTCATGACTGATTTCTAATTGTTACTACAGGCCCGGAATGATTATTTGAGGGATTTGAATTTGAAAATAATCGGAGGAGGCGCATCTCAACTTTTAGCAAGCAGAGTGGCAGCAGAACTGAATTGCGAACTTGCGCTGTGCAAGTTCAAGACGTTCCCGGATGACGAAAAGTACATACGCATCATAGACGATATCGGTCCGGAAGCTGTCATAATCCAGAGCACAATAACCGACTCGGATTTAGTAGTACTGCTGCAGCTTATTGATGCATGCAGTTCTGCTGATCGCATCCATGTTGTAATCCCCTACATGGGGTATGCCAGGCAGGACAAGATATTCAACCAGGGCGAAGCGCTCAGTGCCAGGGCCGTGGCCCGGACCATTGAAGCCGATAATGTGATAACTGTGAATATACACGAGGATTCTATACTCAACTACTTTAAGTGCAATTCAGTAAATATCAATGCCGCACCCTTGATGGGGCAATTTGTCAGTGCTATGGACCTGCACGATCCAGTGATATTAGCTCCCGATAAGGGTGCAAAAGAACTGGCAGCTTCGGCTGCAAAGGAGATGGGGATCGAATACGATTACCTGGAAAAGAAACGAATAAGCGGCGACACTGTGGAAGTGAGCCCAAAGAACCTTGATGCCAGGGGCAGGGATGTGGTGATACTGGATGATATAATATCCACAGGCGGTACTATGGCAGAGGCGGTGCGTATGCTAAGGGAACAGGGTGCACTCGATGTATATGTTGCCTGCATCCACCCGGTACTGGCTGGCAGTGCCGTAAACAAACTATATCATTCAGGCGTAAAGGACATAATCGCCACTGATACCATTGAAAGAGCAGTTAGCAGGGTCTCAGTTGCACCCTTACTGGCACAGGCCCTTAAGGAATTATGACCTATGGGCTCCCCGAAAAAAATGAACCTTATGGCACCGGCCGAATCCATGGCTACTGCTGTCAATGTAATAGAAGCGGGTGCCGATGAGATTTACTTAGGACTTGAGACACCCGGACTTGTGAACCTGAACCTTTCAGGCAGGGGCAGGAGCTGCAACGTAAAAGACCAGGCCGAGTTAGTGGATATTGTAACGTATTCCCATGACAGGGGCGTGCTTGTGGATTATACTGTCAATACCCCGTTCATGGCTGATACACTTGAGGTGATGTATATCGAGCACGTGATGCGGGGTGTGGATGCGGGCGTGGATGCGGGCGTGGATGCACTGATCGTGGGTGAGTTCGGTGCCCTGGCATTGCTGCATGAAATGGACCTTGGAATTCCGATACATGCCAGTGTGCTGCTTAATAATTTCAACAGGGGGCAGTTAGAGATGCTAAAAGGCATGGGGGTCGCCAAAGTAGTCCTCCCGTTCAAGATAACCATAGACGAGATACGCCAGCTATCTGGCCTGGGAATTGAGCTGGAATTGTTCGGGCAGTTCGGGTGTTCCAATATTAACGGCACCTGCCACCTGATCCATAATGCCGATGAAAGTATCAGCCTGGGACTGCCATGCAGAGCGAATTACAGGGTATCTGAGGACGGCAGGCTGCACAATATCCTGGATGCTGGGACGGACTGCTCGCTGTGCAGTATAGGGGATCTGATGGATGCCGGAGTATCTGCCCTGAAAGTAGTGGGCAGGTGCATGAACCCTGAGATGATACGAACCATAATCCGGACCTACCGCAGTGCTATTGATATGGTCAGTGGCGGTGCTGTACCGGGCGAGATAAAGGCATGGGTGCTGGAGGAGATACCTTTCTGGATGATGCTGTGCGACCAGGACAGGTGCAAGTACTTAAAGACGCCCATTAATGATTCATATATTTGAGGTTGATGCGTGATAGAGATACGGACTGCTGATGCGGCAAAGATCGGACTGGTTCTTGAGCTATCAAGGGAGTTCGGGTTGAGTATGGGTATTGGAAGCGAGTGCTGTGTCCATAAGTTACCCAGTCCCGGGCAGGTGGCTGAGATTGCTTCACAGGTAGATGACCTGGCAGTGGTCACGCCCATCACACCGCAGAAACATTATGACTGGGTGCTGGACTTTATCAGGGGGCTGCCGCGTGGTGTAAGGCTGGTGGTCAATGATGTGGGCGTGCTGTACTCAATGGATCGGGATGGTTTGCTGGATGGTTTTAGTGCTGTGGTGGCAGGGCGGGGTATTGTGCATACGTCCGAGGCATGTCCGTGGGTGGACCATCTGCTGCGGGATGAGTCTGAAGAGGTGAAGGATGCGTTTTTGCAGACCAATCTTAACTATAGCAGGACTCTGGGATTTTTCAGGGATATGGGTATTACGGCTCTTGAGACCGACCTGGAATTGAGGACGGTTGAGGCTGCGCTGAGGACCGGACTGCCTGTGGCAGGTCATGCTGAATTTATTGCTGTGTCGTATGCCCGTTCCTGCCATACTGCCAGGTTCTTTGGTGAAGTGCCTCCAGGTTGCAGGGAAAGGTGTAATGCTCCCATGGAACTGGAACTGGTGGATATGTTCGACCTGTCTGGCTCGCTGCCGGGGTTTGCACAGCCCAGCCCTGAGATGCTTGGGATTTTTCCTAAACTGTACTTGCTGGGTGCTACTATTTTTATGAAGAGGGATGTGCATGATGTCCAGGGTATGGAGAGGGTAATTGTTAATGGGGATATGTATGACCCTGCAAACCTGAGGGATGTTGTGATGGCTTTTGATGAGGGTATGGAGAAGTCGGGCTGACATTCAATAATAAAATCAATCTATAACAGCAGAATCAGCATAGCATAGCATAGCATTTTCATTGCGATCCGCGATGCATTCCTTCCAAAAATGAGAACATTACGACTTTTCCCCCATCCCATCCACCAGCGTAATCACCCGGTCCGTCCGCTCTGCCACCCAGGGGGTCGTGGGTTACAATAATAACAGTCTGCCCGCCATCAGACAGCCGCCGCAGGATGCCGATAATAAGGTCCCTGGTCTTGGTATCCACCTCGCCTGTAGGCTCATCTGCCAGTATGATAGCAGGCCTGTTGACCAGCGCCCTGACAATACTCACCCGCTGCTGCTCCCCGCTACTCAGTTCACAGGATTAAGATTGACAAAATAAATCTCACCGCGATGGAGGGGCATTATCAATTCCCCAGTCCATCCGCTTCCGTTACAACAAACTCTTTATCAATCTTTTTTAATTCATTCCGAATCTCAGAATCCGCTGCCATCGCAGCAAGTTCTCTCTCAAAAGTAGCCTGCTCAACTTCATCACTTTTCATTAAATCCTCTCACAAGTGGAGACTTTTTATTATTTACTGGGACGATTCAGAAAACCGCAGAGAGCGCAGAGGCACGCAGAGAAAACAACACGTCTCTGCGCCTCTTTACGTCCTCTGCGGTGAATCTTTTTTGCCACGATCCATTTATCCAGAATAAATTAAAAAGTCTCACATCCCATAAAACAACATTACTCACTCTATCCAAACTCTGCACTACTGCACTAAAAGTGACAACAACCCCAAATAGCAAAAAACCCGCCGGGGCGTTCAACTTACTACCTTCCCATCCACCAGCGTGATCACCCGGTCCGTCCGCTCTGACACCCAGGGGTCGTGGGTCACGATTATCACAGTCTGCCCGCCATCAGACAGCCGACGAAGGATGCCTACAATAAGGTCCCTGGTCTTGGTATCCACCTCGCCTGTGGGCTCATCTGCCAGTATGATAGCAGGCCTGTTGGCCAGCGCCCTGGCAATACTCACCCTCTGCTGCTCCCCGCCACTCAGTTCAGAAGGTTTGTGGTTCAGCCGGTCGCCCAGCCCCATCTCTGTTAGCACCTCACGGGCCCGCTTGATCCGTTCCTTCTTGTGAACCCTGGCAAACCTCATGGCAATCTCCACATTACCCAATGCGGTAAGGGTTGGCAGCAGGTTGAAATGCTGGAACACGAACCCAATCTTCTCGCGGCGCAGCCTGGGTATCGCCTTCGCCTTAACCCCGGTCACCTCGATACCGTCAATGAATACACTGCCTTCAGTGGGAATTTCCAGCATACCGATGATTGACAGCAGTGTGGATTTTCCCGAACCTGACGGACCCACGATACTTACAAGCTCCCCCCTCCTGACCTCCAGGTCCACACCCTGCAAGGCATGTATGGGCACCTTGCCCTGCATATAAGTTTCTTTCAGGTTCCGGGTCTGCAATATAATATCAGGCTCAGCATCATTCATACCTAAGTGCCTCCATGGGACTCATGCCGGTAGCCCGCAGTGCAGGGTAGATACCTGACAAGGTACCCAGCAGTATGGCAAATAACATGGCAACAGCCACCAGCCTGGGCGTGATAAGGAACAGCACGATCCCCTTTTCAGCCAGCCACAGGTTTATGCCAAAAACTGCAACCCATCCGCATGCCAGTCCCAGCAGTCCACCAAGAAAACCCATGATAGCGGCCTCGCCCACAGTCATCATCAGGATATCCCGCCGCTCTGCCCCCATTGCCTTCAGTATGCCGAACTCCTTTGTGCGCTCCATCACAGACATAAGCATGGTGTTCATAACGCTTAAGCCCCCGATAATAGCTGCCAGGACTGCAGCACTTACAGTTATTACAGAAAATATCATCAGGCCCTGCTTTGCCTCCTCCTCCAGTTCACTGGGGGATAGTGTATCCACTCCGTCTACGCTGAGCTTTATCCGCTTTGCCAGCAGGTCACCGTCAACCCCCTCTTCAGGAATAGCAAATATCATAGAGACCATGTTGCCCATCTCATAGACATCCTGGGCAATATCAAGGGGGATTGCTGCTGATGCATCAAAAAAACTGCCCGTATATTCCAGTTCCCCAACCACTGTGAAGTACTTGTCCTGTATCTCAATACGGTCCCCTACACCGATATCATACTGGGTTGCAATACTACTACCAATAACGGTTACGTATCTATCCCCCCTCATAAGGTCCCTTCCTTCCTTGACCTGGACCGGTCCCAGTATTGTCTGGGATTTCTCTGGTGGCAGCCCTATTACCTGGTTACCCCCAAAACTCATGCCGCCTCCCTCCTCCAGCGGTGCCATCAACAGCCCGTATGCATCATGGACGCCGGGTACTTTCCTGACCTCAGCCGCTTTACTGGTGGTCACGCTCCCGCCGAACACGCCGCTTGAGCCGAATACACGTATCTTGTCAGCGGTCAGTGCAAATGAAGTTTCGAATGTCTTGTTGAAGTTCTCTGACATGGAGCCCATTACGATAACTGCAAATATGCCAAGGCCGATGCCAAAAATTGTGAGGGCCGTCCTGACCTTCCGTTGTGAAAGGTTTCGCAGTATAATGTCGAACAATGCCTTCCCCCCTATCTCCTGCTACTGATCACGACTGCATATATAATACCCGGGATGGTCAGTAAGATTGTGAATCCCGGTGTCTGGGATTGCGTGGGCTGGCTGGCAGGAGAGGTACGTTCGGGGATAAAAAGCATTGTTTCATACCTGTCCACTATTTCATTTCCAAGTGTTAAAATATGGATGTTGACCTTGTACGTACCAGGGTCAAGGTCATCATCCCATATGATACCCACGGTATCGTCCCTGTCCAGGGTAAGAGGTTCGGGCTTGCCTGTGAATACCAGTGGATCTGAACCGTCTTTGTGGAGTTCTACTTTCACTATACCGTTAAAAGGTACCTGTGACCTGCCGTAAAGTGTTACACTTACGCCGAAATCGTCTACGTCTACATCCATGTCATCAATCTCTACCTCCTGGTTTGCTGTGAACCCGGTCACGTATGAGGATGTAATATCCGGTGTGTGGGATATGGCCTTTACACGTACGCTATACTCGGTATTGTCATCCAGGAGGATGGGCCAGTCAATGGAATGTTGGGTGGACTGCATTACAGGTATGTCCTCTTTGGTCTCGAAATATATTATATCGCCATCCTGGATCAACTGGAAGGTAAAATCGGCAACGCTGGGACTGGATACGCTTCTGGGCTTTAATAACAGGCTTGCGCCGCTGCTGCTGGCGCTGAAGTCAACTACCTGGAAACTTGGCAGTACCACAAACCCGTAAGAGAACGGGTATGATGTTTCATCTACAGATCTGCCATCGACCAGTACGCTGACTGTGGCCACGTAGTTTTTGAATTGGGGTTGTGAATCCCACATGATGATCTTTGTTATTTCCTGGTCTGGTGCTATTGTAAAATCCTGGGTTATGGTTTCGATTATTTTTCCCTTGGATGTTAATTTGAATATGAGCTGTCCATTATTTACCTGTTCGCTGGATTGTATTGATACGTCCATACTGTTCTCATCTGAGAATGTTGAAGTGATCCATGTACTCTGGGTTTCGACAGCAGAGGTGGGGAAAACAACAAGTGCCAGAAGGATAGTAAGAATAGAAATATTTCTGGATTTCATTGCATATTGTAAGCTGGATGGTGTGAAAAATCTTTCTCTTGACAATTGATCTGAAATTGTGGGGTATCGGTTGGAGTTGACGGGAGCCGTTGACTATTTTTGACCTGTGTGGATCAAAGAACTATTATTTACTAAAGGGACACATTGTCTAGTACCAGAATTCCGGATCACCTTTGGTAAATACGCATTCATCCATTCCACCACACCCTCGGGCCTGCACACAACCGCCCGCTTCATGCCCTTTTCCACAAACTCCACTGCCGCCTGTATCCTGAAACTCATGTTCCAGTGATATCATGTAGAATTATTGAAAATATAGAAATACTAGTAATTCAATTGACAAATATGCAAAAATCAAATATTTTCACGGCTGTGCTGCACAAGGAAGAAGATATGTATGTAGCAGAATGCCCTGAAGTGGGGACTTTTAGCCAAGGGAAAACTATAGAAGAGACGATAGATAATCTGAAGGAAGCAACTGAATTGTATCTGGAAGAATTCCCAGTTGAGAATGAATTCAGATCCATTATCACTACTTTTGAGGTTGCTTCAATTGCCGAAGCTTAGGAAAGTATCAGGGAAAGATGCTGTTAAAATTCTCTGCAATAAATTTGGGTTTGAAATTAGCGGCCAGTCTGGAAGCCATGTGCGCCTTTCAAAAATGACGGCAGAAGGAAAAGTTGGGACTGTCA
>Ga0255456_1061_pt1 | contig 14483 bp, 13 predicted proteins | sample ANMaggQLBNCT01C7_FD_182646 | JGI IMG/M metagenome (GOLD analysis project Ga0255456, IMG submission 182646) | Sediment cell enrichment communities from methane seep in Santa Monica Basin, California, United Staets - ANME aggregate JGI... | ecosystem: Environmental > Aquatic > Marine > Cold seeps >...
AATCCAAACTGGATTCAATAATAGATGAGTATAATGCCGAACCAGGTTCGCTGATATCCATATTACAGGACATCCAGGCAGAGTACAATTACCTGCCTGAGGAGTCACTGGAATATGTGGCTAAGAGACTGGATATCCCCAGGGTCCAGGTCTTCGGCGTGGCTACTTTTTTCAAGGCGTTCAGCCTAAAACCCAAAGGCAGGCAGCAGATACACGTTTGTATGGGTACTGCCTGCCATGTCAGGGGCTCGAAAAAAGTACTGGAAGAACTTGAGAGAAAAATGGAGATCAAGGCTGGTGATACCACACCCGACGGTGAGTATACACTTGAGACCGTTAACTGTGTAGGTGCCTGTGCCCTTGGTCCGGTGGTTGTGGAGAACGAAGAATACCATGGGGAGATGACACCCATCAAGGTCGAGAGTCTGTTAAACAGTAAATAGGTCTGAAGGTGAATTAATTGAAAGTAACATCGGTAAATGAACTGGAAGCCATTCGCAGTGAGATACAGGCAGGGAAGGACCAGGATAAGCCCTGCATTGCTGTTTGCGGCGGTCCTGGCTGTCTGGCAAATCAGTGCCTTGAAGTGAGGGATGCATTTGTTAACGAAATAGCAGCAAAAGGCCTGACCGACAAGGTGGATGTCAGGACGACAGGATGCCATGGTTTTTGTGAATGCGGACCCATAGCATTGATCTATCCACAAGAAATTTTCTATCAGGGATTGTCTATAGATGATATTCCTGAAATAATCGAACAGACGATTATCAACAACAAGACCGTTGACAGGTTGCTGTATACTGATGACGAAGCAGGACAGCTTGTTGAGACTGAAGGCGAAGTCCCGTTCTATAAACAACAGATGCGGCTTATTCTAGGCAATAACAGCAAGATAGACCCCCACAGTATAGAGGATTATATCGCCATCGGAGGTTATTCTGCCCTTGCAAAGGTGCTGGGTGGAATGCAGCCCATGGAAGTGGTTGATGAAATTAAGAATTCTGGCATAAGGGGCCGTGGCGGAGGAGGTTTTCCAACCGGACGAAAATGGGAATCCACCCGTAATGCAGAAGGTGATATCAAGTATGTAATCTGCAATGCGGACGAGGGCGATCCTGGAGCCTTCATGGACCGCAGTATCCTGGAAGGAAATCCACACAGTGTGCTGGAAGGCATGATCATCGGCGCTTATGCCATTGGCTCCAATGAAGGTTATGTCTATGTCAGGAACGAATACCCACTGGCGCTAAAGAACATCAACCTGGCAATTAAGCAGGCACGTGAGGCAGGTCTGCTGGGAGACAATATACTGGGCTCGGGATTCAATTTCGACCTGAAGGTAAACAGAGGCGGCGGCGCGTTCGTATGCGGCGAATCCACTGCACTTATGGCATCGCTGGAAGGAAAGCCTGGTGAACCAAGAGCCAAGTATATCCACACATCAGATAAGGGACTGTGGGACCGCCCGTCCAATCTCAACAATGTGGAGACCTGGGCCAACATTCCCCTGATTATCAACAACGGCGCAGACTGGTATTCTGCTATCGGTACCGAGTCCAGCAAGGGTACCAAGGTGTTCAGCCTTGTCGGCAAGATCAACAACACCGGCCTGGTGGAAGTGCCAATGGGCATGACCCTGCGTGAGATCATATTCGATATCGGCGGCGGCATCCCTGATAACAAGGCGTTCAAGGCTGTCCAGACCGGCGGGCCCAGCGGTGGGTGCATACCCGAATCGCTCATCGACCTGCCCGTGGACTACGACCGGCTGACCGAGGTAGGGTCCATGATGGGATCCGGCGGTATGATAGTGATGGACGAGGACACCTGCATGGTGGACGTGGCACGCTACTTCATCAACTTCCTTATGGAAGAGTCATGCGGTAAATGCGTGCCCTGTCGCGAGGGACTGCTGCGCATGGGCGAGATACTTACAGACATAACAGAGGGCAGGGGCAGAATGGAAGACCTTGACCTGATACAGGACCTGTCCGAAGTGCTCAGGGACGCATCCCTGTGCGGTCTGGGCCAGACAGCACCGAATCCGGTGATGTCCACCCTGAAGTACTTCAGGAACGAGTACGAGGCACATATCAAGGACCACAAATGTCCGGCAGGTGTGTGCACTGAACTTATTACATACAGTATCGATGCCGGTAATTGTACAGGCTGCGGCCTGTGTCTTAAGAAATGTCCGGCAGAGGCCATTACAGGAGAAACGAAGCAGCCCCATGTACTGGACGCTGGGAAATGCATCAAATGCGGCATTTGCTATGATGTGTGTAAGTTTGATGCCGTTATAAAGGAGTGATCCGGATGTCACAAAATTCACAAACACCACGAGGAGAAATGGTGAATATCATGCTGAACGGTGCCGAAGTGCAGGCAGATCCTTACTGGAGCCTGCTTGAGGTTATACAGTTCTACGGGATAGATATCCCCACGCTATGCCACGACGAGGGGCTTACACCTTACGGTGTATGCAGGCTCTGTGTTGTTGAGATCGGTAGCGGGGATAAGACCAAACTTGTCGCTTCGTGCATGCATCCGGTATGGGAAGGACTTGAGGTGCGAACCCACAGCAACAGGGTGATCAAGACCAGGAAGACTATCCTGGAACTGCTCATTGCACGGTGTCCAAGTTCAAAGAAACTGCAGGATATGGCTGCACTGCTTGAACTAAAAGAGGTCAGGTTCGAACCCCTGAACGACGACTGCATACTGTGCGGGTTGTGCGTGCGTATGTGCGAGGAACAAATGATGGCCAAGGCCATCGGGTTCGCTGGCAGGGGTACTGACCGCTACATCACCACACCTTTTGACATGAATTCTGAGGAGTGCCGTAAGTGTGGTGCTTGCATGTACATCTGCCCGGTCTGTGAACTGCGGTGCCAGGGACCACAGGCAGATACCGTGCTGTGCAGCGGGTGTATCAATACCGAGCCGGTGTGTGCCCCGGATTACGGTGATGCCATGTGCTTCATGGTACCGTGCCTGTCGTGCGTGAAGGGACCGGAGGACGTGAAATAACTGGAATAGATTTTGAATGAATTGATCTGGATAAATTGAATAATTGAATAATTTGATAATAAAAGTCATTGAACACAAAATTTGGAGGAAAAATATGTCATTAACAAGAATAAATGCAACAGCGGCAACGCTGACAAAGAACAGGACCGAAGATTCGGTAAGCCCTATCAGCGGCATGTGTACCACCTGTGTGGACGGGTGTATCGGCATGTGCGAGATCGGTAAGTCAGCTTACCGCGGACACGAGGTCATCTACCCGCAGCCGTATGGGATTACTACCTCGGCATCTGAGAAGGACTATCCGCTGGATTTGAGCCATTTCAATATTATGGGGACGGCCGTGGGTGCCATTGGCATTGAAGCAGACAGCGATAAGGCCATTTTCCCGAATGTAGACCTTGAAGTAAGGATCGGTAAGGACAAGGAAATCAAACTGAGACTGCCCTTCATTATCCCGGGTCTCGGCAGCACTGCCGTGGCCAAGAACAACTGGGACGGGCTAGCCATCGGTTGTGCCATGGCTGGAGTGCCCCTGACCATCGGCGAGAACGTTTGCGGTATGGACCCTGATTCCGTAATTGAGAACGGACGTGTAGAACATTCACCCGAGCTGGCCAACAGGATCAAATTGTACAGGGATTGGCAGATGGACGGATACGGTGATATCATCTTGCAGGCCAATGTGGAAGATACTGTCTTGGGCGTACAGGAATACGGACTTGAGAAACTGGGCATTGAGACTGTTGAGTTGAAATGGGGACAGGGTGCCAAGGACATCGGCGGCGAGGTCATGCTGAACACCCTGGAAAAGGCACAGCTGCTGCGCAGGCGCGGGTATGTGGTGCTGCCTGACCCGCTGGACCCGGACGTGATCGAGGCGTTCAATGCGGGAAGTTTCCATGAGTTCGAAAGGCACAGCCGGATCGGCATGGTTACCGAAGAGGGCTTCATGAGCCGTGTTGAAGAGCTGCGAAATCTCGGTGCCAAACATATCTTCCTGAAGACAGGTGCATACAGGCCTGCTGACCTGGCAAGGGCAGTGAAGTATGCCAGCAAGGCCGAGATTGACCTTTTGACTGTGGACGGTGCGGGCGGCGGTACAGGTATGAGCCCCTGGAGAATGATGAATGAATGGGGTATGCCGCAGGTGGAGATATACTCCCTGCTGCACCAGTACATAAAGAAACTGGATGACCGCGGTGATTATGTGCCTGATGTGGCTGTCGCAGGCGGTATCACGCTTGAGGACCAGGTCTATAAGGGACTGGCGATCGGTGCTCCGTACAACAAGCTTATTGGTATGGCAAGAGGTCCGCTGGCGGCTGCCATGGTGGGCAAGACTATTGGCAGGAAGATCAATGAGGGACATGTGCCTGTGTATATCAGCAGGTTCGGCAGCAGTATCGAGGAGATTTTTATCGCCGCACCTGAACTGAAAAAGATGTATGGTGACAGGTTCGCTGATATTCCGCCAGGTGCCATTGGTGTGTATACATACTTCCAGCGGCTGGGCCAGGGTATGCGCCAGTTGATGACAGGGAACCGGAAGTTTGCTCTCCAGTATATCGAGCGGGATGATATTGCAGCTATTACGAGAGAGGCTGCCGAAGTTTCAGGAATTCCACATGTAATGGATGTGGATAAGGACGAAGTAGAGAAGATCCTGAACGCCTGAACTTTTCTATGAAGTGTATTAGCCGGCCGGGGATGCCTGGTCGGTTTTTTTTATTTTGTTACGATTAACTATAACTCCTGATTTTAAAAAATCTCATAATTACAGATGAGTAAGCTGAGTTTGAGTGATGGAGTGTGAAATGCGAGCATCTCAATGCAATCCAGCCGCCTCTACTTATTCCCCTCACAAGAGCCAAACGCCGCTGGGTGCTGTGTTGTGCTGGTGCGGTGGTTGTGAAGTGAACGGGTGGGGTAGGCCGATTTGCATGCTAATGGAGACAAGAGCCCGAAAACGTTTTATGAATTTTAATTTTTATTAGGAATGAAAGTGGATGTATTGGCACAATTGAAAGATATACTGAATTAAAGATGATTATTGAGTGTGGTTTAGATAACGGAATCTGAAACTCAAGTGCTTTTTTCTGTTTCTTTTATCTGTATTCGTGCATCCGCCACCTGACGTGCCAACGTATTTGAGGAGTTCATATCAGTCCATGGACTCATGATGAATGACTTAATGGCTGCAATAGGAAGGCCATCTGGATAATCTGCATGCCTATATGCATCGGTCCACGAAAGAAGTACACCTTCTCCCCTCATTGCCTGTTCATGGAGCTTATCGAAAATGTGGCGATTATAGGCATTGTTTTCCTCAAGTTCATCCCGATAGTTGGGATCGCTCATTTCCTGCTCATACGCTTTTTGAGCATCCACCCCGTCAGGATAAACACGGAAAAGCGTAACTGGACCGTAGTTGTAGTCATTGAGTATGCAAATATAAGGATGTTGTTCCAGTTCTTCCCGTAGCATCTCAGCCATTTCTACCAGATGACCTATCAATACACGATAACCCTGCTTGCCTAACAGCAATAGGTTAGCTAACGCTGCCATGGTACCTGCTGCAGAGCGTGAACTTTCCAAGGTGTAGATGCCTGGATGATAATAACCGAACTGATAAAGATATGGCATCTGCTCAGGCTCACGGCTTAGAAGTGTCATATCCTCTCGGTTTTTTAGAAGAAAAACACTGGAAATATAAGGAGTGTAGCCTGTCTTGTGAAAATCAATTCCAATACTATCTGCCATATGGAGAGATTTGATCTTCATGGAAGAATCTTGTAGAGAACGCAGTGTTCTTGCATGATAGCCTAAGGGATTTGTCTCGAAGTCATAATCATTAAATACAGACCATGGCCAGCCAATAACGGCATCAGCATGGATATGTGGAGGTTTTTCCAGTGAAAATTCATAGGCCAGTCTGTCCCGTAGCTGCACAATTGCAGCCAGATCATCAATTCCAAAGGCGTCTGTAGTACCCAGAGTAGGGAGGATGACAGCAACTTTTTCCTGTTCTTCGAATGCCTTTCGAAGGTAATCTTCAAGGTCTGTCAACGACATTTTATTTTTATGGGTACTGGGTATTGTCACAAGATTCTTTGTTCCCACCCCCAGCCAGCTGGCTATATTATACCGTGAATAATGGGATGATTCTGACGCTACGATCTTCACATCATCGCGTATCCCTTCTGTCATACCTGTCCCGCCAAGCATCTTTTCAATTCCCAGTTTACAGCCGTACAGATTCGTGCCTGTACCGCCGAATGTGAAAAGACCTCCTGACTTTTGCGAATCATAGCCTATCAGATTCGAGAGCATGCTAACAACTTGAATTTCTGCTTTCGCAAAAAGGGCAGAATATTCATCCCAGATGATGTTAGGGCTATACATTGCAGCCGCGATAAAACCTACAATGCTGGGAACTGTTGGTGGAGGAACGACATTCGCCTGGGTATTTGGATGCCCCCAGAGAGTCATGCCTTGACAATAATCCGCCAGAGTCTCGGTTACGCTTTCCACCGAGCTTATATGTTCAGGGAAATCCTGTATTTGTGCGGTTCCAAATTGACCTTGTTGTTCGATTCCGGATAAAATTGAAGGATTTTCTTTGTCAAAACTTTGAAGCTTGCATGTCGGGCACTCTTCCTGTTTTATTCCCAAGATTGGGGCAACACATTTCAAATTATCTACGTGATCGAGAAAATGTGAAATGGTGTGAGTGAAATAACCGTCCATGATTGGATCTGAAAACGGAGTTTGAAAAAATGTTTGAATGTGTTCTAGAATCTCTGTATAATGTTTTTCCTTTGTATTTCTTTTCATGTTCGACCCCCACAGTTATAGTAACCTATGTATTTGATTTATTTTAGTTCTCACATATATAATATCCTGCCACTCATTTGGGTAAAAATGCTGAAATGTTGTCAAAAAAGCCTTTAATGTCTCCTTCCAGTACTCATTGGTCGTAGGAGTTGGGATGCCAAAAAAGGTTCGCTGATATTCTGCCTGGTGCCGTTGGTGTATATACGTACTTCCAGCGGCTGGGCCAGGGTATGCGCCAGTTGATGACAGGGAACCGGAAGTTTTCTTTACAATATATCGAGCGGGATGATATTGCTGCTATTACGAGAGAGGCTGCCGAAGTTTCAGGAATTCCAGATGTAATGGATGTGGATAAAGACGAAGTAGAGAATATCCTGAACTCCTGAACTTTTCTGTGAAGTGTATTAGCCGGCAGGAGATGCCGGGTCGGCTTTTTTTATCCTTTAGCTGCGGTCTTTTCCCGCCAGTGCGGAAGCTATCATAATAGCCTTAGTGTAATGCCCGCCCACCCGGCTGGAATCCACAAACACCTTATCCATCAACACAGCCGCACCATATCCGTACCCACCGGCAACCAGAACCAAAGTCCTGAAAATAAGGTTCCCTGATACACCGTCAGGAGCAAGTATAAAGTTAGCCTCACCCACTGCATCCTCGATAAGTATGCCGTAGTGTCGTACATCATACCCCTCTTCCAGGGCTTTGCAGGTGACAAACTCAGCATCATCCAGCGTCTTATCCACATACGGGTCCCGCCCCTTATCCTCGAACCGCCCGCCAGAGAGTATCCCTATCCTGGGCTCCACACCCAACCTTAAGATGTGCTCTGCCCCGCGCCTGATAAACTCAAGTTTACCCTCAACAGTGCTCCCTTCATCAATACCCACCGGAGCCAGGAACAGCGGAATCCCGCCAGGGGTTTCCAGCAGTGCCACCCGATATAAGCTCTCCATACCCAGCCTTTCTTTAAGATAGGACAGCGTAGACGTGGCTGACAGGGTGCCGCGAACAGCCGCATCCACATCCCCTGTGGCAAGCATGTCAACTATGGTCTTTGCAGCCTCACCAGAATGGACCACTTCCAGGTCTGTGCCTATCTCCAAAATCTCACTGCTGTTCCCAACCAACACCACCTCTGCAAATTCACCTGCCAGAGCCGCACTGTGCAGGAGTTTAGGACTTACACTGCCCAACCCCAGGGCAACCCGGGCATGGTTCTCCACCGCCTTTTTCTCAATACTTGCGATTATTTCGCTCATGCTCACACCATGATAAGGTTATTTTTCATCAATACTGCACATTGCTGCCGGCTCTTCTTGAGCCTTTTCCTCGTATCCGGCACCGGGCAGGAATTTGCCGCGCCCTTTTTTTGCATGAATACCTTCATCCCAGATCACCTCGCCCCCGGATATGGTCATTGCAGGGAATATAGCTTCCATACCTTCATAGGGACTCCAGCCTGCCTTGCTGTGCAGCTTATCAGCATTTACCTTTGATATATTTGCAGTATCCACAAGCACCAGGTCGGCATCGAACCCTTCCCAGATGGCCCCCTTCTTGTGGTTTGTCAGTCCGAATATTATTGCCGGATTGGTGCACATGACCTCAACCATCCTGGGCAGAGGGATAAGATTGCGCCGCACCGCCAGCAGCATCAATGGCAGCATGGTCTCAACACCGGGCACACCTGCAGGTGCTGACCAGATATCTGTCTGCTTCTCTGCTTCGGTGTGGGGCGCATGGTCGGAGGCCACGATATCAATAGTACCATCGTTCAGGCCATTCCACAGGTACTGGAGACTGCGCCTTTTCCGAAGAGGTGGGTTCATCTTGCCAAGTGTGCCCAGCCGGTCGTAATCCTTATTTGACAGGAACAGGTGGTGCGGTGCAGCCTCAGCCGTGACCGTGCCCCCTGAATCCCTGGAATCCCCGTAATCTCCATGTTTGGCACCCCGGATGATACCAACAGCTTCCCTGGTGCTGATATGACACAAGTGTGCCTTTGCATTGAAAGCCATAACATCTTCAATAGAATTGGCAACTGCCACTGCTTCTGACAAATTCGGCCGGCTCAGCGAATAGGATTCGGGCTCCATGTCCCCCTTTGTCAATTTACCGTATGATTCGAGCATCTCCTGGTCTTCTGCATGGATACATGCCAGGGCGTCCAGGTCGCGGGTGATCTGCAATGCTGCAGTCATGTGGTCGCGCTCCACTGTCATAGAACCCGTGCTCTCACCAAGGAATATCTCGCCAAAGGCCGAGCAGCCTGCCTTCCACAATGAGGCAAGCTCATCCAGGTTATCCTTTACACCGGCATTGATCCCGAAATCGATTATGGATCTGGAAGAGGCAAGTTCCTGTTTTGCCTTGAAAGTACCCTCATCCAGTGTAGGGGGTATGGTGTTGGGATGGTCTATCACTGTGGTCACCCCGCCGGCGGCAGCTGAACATGAACCTGAGTACCAGTCCTCCTTGTGGCTCATACCCGGTTCCCTGAAATGAACGTGGACATCGATAATGCCGGGGAGTACCAGCATATTGTCTGCATCAATAACAAGATCGAAATCATTTAAGGGTATGGTCTTTGCAATCTCGGTGACCTTCCCATCTTCAATGGCCAGCTCCGCTTCATGTATCTGTCCCTGGTAAAAGATGCGGGCGTTTTTGATTATTGTGTCAGGCATTGTGATTGTATATGTAATTGATATAATATTAATCGAATCTCTCAAACATTGTATGGGTAATAGTTTGCCTAAATCATTAGAGAAATCGAAAATCTTGACAGGATTTACAGGATCGACAGGATACTGGTTGCCATTCCATCCTGTAAATCCCGTAAATCCGGTCCATAAAGCCAAGTCGTGAGATTCCATGTTCCATGATATGTTCCTGGAGAATGAAGTTACCCACACGAAGTTAAAGAGAGCCTATTAATCCTGATGTAAGGGGTAATCTATATATAACTATATATTTTATATGGGAAATATTTAGATACCTTTACAGTAAACACAAAAACGAAAAATATCTAAGCTATTTTGTAACAAGATATTAAGATGGAAGAACATATTTGTAGAACATATCTATAGAACATATTTTGAGTATCTGACATGGTGAAAATATGGTGGATAAAGCACAAACAGATGTTGATAACATAATCAGGGATATTATACAGGATATTAAGGAAATGGGGCAGCGTACCAAGCTTTCCATTGACCGAACCGTTACTTCCCTCAAGGAGCAGGAGACTGGCCTGGCAGATAAGGTCATTGAAATGAACAGGGAGATCGATGAATTCGGTGATGTTGTTGAGGATAAGTGCACCAGGACCATGACAATAAAAGTGTCACCCGGCCAGCTCAGGATGTTAAAGGGCACCCTGAAGATGATCATCGACCTTAAAAGTATAAGCGGCCTGGCAGTTGAAATTGCGTTCATCACCAAGGCCACTGCAAGTTCACCACACATCAAACCACTGGTGGATATACCAAGGATGTCTGATATCCTGCAGGAGATGCTGGACGGTAGTATTGAAGCCCTGGAAAAGCAGGATGTGGAACTGGCAAAGGATATAGCTTCCAGAGACGAGGAAATTGATGCACTGTTCGACCAGGTCAGGCGGGAACTCATCACTTACATGATCGAGGACCCAAAAAAGATAGCCAATGCATCACATCTTACATTTGCGTCACGATACCTGGAACGTATGGGCGACCACATAATCAACCTATGTGAAAGAGTTGTGTACATGGTAACCGGCGAAAAGCAGGACCTGAACAAATGAGGTAAAGATATGGATATTTTCGATCCGATCATACTGTTAGTGTTAGTGGCCGGTCTGTATATGGCATGGAATATCGGCGCCAACGACCTGGCCAATTCAATGGGCACTTCGGTTGGTACAGGTGCATTATCGATCAAACAGGTAGTGATCATTGCAGGCACACTTGAACTGGTCGGTGCACTCGCATTCGGGGACAGGGTCACAACCAAGATCGCAAAGGGTATTGTACCCATTGAAGATATTATAATCGTTGACCCGAACATTGTAATAATCGGTTCCCTGGCAGCTATACTTGCTGCGGGTTTCTGGATCACTTTTGCCACCTTCTACCATATGCCAGTTTCCACGACCCATTCGATCGTGGGCGCAGTAACAGGTTTTGGACTGGTTTCTACCATGTTTATTGATACCTTTTCCATTGGCGATATAAATTGGATCGTTCTGGGAAAGATCGTAATCTCCTGGATCACATCTCCACTTATCGGGGCCTTGCTGGCATTTATCATATTCACGATTATACGTATTTTCCTGCTGGCACGTGTGGATGACCCCTACAAGCTGGAAAAGAAATTCGGATACCTACAGATACTGTCTGCCTGTTTTGTGGCACTTGCCCACGGATCAAATGATGTTGCCAATGCCATAGGCCCGCTGTCTGCAGCCCTGTCTGCTGCCAATATTACCGAGTACGGCGTCATTCCTGTATGGGTACTGGCCATCGGTGGTATCGGCATCGTGATCGGTCTTGGGACCTGGGGCTGGAAGGTTATTGAAACAGTCGGCAGCAGCATAACTGAACTGACACCAACAAGGGGTTTTTCAGCCGAGTTTGCCACGGCCATGGTGGTCTTCGCTCATTCCTACAGTTCATTACCCATATCCACTACCCATACCCTGGTCGGGGCAGTGGTGGGTGTGGGACTGGCAGGTGGTCTTGCGGCGGTTGATTTAAGTGTTATTAAGAAAATAATTGTATCCTGGGTAATCACGGTGCCAGTGGCCGCCCTGACATCCGGGTTGATATTTGTAATATTAATGAAGGTGCTATAATGCCGATTGAGTATATTCGTTCTGTTCTTGGAATCTTCGGGGAATCACCCTTTAAGCCGGTTCACACCCATGCAGAGAAAGGAGGGGAGGCTGTGCAAAAGCTTCAGCAGTCGGTGAAAGCCTATTGCAAAGGCGATTATATGGCGGTGCATACATTTAACACTGAAATATCTGCTATAGAGTATGAGGCTGATATAATCAAGCAGACCATACGCAAGCTCATACCCAGTTCCATGATGCTGCCGGTAGACCCTAATGACCTGCTCTCTTTCCTGAAACCCCAAGACTCGATCGCAGATAATGCCCATCATACTGCCCACTGGCTTACCTTAAGGGAGACTGAACTTCAGCCTGAGATCAAGGAAGGGTTGCTTGAGTTGATGGAGCGTATTGTCAAGACTGTTGATGCCTATGAGGATATGGTGGATGATATTGCCAAACTCCTTGAAACATCTTTCAGTAAAAAGGAAATAAAAAGAATACTCAAGAAGGTCCCCATAGTTGAGGAACTGGAACATGAGACAGATATTACCAAGAAACAACTCCAGGCCACGGTCTTCAAATACGAGGATGAACTTGGCGGTACGGGCGTGTTCTATTTGATAAGTCTGCTGCGGGATATGGGCAACATTGCTGATAGTGCCAGTAAGGCAGCAGATCGCCTCAGGACGATGATCTTACGAAGATGAATGAAAAATTAGATTATTTAACTGAATTTGAGCCGGCCTATATGGAACTGGTCAACAGTGGTGAGATTGACAACCGTATTGAAACACTTTATTCGAAACTGGAGCAGTGTGATATCTGTCCAAGGAATTGCGGTGTGAACAGGCTTGATGGTGAGATCGGGTACTGCCAGGCCGGTGCTGAGCTTGTGGTATCCTCGGTCCAGCCCCATTTCTGGGAGGAAGCTCCCCTGGTTGGAATTGGAGGTTCGGGTACTGTGTTCCTCGCAAATTGTAATCTGCGCTGTGTGTACTGCCAGAATTATGATATCAGCCATGAGGGAAAAGGTAATCCAATCACCGAAGAGCAACTGGCAGACAGCATGCTCTGGATCCAGCGTATCGGCTGCCACAATATCAATCTTGTTACTCCTACCCATTACACGCCCAATCTTGTTAAGGCCGTGGCTATTGCAGCCAGAAAGGGTTTGAGACTGCCTATTGTGTACAATTGCAGCGGTTACGAGAATGTTGAGACCCTGGAACTGCTTGACGGTATTGTGGATATCTACATGCCTGATATCAAGTACGGCGGCATTGAGAGTGCGAAACTGTACAGCGATGCCCCTGATTATTTCGAGGTGTGCAAGCAGGCGGTGCGTGAGATGCACAGGCAGGTGGGCGACCTTGTGATCGATCGGACTATTGCCTGGCACGGGCTGCTGATACGCCACCTGGTACTTCCCAATAACAGGGCTGATAGCCTGCAGGTGCTGGATTTCATTGCAAATGAAATATCAAGGGAGAGCTATGTGAATATTATGCTTCAGTACAGGCCCGCATATCGTGCAATGGAATTTGAGGATATTAACAGGGCTGTGTATATTGAGGAATATTATAATGTGCTGGATATGGCGAGGGGACTGGGACTGCATAGGGGATTCCCTAACGAGTGAACTGCCTTGCCTTCTGGTGTTGATGAGAGTATTTCCATTCCATTTATGATCATATCTTCCGCAAATGATGTGAATAACTCATATTTCTTGAGCCTGAATAGAATTATACCTATGGAATGAAGTGCCAGATCGGTCATGAATGTTTTTTCTACATCAACGGCTTGAAAAAAATAGCGTACAGATTCTGCTTTTTCCTGTTCAAGGAGACCTTCCAGAAATATATTAGTATCAATGAGATACATCAGTCTCTCCATTCAAGAGCTTTTTCTTGCAGCTCAAGGGAGGTGTACTGGCTGCGATATTCTTTTAAGCCACCTATCCAGTCAAGTTTGGGTTTTTTCTTTTGCTTTGAACTTTTCCTGGTTAGCAGAAAATCAATAAAATCTGCTGCTTCCTTTTGAAGTTCAGACGGCAGCATCTCGAACTTCTGCTCTAAAGTCTGGGTTGACATGTTCCTCTATTGCTTTTATGCTCTATATCCTTATAAGGTTTTTAGTTGAATATATGATATTGAAGTGTCATATTTTTGAATAAAAGTATGTTATTATTGATTGGATCGTATCCTGCCAATCCTGTTTATCATTCGTACAGAAAATATGAAATTTTTTCCGAATAAAAAATCGCCGGGCGGTGCGGCCACTGCCCTAACTTATGATTCAGGCACCCCCACCGTCCTGACCATCTGGCTGGAATTGGAGGTTCGGGTACTGTGTTCCTCGCCAATTGTAATCTGCGCTGTGTGTACTGCCAGAATTATGATATCAGCCATGAGGGAAAAGGTAATCCAATCACCGAAGAGCAACTGGCAGACAGCATGCTCTGGATCCAGCGTATCGGCTGCCACAATATCAATCTTGTTACTCCTACCCATTACACGCCCAATCTTGTTAAGGCCGTGGCTATTGCAGCCAGAAAGGGTTTGAGACTGCCTATTGTGTACAATTGCAGCGGTTACGAGAATGTTGAGACCCTGGAACTGCTTGACGGTATTGTGGATATCTACATGCCTGATATCAAGTACGGCGGCATTGAGAGTGCGAAACTGTACAGCGATGCCCCTGATTATTTCGAGGTGTGCAAGCAGGCGGTGCGTGAGATGCACAGGCAGGTGGGCGACCTTGTGATCGATCGGACTATTGCCTGGCACGGGCTGCTGATACGCCA
>Ga0255456_1072_pt1 | contig 13878 bp, 15 predicted proteins | sample ANMaggQLBNCT01C7_FD_182646 | JGI IMG/M metagenome (GOLD analysis project Ga0255456, IMG submission 182646) | Sediment cell enrichment communities from methane seep in Santa Monica Basin, California, United Staets - ANME aggregate JGI... | ecosystem: Environmental > Aquatic > Marine > Cold seeps >...
ATTATTAATGCGATGATTCACAGGGACTACTTTTCAAATGGTAGAGTTATAATTGAGATATTTTCGGACAGGGTTGAGATTTCAAATCCTGGAGGATTGTTATTTGATGAAAAGGATTTTGGTAAAATTAGTTTTTCAAGAAATCCAATTTTAGTTGATTTAGTTTTAAGGCTGGGGATTGTAGAGAAGGTTGGTTCCGGGATAACTAGGGTAAGGGAGGCACTAAAAAATAATGTTGTTTTTGAGATGTCTTCTGATTGGTTCAGAGTTATAATTAGAAGAGATAATGAGTTAGGAGGAATTTCGGAGAAAATTATTGAAGATACTACCCCGAAAACTACCCAGAAAATATTAGAGTTGCTTAAACAAAATCCAAAATATTCAAGAAAAGCGCTATCAGAACTTATTGAAGGGATAACGGAAGATGGGATAAAATACCATCTTGACAAATTGAAAAAAGAAGGAAAAATTAAAAGAATAGGTCCTGGTAAAGGCGGTCATTGGGTGGTTTTAGAATGACCTGGGAAGTAAAGAAGTTGGGGGATGTTTGTGAATTCGTCAGGGGCCCTTTTGGGGGAAGTTTGAAGAAGAACATTTTCAAATCAGAAGGTTACGCTGTTTACGAACAACAACACGCCATATATGACCAGTTTGATGATATTAGATATTTCATCGATGAAAATAAATTTAGTGACATGAAACGGTTTGAGTTGAACTCAGGTGATTTAATAATGAGCTGCTCAGGGACAATGGGGAAGATGGCAATTGTTCCAGAAAACATAAAAAAAGGAATTATCAACCAAGCATTATTAAAACTAACGCCCTCAAAAGACATCTCAATTGTTTTCCTAAAATTGTGGATGCAAAGTGAAGGCTTTCAAGATAGTTTGAAAGCATACTCACAGGGGGCAGCAATACAAAATGTTGCATCTGTTAAGATTTTAAAAGAAATTGAAATCCCCCTTCCTCCCCTTTCTGAACAAAAACGCATCGTTGCTATTTTAGATGAAGCTTTTGAAAGCATCGCACGCGCAAAAGAAAGCGCTGAAAAGAATTTAAAAAATGCAAATGAGATTTTTGAGAGCTATTTGCAAAGTGTTTTTGAAAATAAAGGCGAAGGATGGGAAGAGAAGACGTTGGGGGATGTTTGTGAAATTAAACCGCCTAAACGTGAAGCACGAAATAAATTAAAAGAAACAGATTTAGTTTCATTTGCACCCATGAAATATTTGGAAATCAACCAGAAAAATTTAATTCCTACGGAAGAAAGAACACTAAAAGAAGTCGGAGGTAGTTATACTTATTTTGCTAATGATGATGTTCTTTTAGCAAAAATAACACCATGTTTTGAAAATGGAAAATTAGGTATTGCTAAAAATTTAAAGAATGGTGTGGGTTTTGGTTCTAGTGAATATATCGTTTTTAGAACAGATGATAAATTATTTTCGGAATATTTATATTACTTTTTATCACGGGCCCAATTTAGGGAAGAAGGTGCAAAAAGAATGATGGGGGCTGTTGGAAATAAAAGAGTTTCAAAAGAATTCATTGAGGATTCTATAATTCCCTTAACGTCATTTTCCGAACAACAATCAGTTGTCCAAAAACTCAACATCCTCTCCGCTGAAACCAAAAAACTCGAAGCAATCTACGAAAAGAAACTCGCAGACTTGGAAGAATTAAAAAAATCAATCCTTGCAAAAGCATTCAATGGTGAACTCACAGAGGTATCAGCATGAATGAGAATGACAGCGAGTTGACTACAATTTGTAGTCAACTAAAAATGCAGTTGGGGGGGGGGACAAATTGTCCCCCCCCCTTGGATTTGAATTTGATACTGAGGGCGAACCTCAAAAGATGCGCAAAAGAGATGCAGAACTGGAAATTACATCGGGACAAATTGTCCCCATGTAGAAATGTTAACTCATACAAATAAAAAAACGGAAAATGTCAAACTTGGGAAAAACAAAAATACGAATCGGTGATGAAGAAAAAGCTGAATTGTAGACATTTTGTCTACAGTTGAAATTGGATGCACCAGAAAACAAGCCGATGATGAATTAGGTATAAGTGTTGTTACAAAATAAAACAAAATAATTTAAATATCAATAAAGAAGTTAAAGATATAAATGAATGAAGCAGAAACCCGTGCCGAACTGATCGATCCCAAGCTAAAAGGAAGCGGCTGGGGCATTGTAGAAGATTCTAAAGTATTAAGGGAACATCACATTACTCTGGGAAAACTTCAAACGGGCGCAGGGCGCGCAAAACCATTAATTTCTGACTATATTCTGGTTTATAAAGGTCGTAAACTTGCAGTTATAGAAGCTAAAAGCGATACCCTGGAAGTTGGAGAGGGGGTTGCACAGGCAAAAAATTACGCTGAAAAACTTCATTTACAAACAACTTTTGCAACCAATGGCAAAGAGATCTACCAGATATGTATGGAAACAGGCAACGAAGGGCTAATACAACAATTCCCAACGCCCGATGAATTGTGGAATAAAACCTTCAATATCGAAAACAATTGGAAAGAACAATTCAATGCAATTCCCAATGGGGGAATTTATGAGCCCAGATTCTTTCAGGAAATTGCAACAAATAAAGCCTTAGACGCTATCGCCGAAGAAAAAGATCGATTGCTATTGACTCTTGCAACCGGCACAGGAAAAACCAATATTGCTTTTCAAATTGCCTGGAAACTTTTCCATGCACGTTGGAATTTAAAGCGGGATGGTACAAGGAGACCCCGAATTTTATTTCTCGCAGATAGAAATATTCTAGCAAATCAAGCTTTCAATGAATTCTCCGCATTTCCTGAAGACGCGCTGGTTAGAATTAGACCTGATGAAATAAGGAAAAAAGGCTCTGTTCCAACAAATGGCAGTATATTTTTCACAATATTTCAAACTTTTATGAGTGGTCCAAACGATACTCCTTACTTTGGAGAATACCCTAAAGACTATTTTGATTTTATAATTATCGATGAATGTCACAGGGGAGGAGCAAATGACGAAGGCAATTGGCGGGCAATCATGGAATACTTCTCCCCTGCTGTTCAACTGGGTTTAACTGCCACTCCAAAACGAAAAGATAATGCCGATACTTACAAATATTTCGGAGAGCCTCTTTATGTTTACTCATTAAAAGAAGGAATTAATGACGGTTTTTTAACCCCCTTTAAAGTCAGGAGAATTAAAACCACTATAGATGATTATGTTTATACTTCTGATGATCTGATTCTTGAAGGACAAGCAGAATACGGAAAAATCTACACGGGCACCGACTGGAATAAAATAATTGAAATTAAAGCAAGAGAAGCATACAATGCAAACGTACTTTTAAAAGAGATCAATCAAAATGAAAAAGGCATCATTTTTTGCGCAACCCAGGATCATGCGCTTGCGATCAGAGATTTAATTATATTCGTTAAATTAAAACCAATTATTTCTCCTGAATCTTTAACCCCAAGTATTATTTTTCCTCCGGAAGCATTTGCAAAAGCACATATTTCTTTACCTATTGAACTACTAAAACGCTCTTTTAATTCAAGCGTATAACCTTCTCCGGTTTTAATTAATTCATAAATATTGTTCATAGTAATCGTCTTATATTTGTCAAAATCCCTTCACTTTCCTCATCAAGCAATGCGATTTCATTCAATATCTCTTGTGGTTCCCGAAGCGGCGCTTCCTCTTTTTTATTGGGATTTTTTACAGACAGATCATAAGTATCTACATTCACATCAGCAATATTCACAGTCCATGAATTCGCAGAATCCGCTTTTGATTTTTGCAATTCAATAAATTCCGCCAGATCATTTTCATTCAACGGATTGGTTTTGCCCAGATTTCGATCCAAATTAAGCTGATAATACCATACTTTTCGTGTTGGAACGCCCTTTTCAAAAAACAGTACAACTGTTTTTACGCCTGCGCCCAGGAATGTGCCGCCCGGTAAATCCAGAACAGTGTGCAGGTTACAATTCTCTAATAGGTGTCTTCTTAATGAAATCGATGCGTTATCTGTGTTTGATAAAAATGTATTTTTTATGACAACGCCTGCCCTGCCTTGAGCTTTTAGTATCTTGATGAAATGCTGCAAGAATAAAAAGGCGGTTTCTCCGGTTTTAATTGGAAAGTTTTGCTGAACTTCCTTCCTTTCTTTGCCGCCAAAAGGTGGATTTGTTATAATAACATCATAGCGGTCTTTTTCTTGGATGTCTGTAATATTTTCTGAAAGTGTATTGGTATGAATTATGTTTGGCGACCCAATACCATGAAAGATCATGTTCATGATCCCGATAATATATGCAAGTGATTTTTTTTCTTTGCCGTAAAATGTGTTTTGTTGAAGTATTTCTACATCGTTAGTTGTCAAATCTTTACTATTTTTTAGATATTCAAAAGCTTCACACAAGAAACCTGCTGAGCCAACCGCGCCATCATAAATTCTATTCCCGATAGTCGGCTCTACAACCTTTACAATTGTTTTGATGAGCGGGCGCGGAGTGTAATACTCTCCGCCATTTCTACCGGCATTGCCCATATTTTTGATCTTTGTTTCATACAAATGAGACATTTCATGTTTTTCAGCATGAGAACCAAAACGCAACTGGTCAATTAACTCAATAACCTCGCGTAAATTATAGCCGCTCTGAATCCTGTTTTTTAACTCGCTAAAAATCTCTCCAATCTTATATTCAATTGTATCTGCGTTTTCTGCATTCACTTTGAATTTTTTAAAATAAGGAAATAATTTCTGATTAACAAAATCGGTTAAATCATCCCCCATAAGTGCTTTATGATGATCTAACTTGCCATCTTTGTCTTTAGGTACTGCCCATGCACCCCATTGAAACTCAGGGCTAATTATACTTTCATATGTTTTCCCTGTCAATTCCGCAGATGTCTGTTTTTCTTTTTCAAGATCATCAATATATTTTAAAAAAAGAATCCAGGATGTTTGCTCCACATAATCTAATTCACTGCCACAACCTGCATCTTTCCAAAGAACATCATCCACGTTTTTAAAAATTTGTTCAAACATTTTTTCCCTCTAATCCTTTTTTCATCAACGTCTCAACTTTTCGATAAAAAATCATATGATTTTCTTTACAATATTTCTGATATTATTCATACATATATTCATCAAGACTTTATTAATTTTTGTATATGAATCGTGGTGTGTAACTAATCAATACAAACATCATTTTTATCTTTTATTTTAAATTATATCTGTGTTGCACAGACAGATATACCCCGGACAAATGTACAGCGCTGGTATATGACGATTTGTCAGGATTTCCACCTATTATGCTGTATATATTATGTGCTGGCATATATTTCTCAACCACATCCCAGCCAGCGCCCACGGAACCGTGGTAGCAACTCGAAGCCCATAGATAGTCACTGCACCATTCCTTCAAATGGGGAAACTCCTTCCTGAGCATCCTGCTATTTATCTCCCACCCTACTCGCAATCTCCACACCCATCTCCGCAGCATCCACAGCCCGATGCGCCAGCAGCCGGATCATAGGCTCCTTACCCACCGCACCCAGGTCATACACCACATCAGGCACCCGGTTGTGGAGCTTCCTGTACGTATCAATAGCAGTCCGGGTGCCCCATTCCATAGTACTTACACCCTCGGGCTCATGCGCCCTGTCGAATGAAGCCACAGCCAGCCCCATATCCCTTGCCACCTCCAGCACATCCTCAGAATAACGAATGTTCAGGGCAGCCCGCAATCCGGCATCGTGATGCATGGCAGCCAGCACGATCCTTGCCACATGCCTGCTGGCACCCATGGCCGGACAACCCACAGCCTGCACACGACCACCCGACCTGACGATACGCCCCCGCACCGCACATACATCCTCAGTACCGGACGCATCAGGAATGGCACTGGCAACATTGCAGCCCACTTCAGGTATAAGAGAGGTAAAATCCCTGGACGATTCCAGTATGGCAACCGCTTCCTGCACATCCACCACTGCCTCGTACATCTGGGCAGTCTTCACCGTATGCTGCACCTGGTTCACAGGCCCCACGCCCTGCCCCACAGACCGGCTTTCAAGAATAGCCCTGGTCACAAACAGCTTGGCACCCGCAGCCGCATCCCTGAGACTGGCCCCGCCAGCAAGAAATACAGTCAGGGCCGCCGAATAGGTGCACCCTGCCCCGTGGGTCCCGCCCTTGACCAGTTCGCCGTCCACAAGCGTAAAATCCACGCCCTCATACAGCAGGTCAGCCCCCTCCAGGTGCCCGCCTGTGATTATCACTGCATTTGCTCCTGAATCCACAATGCGGCGTGCCGCTTCCTTCGCATCATCCAGGTCATTGATCCTGATACCTGAGAGTATCCCTGCCTCATCGACATTTGGTGTCAGTACCCTTGCCAGCGGAATGAGTTCCTCCTGCAGGGTCGTAACAGCCTCGCGCCTGATCAGGCTGTCTCCAGCCTCGGCCGCCATGACCGGGTCAACCACCAGCGGGATATGGTACTCCTTTACCATCTCTGCCACCCTGGTGATAATAGCAGACGAGGAGAGCATACCTGTCTTGGCATAAGCGATCTTCATGTCAATTGCCACCGCCCGTATCTGAGATTCAACAGTACCAGGCGGCAGGTCGTGTACATCCTGCACGCCTGTGGTGTTCTGTGAAGTGATGGAAGTAATTGCACACGTACCGTGGGCTCCCAGTGTTGCAAAGGTCTTCAGGTCAGCCTGTATACCTGCACCGCCGCCTGAATCTGAGCCTGCTATTGTCATTACTACAGGATACTTTTCAATCATGTCACCATCACCTCATACCTAACTTTACACCTGACTTTCGAGACTTTTTATTATATTCTGGGACGATTCGAAAAACCGCAGAGATCGCAGAGGGACGCAGAGTAAAATAACAAGCCTCTGCGAACCTCTGTGCCCTCTGCGTTTAATCTTTTTTGCCATGATTCATTTATCCAGAATAAATTAAAAAGTCACTGACTTTACTCCTGGTTTTACACCTGAATTTGATAGATACAATACCTGACGTACCTACTCCACATCAATTATCTGGAGCAATACTTCATAATCGTATCCACTTCCAAGGTCTACATCTGTCATTACACTGCCCGTGACCACCACGCTGTCCCCCTGGGATACATTAAAAGTATTTGGACATCTTGCCTTCAACTGTCCTGTACCGTCATCAAGCGTCAGGAAATATTCATCAATGAGCACCACGTTTTTCACAACCATGGCAGATACTTTCACAACCTGTCCATCCAGTTGTGCAGACATAGACTTGATATCTTCTATCCTTGTGCCCCCATCAACAGGTGTGACATTGATGTCACCTGTCATTATAGTACCGCTGCCATGCGGGGAGTTCGAAACAGATGTGTTCCCGCCAGAGATCGAATCAGCAAATAAAATAATGTCGAACGTCCTGCCCATAGTGGGACTTGTAAACTCGATATTCAGGTTGCCAGTGGCTGTTATTTCTGTGCCGTTATCCTGTTGTGTCGAATACCCTGCCACCCACAGGCTGCCAGTGCTGTCTGTGATCTCCATGTATGTATAGCCCGTAACATTGATGGTCTGGTTCACGATACCAGTCACACGGATAGTTTCATGTGCATAAGGGTCTGCCAGTGCTTCGCCTATAGTGACATCCACTGCAACAGGAACCACTGGCAAGTTGTGGTCGAATTGCTGCTGGGGGGCAGGTTCGCTGTCTGTACATCCCGAAATCACTAGTCCGGTCATAACTATGGCCAGTGTAATTATTATTTTGATCAGCTTATTCATTGTTTTTCCTCTTTGCCAATTATCATTGTCCAATTATCATTGTGGAACTTTAATTGGCGTGAGGATTAGAACTCATTTTTATACATAAACGTTGTCATCTCTTTATAAGTATGAAGCAAAGACCTATCAGCCAACTGAAAGCCTGGAACACAGAACACCTGCGTGGTATCTGGAAGGGGCCGTATTCACTTGATTTTTTTGACAGGTTTGTAACACCCCCTGCCCGTATCCTTGATGCCGGCTGCGGAGTGGGGAGATACACAATCCCTCTTGCCATGCGGGAATACGAAGTCATGGGAGTGGACATATCCAGCCTTGCCATAACCGAACTGGACAATGTGAGATTACGCCGTAATATGAAAATGGGCCTGGCTGCTGCGGACGTATGCCATCTTCCATTCAGGGACAATACATTCGATGCAGTGGTTGCCTTCGGCGTCCTGCAGCACTTGCTGGAAGAGGAAAGACGCGCGGTGCCCTTAGAATTCGCTCGTGTGCTGGTGCCTGGCGGCACCTTAATAATAGAAGTACTTGGCAGGGAAGATATGCGTATGGGAGGCAGGGAAGTGGAACCAACCACGTTTTTGCGCAGTACAGGTTCGGTGTACCATTATTTTGACCCCGATGAGATAAAGGACATTTTTTCCGGCCTGGATATCATAGACATCAAAGAAAACAAGGTCATCAAGAACATTGCAGGGAAGGATCATATGAGGCACATGATCTCAGTGGCTGCAAGGTCGAGAGAAAAGGATAAATAATTTGATATGGAACACTATATATTAAAGAGATAGAACCATGAACAGTAGAATAATTTTGCTCATAACGGGATTGGTGTTATCATCAATTTTTTTAACAGTGGGTGCTGCAAGTGCTGAGACACCCAGGTACCTGCAAGTGAGATCTATTACAATGACTCTCGAAGGTCCGGATGCTACCTTCAACATCGAATATGAACTGGATATGATTGCAAGAGTGTATGTCATGTTCCTGGGCACAGGAAGCATAGAACCTGCAATCTATGACATATTCAGTGATTTTAATGATATACAGGTACTGAGTGTCAGGGAAGATAATGCTGTGGTCAAAGTAAGGAATGTATCCTACCATGACCCTGAACAAGGAGGAAATATATTTTTCCATGATTCCCACAACCTGGGTATTACTGTTGATACTTTCATCCTTGTTTTCCCCTCAGGTGTAGAAAGAACATTTTCTAACGTTTCAACTACACAAAACACGTTTTTCGAAGCATGAAAAAGAATAGGATTATTTCTTCTTTTTATTGTCAAACACCGAAGGTAAGTGCACCATATATGTACCATCTTCATTGCCATGATGATCTCCTTGCGCTCCAGCAATGCTTCAAGATTGAGTTCATAGGAACCGGGGCCCATTATCCTGACCGATTCAATACGTTCATCCTCAGGTTCCTGTTCTATCTTTTCAACCTCATCCACCTTGACCCCCTGGTCTGCAAGGAACTCATCTATCTCCTTTAAGAATTTCTTTGCCGGCTGTTCTTCCTCCCCTTCGGTTGTACTCTCCACAACTGCCTGGGGCTCATCATGCACATAGAGGAATTTGTTCCAGCCGCAGTTGGGGCACCCGTTTAGAATTTCCACGGCACCGTCCTTAAAAATGTTCTCACACCTGGTACATTTGTGGGGCATAGTTCCTCTTTATTTTAGCAAATTACTATTAAGTATTTATTGTGAAGATACCAGTGCACTGATAAGGTCACGGTCCTTTTTCAGTGTTTTCAACTGGTTTGCCGGGCCGATCACTGTCAATCTTGTCCTGACAACAGGTTTTCTGAATATCCTGTCTATTAATTTCTGGTTCTGGCTGCTGGGATAGCTCTCTATCTCAATACCTGGAAAATCTTCCTGAGTGATCTCGGTCATGGTCATCTCGATGAGTTTCGCTTCTTCAGTGGGTGTCAATCCTCTTTCAAGCACAAGGATCTTGCCTTCCTTGACACCATCAAGTATCAGCCGTATTTTTTCCATGGCTGTCATATCAGCCATCTTTTCCTCTGAAATCAGGTCCATCTTTACTCCGATCATGATATCACCCGAAATGGTCCGCGATCTCTTCATAGAGAGTATCTATGTTCTGTCCATCCAACGCTGATATTGGTACCAGTGGATGCTGGGGGAATGCACTGCGTATCCTTGCAGGTGAGGATTCGGGCAGGTCGATCTTGTTGGCAGCGATCAAAAGGGGCAGTTTCCTTGCTTCCATGTTCCCGATAACAGTCACATTCACCTGGGTGAACGGGTCTTCGGTAGCGTCCATCACCAGGATAACTCCGTCCAGGTCATCAAGCCATTTCACTGCTTCGATGATACCCTCTGTGGCTTCCTTGGCCCTACGCTTTGCTTCCTCTTCTTCCAGACCATGGGCCATGAACTCATGGAAATCCACCTTGGTAGCCAGCCCGGGAGTATCTACAATATCCAGTGTGACCTTTGAGCCATTGGATTGGATTGTTACACCTTCACGCCTGCGCGCCCGCCTGGTCTCATGCGGGACATTCGATACCGCACCCATGGCATCACCGGTCCAGTCCCTGATAATCCGGTTTGCCAGGGTGGTCTTACCGGCATTAGGGGGCCCGTAGATGCCGATCTTTGCAGTCTTCTTCTTAAATAAGTTTTTAAATATGGATGAGAAATTCTTTTTTACTTTCTTAATAAATCCCATTCTTTTTCCTCCGTTTCAATCCCCTCACAGGATTATTCTTATTGTTTCCTTACACTGATTTTGATATAGTTGAATTTATCGCTATTTCTGCAATATTTGCGCCAGATTCACCTATACGATCAATACTATCCGATACAATTCGCAGGTGCAGTGCATCCCTTAAATCCTGGGTGATCAGTTTCTTATCAATAGCACGCAGTGCCTTGTTCATTTCCATTTTCATCTGAACCGAATTGTGGGCTTTGTCAATATCAGATAAAAATAATGAATCTACTGAATTTTCTACAAGTTCGCTTGCACTTTGCCCTGCACCCTTAAACATCCTGACAATATCTTCAGGGAGCTGTTTTTCCAGGCTTATTGTGATAAGCGCAATCTTCCTTGCATGATCTGCGATCCTCTTAATAGGCCGGGCCGCCAGGGTCAGGTCAAGACCCATATCAGGTGTCATATCCTTCTGTGAATCAATTACCTGGCCGCTGCGAAGCATAATTCGAAGCTGTTTTTCGATCAGTAGGTACAACTTGTCCACTTCATCATCCCTGTTGGATACGTCCATAGCCAGGTCGGTGTCACTGGATACCAGGGCATGCATTGCATCTGTTAGCATGGAACTGGCTATCAGGTACATACGCTGTACAGACTGGCGCAGGGACAGTTCACCGGGATTCAGCATATCCTGGACGATCATCCGATCAGCAGTCTCCTCAACTATCTCGGGTCCGATGAGCTTATGTGTGATCTGCCTGATGGTCTGTTTCTGTTCGGCAGTGATCCGTTTTGATACCAGTTCGATCACATTAAAGCCTGCAATATAGAAGGCTATGATCTCCCTCACCAGCACATACCCGGTCTTGTCAGTTACATCCAGTTGTTTTTTTGTAGGAGATGGAGACGAGATATCAGTTGAGATAAGCAGGCTGCCGTCGGCTCGGGTAGTAATCCCCACATTCATACCGCTGGTCAGGCCCACATGGTCGGCCCACTGCTTGGGCAGGGAAACGATGTAAGTTGAACCTCCGGTCCGCTGGATCTTTCGAATCTCCATATTCATATCCCGTTCTATATGGAATATATAGAATCGTCCATGAATATATATGTTATGATATTTTTTGGAGATTTTTTAAATATTATAAATATATAACTAAAAAACGACAGCTGGCGATATAAAAATATATTATCGCAATATTCATATTAAGTTAAAATATATAATATCCAGATGTTAAAAGAGGTTTCAAGATCAAAGGATGAAATTCTTTATGATGGAAGGGATATTTCATATATTGAAATGGGGTCTGATAAGATTGAACTGTCATGCACAATCGGTAAGATCAAGATATGGTTCGGCAAGCGGGCTACAGTTCAAGATGTTAGTAAGGTATTACAATGCTTTTCCAGGATAGATTCCTCTTTTGTACATGAGACTGAGATCATCTGTGATTATGACCAGATACCCTTGTATGAAAATAATGACTATACGTTAATATCCTATGGAAGGAGCGAAGGTGGATACAAGGTCATTTTTAATGTCCAGTTTTCAAAAGAGCATGCATTGAATTATTTCATTGAAAGTATTGTAAGTGAACTTAAAGAGGGGGAAGTGAATAAGACCTTCCACTGGAACGGGAGTATGGCAATGATCATGCTGATATTTAATGAACTTAGATCAATGGAAGGATGGAATATCACCAAAAAGGAATACAGGGAGGAAGAATGACATCGAATCGAAGATTTGCCAAAAGGGTTGAAAAGATAGACATTTCAGGTATCAGGAAGTTATTCGACGGGGCAGGGGCCCAATGCCATCAACATGGGTCTTGGCCAGCCTGACTTTGATACCCCTGATCATATTAAACAGGCAGCTATTGACGCTATTAATGATGGGTTCACCGGATATACCACGAATCTCGGTGTGCCGGAATTAAGGCAGGCACTGTCTGTGAAATTCGAACAGTTTAATAAATTCCAGGTTGCCCCGGATGATATTATTATTACCTCAGGTGCATCGGAGGCACTTCACATAGCACTTCTGGCTCTTGTGGAACCAGGGGATGAGGTACTGGTACCTGACCCGGGATTTATGTCATATGTGGCACTTACCGATCTCTCAGGCGGCAGGGCGGTAGGTGTGCCCTTAAACGATACATTTACCCTGGATGCAGAGGCTGTTGCCGAATATGTCACTGATAAGACCCGTGTGCTCGTGATCAATTCGCCATCCAATCCCACTGGTGGTGTGCAGACCACCGACGAGATGCAGGGACTGTGCGAACTGGCAGATGACCATAATATCACCATCATCTCTGATGAAGTGTATGAGCATATTATCTATGAAGGAGAGCATGTGAGCCCTGCCAGTATTTCCAATAACGTTGTTACTATTAATGCCACATCCAAGACCTATGCCATGACTGGGTGGAGGCTGGGTTATGTGGCTGCTCCACATGATATTACCGAGCAGATGTTGAAGGTTCACCAGTACGTGCAGGCATGTGCTAACAGTATCGCCCAGAAAGCGGCTTTGGCTGCCATAACCGGGCCCCAGGAATGCGTGGCAGAGATGCGGGAGAGTTTCATGTGGCGAAGGGACTTATTGATGAAGGGACTGAAGGATCTCGGCATTGAATGCGTGGAACCAAAGGGCGCTTTCTATGCATTCCCGAAGGTTGACAATTCAATGGAGGCTGTCATGAAGTTATTGGATGCGGGAGTGATCACTGCGCCTGGTTCGGCCTTCGGGCCCGGGGGCGAAGGGCATATCAGGTTGTCCTATGCCACATCTGATGAGGATATCCTGCGGGCACTGGATATTATGGGGCAGGTGCTGTAGAATAATGATCATAGGGGCATCTTCCTTTGCATCCCCGCTTGAGGAATTGGTCAATGAGGTTGACTCTGTGGAGCTGTACGTGCCCAAGATGGGACTATATGAGGGGCGCAGACTTCAGCATGACCGGATAAGGAATGTGTCTGATATATTATCCACTTCCAGCGGTGTGACATCTGTACATGCACCCTACTATGCCAATGTCCCCACATATCCTGCCAAACTGTGTGTGGATACGGCGAACATGAAAGGTTCTGATTTCAGGCTTATGGAAGAGTCTATTGAACTGGCAGCATATTTCCAGTCCAGGGTGGTGGTTTTGCATCCCGGGCTTGTTGGGAATAACCGCCAGGATAGCTTATCGAAGATGGTGGATAACCTGAAGCGTCTGGCAGAGTTTGCAGATAACCACGGTGTGATGCTGGGCCTGGAGAACAAGGAGGGTACGGCTCCCGGGAATCTGTGCTGTGAGGCTGGTGAATTGGTGCGGGCAGTTGAGGAGGTCAATTCAGGCAATCTGGGTATTACCTTTGATGTGGG
>Ga0255456_1073_pt1 | contig 13822 bp, 13 predicted proteins | sample ANMaggQLBNCT01C7_FD_182646 | JGI IMG/M metagenome (GOLD analysis project Ga0255456, IMG submission 182646) | Sediment cell enrichment communities from methane seep in Santa Monica Basin, California, United Staets - ANME aggregate JGI... | ecosystem: Environmental > Aquatic > Marine > Cold seeps >...
CCAAATTACGAAAATCGGAAGTATTAATGGTGGTTAGTACAGGTTAATTGGCGAAGGTATTGTTATACATGTTAGAATTAAAAGTATAAAAATGTTCCTTATGAACAATGATTAATCAAAAGAGTTAAGTACTGAAAATCCGATCGCCATCATACGAATTTATAATGTTTTGAAAAGGAAAGAGGAAGTATGGTTTCAGTTGGACAAGAATTATTGGTACTGTTCTTGACCAGAATCCAAAAGCCTGTACAGAGGTTGATGCGGGAATGCCATTGGATCTGGTAGTGGCAAACCAGGATATTGAAATGATCTAAGGTATCGGACCTGAAAGAGATTCAAAACTGAAGGGTATAGGTATCAATACCATCAAAGACCTGGCTGTTGCAGATACCGAAACTGTTGGTGAACTGGTCGGCAGGAGCACTGCAACGAAATTCATTCCATGTTAAAACTCATTGACAGCACTTCACAACTTGGCAGTTTGGGGATTGACAGGCAATCAGCCGAACTCCTGATAAAGACGAGCGGAATCGATTCTGTTGATACGCTGAAGAATGCAAAAGCTGATGACCTATACAATTTATACACCGAATCGATTGCTTCAGGCAAAGTAGAGGTTCCAATGGATTATTCCCTTACACAGGATAGAGTGAAACGGTGGGTGGAACTGGCACAACCGGATAGATAAAACATGGTTTTTGAAACCTATCTGATCAGCCTTAATGGTAGTATTTCTCCAACTGAAGTGGAACATATTTTAAAAACACTTACCAGCTTAGGCGGGAATGTCAATATGGTTGTGAAAAGGAGTATCATTGCCAGTTTCGATAGTGCCCAAGTGGATATCATCAGGAAAAAACCAGGTTTCAAACTCGTAGGCGGCATTAATTTTAAGGGATGGGAGGTAAGGAAGATCGTGAAAAGGGAGTTATGATCAACCGTGCTGCAATAATTTTATTATATTCCCGCCCCTATACATCCATCCTATGACCGCTGATAATCTCACTATCACAGAAAAGATTTTTTCAAAAGCTTCAGGCAGGCCCGTTCGTGCTGGCGAGTTCGTTATGGCAGACATTGACTGCGCAATGACCCATGACATCACCGGACCCCTGGCTGTGCAGGGTTTTGAGGAGATCATGAAGGACAAAGCCGAGCCAAAGGTCTGGGACCCGGACAAGATCGTTATCCTGTTCGACCACCAGGTGCCTGCTGACTCGCTGAATGCGGCAGAGAACCACATCATGCTGAGAAAATTCGCAGCCGGCCAGGGCATTACCAACTATGACGTCTTTGAGGGAGTGTGCCACCAGGTTGTACCGGAAAAGGGCTGGGCCAGACCCGGCGATCTTGTGGTGGGCAGTGACAGCCATACCTGCGCCTACGGCTCGCTGGGAGCATTCTCAACAGGCATAGGAAGTACGGACATGGCTGCGGTGTTCGCTACAGGCAAGCTGTGGTTCAAGGTGCCGCAGACCATCAGGTTCGAGGTGAACGGACGCCTGCCTGATAAGGTGTACAGCAAAGATATTATCCTGCACCTGATCGGGGATGTGGGTGCCGATGGTGCTATGTATATGGCGGCAGAGTACGGTGGAGAGGCAATAAGGCGCCTGGATATCAGCCAGCGCATGACCATAAGCAACATGGCAATTGAGATGGGCGGCAAGGCAGGCATCATTGAGCCTGACGCCACTACTGAAGCTTACCTGAAAGAACGCATACCAGGTTTCACACTTGACTCCAACTGGAAGAGCGATGAGGGGTGCGAGTATGCCGATTTCCGTGAATATGACATCTCAGACCTGTCACCACAGGTGGCATGTCCACATAATGTGGATAATGTGAAATCAGTGGAGGAAGTGGAAGGCACCCATATCGACCAGGTACTTCTGGGTTCCTGTACCAATGGCAGGTTTGAGGATATCAAGATCGCAGCCGACATTATGGGTGATGAGCCTGTGGCAAAAGGTGTGCGGCTGCTGGTTATCCCGGCGTCACGTACTGAGTATATGAAGGTGCTGCGCGCCGGACTGGTGGAGCAGTTCATGGAAGCTGGCGCAATCGTTGAGAGTCCCTGCTGCGGACCCTGTATGGGCGGCAGTTTCGGGCTGCTGGGTGACGGCGAGGTAGGGCTTGCCACGTCTAACCGCAATTTCCAGGGCAGGCAGGGCAGTGCCAAAGCTTTTGTGTATCTTTCTTCTCCGGCCACTGCAGCGGCATCTGCGCTTACGGGCGAGATAACTGATCCGAGAAAGGGTTAAACGGGTGTTGATGCTTCGCACTTTCCAGTGCGGAGTTCGTCACTCTACCAAGATGGCCATCCTGTGCATCCTTTGAATAACAACACTGATTTTTGGGATTAAAAGAAGGGCACGTACATTCAATCCCTATTACCATATCGTAATCTGTATTCTCTTAAAGCACGTTTTGATGAATACCACACTCTTCCAATCTTGACTGCATCCAAAACCCCCTGTCTGGCCCTGAGGCTCAAGTATTCCTGAGAATATGTGGTTTCCCTAGCAAGTTCTTTTAGAGGCAGCAATTCATCAGTTCCACCGAAGATTGACAGGTACATTGTGATGCTCTCATCTATAGCTTTAGCAATGAAATTAACAAATGGGGATAGGTTTCCATTATCTGCCGACTTAAGGAATTTGTAATATATCCTTCTGTTTTCTGTTTTTATAACAATAGGGGGATAAGCTTTGGTAATTAAGTATAAGTTTGTCAGCAAACGTGCTACTCTCCCATTACCATCTATGAATGGATGGATCTCTACAAATCTATGATGAAGAAAAGCAGCAGTTTCAATAGGATGCATGTTACTTTGATCGATCTTATTGATCAATTCATCCAGTAGTCTGATGACTTTTGACCAGCCAGGGGGTGTTTTTACCGCACCGGTTATTCTTACATTCTGAGTACGATATTTTCCTGCCTCTTCAAGAATACCGGCTGTAACAATTTCATGGATATGCTGTATAACAACATGATCTATTCCTTTATTGCTTTTAGCTATATCTTCCAATAGATCAAACGCCTTTGCATTATTGGTAGCTTCGAGATGCTCCCTTATTGACTTTCCACCGATTGTTATGCCTTCTTCGAGAACAAGTTTTGTCTCTTGAAGTGTAAGGGTATTTCCTTCTATGGCATTTGAATGGTATGTATGGTAAAGTCGAATCTCTTCTTTTAGTTTGTTCACAGCATCAACTGGTAGAGGGCGTTTTGAATTCAACATTTGGATTTTTTCATTAATACGTGAAAGGATACTTTCCTGAATCAATGAGGTATCGGCATTGGACATAATTCATCTCATCCGATATAGGATATTGGGATATATATCGGTATCGGTAAAATTTAGGATTACCCGATATTCATGAACACTTAATTCTATAACTGCATTTTTCGTTCTTTATTAAGGTTCTCTTTAACATAGTGTGGGTAACATCACTATTCAGGATATAGAGGCTGTCCAACAATTACTGTCAGTAACAAATTCCTTGCTTCATTTTCGATTAAAAGCTCCAGTTCGTCTCCTTTTTATTTGGATTTTGAATTAGTGGACAGCCTCTATAATGTTAACATTGAATCGCATTGCCTGAATTAATGGACTGGATCAACAGGATTGACAGGATATGAAAGTAGCTCGTACTATCTTGTAAATCCCATATAATATTTAGCCACTCAATATTGGGGAGATCCATTGATCCATTAATAGTAGAACAGGCATACATGGCCACCCAGATTAAACCGCTGGCATATTCATACCTTTTTCCATATGTCGCTTAAAGGAGTCCTGCTCGTATGTGTCATCGATATGGCCGTTAATTATCGTGTAGATGTTATCGAATACCTTTTTTTGGTACGCATCTCTTGAGCGGACCTTAGAACCGCTCCTGATCTTTTTTATTTTCTTTAAGGTCATGTCCGTCAGTCTGCAGATGGTACCCAAATCAATCTCATACGCATCCGCATATACTAAATTATGGCCTTTTTTGAACGTCTGGATTAATCCTGCTTTTGTCAGTACCGGGATTGTAAGCGGTATAAAGACCTGGCTAAAATTAGGGCGGGAAAACCTTGTCATGCCGATATCCCTGGATAATCCATATACATAATCGTATAACTCCCTCACTTTTAATCCTGGCTTGTTCTCCATGGCGATCAGCGTGGATGCCATGATGATATCCTCATCTTCCAATTCAAATCAACTCCCTTATTTTGAATTAGGATGCCATAAGATTTATATCAATACGGAACTTTATTTCGTACTAATAATTCCTATTAACGTTTTTTACTATAAAGAAATTTTAAGAAACAGTCCGACCTGCCAATTATATATTGGCTTTTAATATAGTCTGTTTATCTCCATTTGTAAAAGTAGCGTAAATCCCAACAAAATTCAGCCAACAGGATGAACAGGCACCCTCCAGTTCAACAGTCCTGTAGATTATATCATCAGGCTTACCATCTTCCAACCCCAGGATCTGGGATTCAAAATGATGACCTAGCGCGTTATTACCACAAATTGTAAGCAAGTCTAACTTATCGGCATCAAGTCCGCCTGTGAAAGTGACATAGATTATGGAATCTACTTTAATTATATTGAATGTTAAATTCTCATAGGACAGCAGTCGTTCAGATGTATCTTTCAGCATCTGTGGATTATGGACCTTCATTCTTACATGATCATTCTTTTCATCAAACCATGAAATGATACTGCTATTTTCTTCATAGACCGAGACTCTATACAACGCTTTTGGAGAAGTGCCTGCTTCAAGAACCACATCAAAATCCTTGAATGAATTTTTCAGTTCATCACCTTCAAAATAAGAAATGTTAATACTTGCATTTGGATTGACTTTTAAAAATTGTTGAACTTCAGGCAATTCCTTGAAAGCTGAAGTGATATTGGACAATCTAATGCTATCGGGTTTATTGTGATCAGTGGGTGCTGTAGAATCTATACATCCAAGAAACAATATGCCCGCCAGCATTATGATTAACGATAAGATGAATGTATTTGCCCGGCAGCTAGTCATTTTTGCCTGGTCCTATACTTAGAGAATGCACACTTGTGAATCTCCTTCAACTGAATATTCTACCTTATCTTCGTCCAAGAGAGTCCCTTCGATTGAACAAGATCCTCTGTGTTCCGATGGCACTTGAACTGCATAGATAAAACTCGATTCTCCCTTTAATACAAAGGTTAAATTTTTGCGGAAACTTTGACCTGCTCAGGATGAAAGGATGAATTATTTAAAAAAGAAAAAGGAAAAAATTGGAATTTAGTCGCGGCGTCTCATTCCGACAATTCCAATCATTCCAAGTATTCCGATAAGAGCCATCAACCCTGCTGGCGTCAGAGCTGGAACATCCGGACAGCGATAGTGGGCTGGATCATCATCGGTAACCGTTATTCCTGATACCACTCCAACACCTTCAACGTAGCCCACATTTCCATACGGATCACAAGGATCAGGTACTGTACCCTCGGCGGTACAGGTCATTGTCTCTCCTACATCAAGAGTGTCTTGTAGACAGGTGACAGTAACACCCTGATCATCGGTAACAACAACATCCTTCAGTGGCTCGTCTCCAGTGTTTGTGACCACATATCTCCAGTCAACATCACTTCCATTGGCCATTACTGGACCTGTTGCTGGAGTATTGGCGTCATACCAGACACCGTCATTGCCCTGTACGTATTTCACGATTTCAATATCTGGACATGGGAAGTGTACGAATGCAGTTGTTGTGTCTTCACCGGGTACGTCTCGATTTCCGCCAGCTTTTACCTCAATCATTATTGGCGGTACACATGGACCTATGTCAAAATAGTGTGTCATATTGCGAATTGCAATTTCATAGCAAGGGTTTGCGCCAGTCGATGCGAACTTAACATCCACATCCTCATATGGTAATACAATCCCATTGAAGACGCTATGGTTGTTGTTATTGCAGAGGACCCATACCTCACCCGTTCCACTCTGAGTTGCTTTGACTTCCCAGGTTTCATCTGGCCCAACTCCTATGCCGGCAGGCCCTGCAGTACCATTACAGTCTCCATTATTGGTACAATCTGAACCTATGTCATTATTTCCGTCAAGGTCGCCAGGTATGCCGTAAACGGAACATAAGCCGTACAAAGTATCGGTCATGGTATCATAGTGAAAATACCCTCTCTTTATGTCGAAGCCACTGTCAGATGGACCAAGTGTAGCCATTGATTCATCAAAGCTAGCCCCTGAATCGTCTTTTGGGTCTTCATCATACCAGTCAGAAGTTGGAAATGAAAAGGCGCCTTGTCTGCCTACCAATCGATCTCCAAACGGTCCATTTGGGTCGTAGTCAGTTGCCTGAGTTTGACCATACGCCCAGTCTTCGTTCCACTCCCCTGGACTTTTATGTCCATCCACGGTTATTGCCATTGCTGCAGGCATTAACGCTATCATCATCAATGCTGTACATAATATTATTAATTTTCTCATTTAAATCCTCCCTTTTATTCCTCCGAATTTAATTTTAGGTATTATACATTATCTCTTGAATGCTTATAATCAATACCGAAACATTGATTAGAATCAAATATCTGAAAATTAGTTACCTTTTCTGCCTCTAATTATGTAATTGGTCGATTGAGTTTGTTTAACATGAGGATTGAGAATAGGCTCTTATAATCCCCTGTTTTGGTTATAAGCTACCGTGGCTGCCCAATTTCCTCTAAAAAATTGTGATTGCCGTTTTTTAGTGTATCCTTTTGAAAGCACTTGTACTTCTTATCAGGTCAGCCCGTCCCACACAAAATCCGATATTTGTACTTGGATATAATATCCACCGCCATAGGCTTGAATCGCTTTGAACGCCTCAAATATCGCCCCATAATCCGTTTCAATTAATATACGGGTGTTCAAGCTAAATAAAGTGGCATATCTGCTTAAATTTGAAAAAATCATATATAGCTTTAAATTGGATTTCAAAAGACGCAACAAAATTTATTGGTTGAAAGGAGGGGGATTGCTCTACAAATAGAAAAATGAGTTAAATTAGATGCTACTCTCATTCCTCATATAAATAGCACTACCTTCAAGGATATTCCCCATCCAATATTTTTTCAATCAATTGGATAGACTTATCATTGATTTTCGTTCTTTTCCCTTTGTCTGTTTTTAGCATACTTAGATAATCAAAAACATTTCTACATAACCCATGTTTTTTATCTTCTGGATCGTAATCTTCCAGGAAAACAATACATCCTTTGTACCCAAGTTTTCTTCCGATAAAATCCAGCGCATATCCGATACCATAATAGCAAGCAACCCCTGGAATCACATACTTATACCCTTCTTCTTTTTTCTTTTCGAGCCAGGGTAATAGATTCGAATCACTATCGATGATAAAAATTCGGTCTTTGGTATATCCATGTCTTTTGAGTACATCGACCATTTCACCCACCGAGCATGGAACATCGCATCTGCCTCCTGAAAGTCTTATACATTTTCGATGCTTCCTTCCATAGACGGGATCAGAGAGGGGGCATTTAATATCTCCTAGGGGCCTAGCACAATAAGGCAAAAAAGCAATAGTTCGGTCAAGTTCTGTAGTTACTATTTTTTTCAAATCAAGTGAAGGTGGATAAAGAGCAACCTGATTCTTTATTAGAACTTTATCTTGTTTGTTGAATCCACACTTTCTTTCAGCGATCTTCTTGTTTAATGAATACGGTATAATCGCATGTAACAATTCTCTAAGTTGCATTATTCTACTTCCAATTTTTGAATGTGTTTTGTTTTATATATATTTTATAATCCTATGGTCATCAGTATAAATATTATGGCTACAATTTGTTTAATTATGTACAAGAATCTACAATCTTTATAATTTGATGTTCATAATAAATATTCATTGGTCTCGGTTAAGCCCACCATTCATTCCTAAAACGATATCGGTTGATATGCGGATCAGGTGCCTGACTCGAATTAAACCTCAATGATAGTCTCAAGCGATATTTCCATCCCACAATAATTAAGTATTCATCTTAGCTGATTGCTTGCGTTCTCTGAGTAAATCGTACTCCATCGTAGTTGTGATCGCACCTTCAACTTTTCAGGATTTTTTTTTGATTTAATGAATAAGGCATAAATACATACAATCATTATTTTAGTAGCTTTTTTTCGCCCCCTTTATAAGTTTGTGCATTCTGGAATAATTATTTTTAAAGGAATTTGATTAACTTTTTTTATTAGTTGTATCTAACAAACTCGCATTATCTGAATAAATAAGTATTTCTTAACTTAACCTTTTTGCTGGTTCTATGAATGTCGTACCTTTTTTTAGTGGTTATGTACAGATCTTCATTTTATCTATCAATTCTTTCTTCTCAGTCAGTCACAAAACTAAAAGCGTGTGTACAAATCAAATGATGTCATCCCATTTGGGACAATAATATTAATTGCTTATTACCTTACCTCCTAATTCAAGGTATATTACAACATATAGATAATTAGGACTTGATGAAATGAAACAGAAATCAGTGAGTTTAATAGAGTTCCAAAAAAAATTCTCAACCGAGTAAGCCTGCCAGGAACACCTTTTTCATATGCGATGGCCTAATGGCTATCAGTGTCCACGGTGCGCTCATGATCAATCTTATTACCATCAAAACCGTCATTTGTATCAATGCAAAGAATGTGGTTATCAGGTTTCTCTAACAGCAGGAACAATCTTTCATAAAACGAGAACTCCTTTGGCAAAATGGTTCTGGATGATCTTTTTAATGGGACGGCAGAAAAGCGGCATCGCTATGACTTCACTACAGCGTATGCTTGAGATTGGAAGTTATAAGATGGTTTGGACAATGGGCCATAAGATACGAAAAGCAATGAGTGAACGTGATGCACAATATGAACTGGCTGGCTTAATGGAAATCGATGATACTTATTTTGGTTCGCCAAAGCCAGGTAAACGAGGTCGTGGAGTAGCAGGTAAAGCTAAAGTAGTAGTGGCTGTAGAAGTCCGCGAAGATAAACCAAGATTTGCGACTATGCAACAAGTTGAAAGCATGAGTGAAGACGATATTAGCAAAGCAATCGATGAGCGACTTGGAGAAGATGTAAAAGCACGCACCGATGGATGGAAATCGTATGGTTTTTTAAACTCGGGAAAGCGCAAACATCAACCTATAGTTGTGGGTTCTGGAAAAAACGCAGTAAAGGTTTTACCATGGGTCCATATATTGATAGCAAATGTCAAAGGGAACATCCGAGGTATTTACCATGGAGTCAGTTCCAAACACACCAGCCGTTATCTCTCTGAATTTTGCTACAGGTTGAACCGTAGATTCTGGGAACCACAAATGTTTGATCGTTTGTTATCTGCTTGTCTTAACTGTCGCACCATTACGTTTTCGGAGCTAACGGTATGAGCAATTATTTCTAATATATACAATTCAATCCAGCAGAACTTTTGTAATAAATTTTTTAGAAAAGTAATTAATTTTATACAATCTTTATAAAACCCTAATCACCGATTTTCGCAGCCCCATATTTGGGTGTCGACCCTTTTATTTACTGGAGTTTGAATTCACTTGCAAATGATACCGTTTTGTATGTTTCTATGTTGACAAATGAAAGGTATAAGCAGTGAATGTTTTTAAAAACATCAGTATATTAACGGGTCAATACCTGATAACTTGCGATTGTATAAAATCGTGTTTTTTGTCTCTGCCAAAACACCAACTACATGGCTTGCATTTAAATCGCTGTTTGCCGTTTTCTGTCGTGCCTGTAATTGACCATGTCGCCTGCGTCTTTATTGCCGTTGTCACGGCAATTTTGGTTGGACAAAACTCTTTTTTTGGGTCTATTTGGATTTGTTGTTTTAGACAGTTGATATATAGACGCACCACCTATATATCAACTACGTGTCAGCACATCACCTAATTTTTGTATTATCGGTTTCTATCATTTGTCTGTATTTTATTAGAGCTTCAAGACTGAATGAAGTGGTTAATTCCTGAGAACCGAAATAAATATTGTGAACTGGATTTATATAGAAAGCATAAATATTCCAGCTTCCATCTTTTCTCTGTGTGCTCAGGATATGTTTGATAGCCTTATTCAGATGTGGTCCCTCATAGCCCATATTAAGCAGAGAAACGGTAGCCAATGCAGTATCCAGGTCATTTCCCCAGCTTCCATCAGGTTTCTGTGTTGTCAGAAGATATTCCCTGATATGGTCGAGAGAAGGCTCGAGCTCACTTACACCACCATCTGCATAATTTTTTGTGACAAAATAGGTGAACACATAAGGAGACGGATAATAAAGAGTACCATTTAAAAACGATTTGTTCTCTGCTATATTGTTTAAGTATCGAATTATACCGCTCTGGGTCCTATTTCTTAAAGAATACGCATAAAGGACGTCGGCATTTAGATTTGCATCAATATCGTTTCTTTTAAAAATCTCGTAGTATGGATTAGATGGGGCAAGCCATTCTTCTGAATTAATCCACGTATAGAATATGCCATCTGGAGTCCTGTAACTAAGCATGTAATCAAGCGACTCATCGTCTATATTTACACCATTCTCAACGAGAGTAGCGAACACCATAGCGGTATTATCTGTATCCGGTATTATTTCTGTCTGAATATTTCCTGTGAAATGACGCCAGACACCGTGGGACAACTTATTGTCCAACAAGAAAGCAACGGCTTTACTCTTCATTTCGTCTACCATTTCTTCGCTATTTTCATTGTCGATAAGATTAAGGGTATAAACTATGAATGTAGTATCGAAGACCACTGATGTGTTTACTCTGGGATTCATTTCCGGGTAATAGGAAATAAATGAAGGAAATTCACCACTCGGAAGTTGTGCTCCATAGAAATAATATATGCCATTTTCAATTCTGCGGTCTATGAGAATTGTGGTTGAATTAAAATAAAGATCAACTTGTTCGACATCACCTGAATGCCATGGAATAATTTCATCGGCTGAAATGGAACCCACATAGAATTGAATAGTCCTGCCCTGATCATTTACATCACCATTAATTATTAATCGATTCCAGGCAGGTTCGCCATATTTTCCAGCTTTGACCACAGTGCTTCCCCGCACTTCACCATCGATCTGAGCTTGGATAGTAGTGCCATCAGGTGCAGTTTCTCCATTGAGCCATACCGTGCCGTATAAGCACATAGGAAATATCGGCGGCGCTACGTCAGTATCAACAGGGGTATTATTGACAATTGTGGAAGAATAGCTGGCCTCCATAGTGGTAGATGCAGCAGCTCCCACTTCTAAGAATACAAGTACAATTGAAGCTGTCAATAATAATTTCAGAAGGTAATTCTTGCTTGATCTATCATTTAAAATATTTATATTATGATAAATGTTCTCCACTCCTATAGAACTCTACTGCGCTATAGGTTAGAGCTTATCCGATAAATATTTATTGCGATGATTAATATATACTATCGTAGATAATTATGGAGATAGGATTTGATTATCAAATACCAAATAACCTATGGAAGAAGATTAAACCTTTATTGCCACCACTGAACCGAAGAAAAAGCCAGGAAGACCAAGGAAAGATGACAGGCAAATGACGGCCGCAATTTTTTATGTTCTTCGTACTGGTTGCCAATGGAAAACATTGCCAAAATCTTTAGGAGCTCCAAGGACTGTGCATGATAAATTCCAGGAATGGCGTGAAGCAGGAGTATTTGAGAGAATGTGGAAAGCTGGTCTGGAGGAATATCTTATATTCCGCAGGTATATTTTGGTAGTCTCCCTACCGAATGTTGTTGAGAACTGAAATATACTGGTACGATCCTTCTATTATCTTGAGGGGAAGGATTATGTCAAAGTTTGCCCAAGTAGGTGAGGGCTGTCCAACTGCGGCCTGTGCAGACCATGGAAAGCTGCAAAGCGAACATCAACAAAACATCATTAAGTTCGGCAAGACCATAGCAGGTCGACAACGCTTCAGGTGCAAGGCTTGTGGAAATATGTTTACAGAAACCAAAGGAACGCTCTTTTATCGGCGACGCACACCTGAAGACGAAATCATCGAAACGTTAGCCTTGATAGCGGAAGGTAGCCGTATCAGCAGTGGAGTGCACCCCCAAATAACGGACATTTAGTTAAGCAATAAAAAGCTTTGGGGTGTACGTATGAAAATAAGACGAACATATACACGAGAATTTAAACTGAAAGTCTTACGTGAATGTGAAAATGGTAAAGGCAAAGCACAGCTCAGCCGTGAACATGGTTACATCCATCTCTTATCTCAAGATGGGAGAAGGAGTTTAGAGAGGATCCTGAACGTGCTTTCAGCAGACACGGGAACATTTACAAGGAAAATGCAACAATTGGTGAGCTTGAGAGAGTGATCGGCGAGCTATATGCCGAGAATTCTTTTTTAAAAAAAGCACTATCCAACTTGAAAGTGAGGTTGCAGGAACAACGAAGAAAGAATACACGGGGGTGATGTATACACTCATCGATTCATTATTACCTCAATTCCCCATATCTATCACCGATGCCTGCTCCTGTATGGATGTAAGCAGAAGCGGATACTACGATTGGTTGGCCAGAAACAGATTACCTCATCAAATCGATTCTCTTGAGATGCAACTAAAAGATGAGATCCATCAGATAGCCATAGAATTCCCGAAATATGGGTACCGGCGCATCACAAAAGAACTGCACCGAAGAGGTTTTCAGGTAAATTCCAAACGTGTTTTAGAATTGATGCGCGTGGATAACCTGCTCTGCATAAAGAAGACCTTTGTTCCTGTGACAACGAATTCAAACCATAACCACAGGGTCTATCCGAATATGGCCAGGGACATGGAAGTAACAGGAATAAACCAATTGTGGGTTGCTGATATCACTTATATTCAGTTACCAAAAGAATTCATATATCTTGCTGTAATAATCGATGTCGGCAGCCGGAGATGTATTGGTTGGGATCTTGATCGAACTATCGACACTCAATTGACATTGAATGCACTGTATAGAGCACTGGACTGCAGGGCAGGCCAGGATCTCGATGGTTTGGTACATCATTCAGATCAGGGTGTACATTATGCATCCAATGCATATATCGAATGTCTGAAAGAATACGATATACAAATCAGTATGAGTAGAAGGGGAAATCCCTACGACAATGCCTTTGCAGAGAGTTTCATGAAGACATTGAAATACGAAGAGGTCTACCTTTCGGATTATAGAACTTTCGATGAAGCGTTTGGCAACGTTGAGAATTTTATCGAGAGTGTCTGTAATGAAAAACGACTTCATTCGAAGATAGGATATCTACCGCCAATAGAATTTGAGGAGGCGTTAACTTTAAATAGTGTTGCCTAACTACCTGTCCCCTGAAAGGGGGTGCACTCCATAGTATCATCAATAATCAACAGTATCCTATCTTTCTCTTCAAGATCAAGAGCTTTGAAAAACATATCGGCTTTGCGCTGGGCTACTTCATCCTCATTCCATGAGGCTTGAGTAAAAAACCAATCATAAGTGGAACGTGATTTTTTATCTTCATAGGTATTTGACATTGTATCATGTAGATTATAGATTGTTCTTGATTTAGAACATACGGATATAGCTGAAACCATGTGACTGAAGGATTTATGGTTGGGTTCGGTAAAGTGGTCTTTCTATTCGTTTAAAAAAGGCGTAAGCTCATCTAGTGTCTTAACAAGTTTATACAGATCACCCCCTCAAATAATATACTGTCAAATTAAACCAAATATTATTCAAGGGTTATAGTAATAAAAAATTGGCAAGTAGAGTAAAT
>Ga0255456_1070_pt2 | contig 13617 bp, 16 predicted proteins | sample ANMaggQLBNCT01C7_FD_182646 | JGI IMG/M metagenome (GOLD analysis project Ga0255456, IMG submission 182646) | Sediment cell enrichment communities from methane seep in Santa Monica Basin, California, United Staets - ANME aggregate JGI... | ecosystem: Environmental > Aquatic > Marine > Cold seeps >...
CGCTTCGAATAGTACAAAAAGAACCTTCTGAAAAAGTATTGCATGCTATCAAATTTTTTAATAAAACCGGATCGAAAAAAATTCTTGATTTAGGCTGTGGCACTGGAAGGCATACAACACTTTTGGTGAAAGAAAATTTTGAAGTATATGGTTGTGATAATTCTGAAGATGCTTTGAAGATTATTAAAGAAATTTTGGCAGATAATGAATTTAGATTATGTGATATGACTAAACTTCCATATGAGGATGAGTATTTTGATGGAATTATATGCTATCAAGTGATACAGCATGGAAAAATTGCTGATATAAAAAAATCAATCTCTGAAATGTATCGTGTATTGAAGAAAGGAGGGTATTTATTTTTAGTGGTAATATCAACAAAACACCCAAAATTTCAAACGGGTGAAGAAATAGAACCAAATACTAAAATTAATACTGATGATATTGATGGATATATGCCACATCACTTTTTTTCTGAATTAGAAATGAAGGAGTTATTTAGTAAAAATGAGATAATTAAATTAAATCACTTTGAGGGACAAAGTGAAATTAATCCTTCAAGTAGAATGGCTTCTTGGGAACTATACGCAAGGCGACCACCTTTCTAATAAAACTCAAACTCAATTGAAACTAACATTTGAAAATTCCTGTTATTTTTGTCGCCAGTTACGAACGAAGTAGAGTTCTGGCGACCTGCGACCGCATAGTTTGGATTTTGGGCGCATTTTAAGGAAAATATGTCAAAAGTTGCGACGGCACACCCAACCGCGGCAAAGCTACGGAGTATAGTGAATAAGATCAAAAGATTTTCACTTATGCCTCTGCCTTTACAACTGTAGGTATTTCCAATTTGAGCCCAGTCAGATCTTCCAATTTGAACTTATTCTTTACATTAAGGATTTCTATCCCTACTACTTTTCCATTTGCATCGTAATCGACAATGAGACCTTTATTTATTTCCTCACTTTCCTCGATTACATCCTCGCTAATTCTAAAGTAAAGTGCATCGCTTTCTAAATCAACTTTAATTCTCATTTTCGATTCCTCAATCTTCTATCATAAAACATTGTTACTATAATATATGGTTCTTCTCTTCTTTTAACAACAATTCTTAAAACCTTTTCATCAATTTTTTTAAATGCATGCCATATTTCAGTTTCTATTTCATCATTTTCTGACCAATCTCGTTCGCTCAATGCAGATATGATTTCTTCTTCTGTAAATTTTCTTTCTTTTAGCATATCTTTGGCATGATTGGTGAAGTTGACTTTGATCATTGGTTACTATTTTAAATTGATATTACTTAATAATTTACAATTAGGCCATATGACCCCCTCTTCACAACACCTATAAGTGTGCTATGTGAAAATAATTTCGAATTCAAAAGAGGAGGCCACACCGGTGAAAAAGATTAGAAACACATCTGAGAGATTAAATGCCAAGACGCTTGATCAAATGTTCATCAATATGGTCGAACAAGGATATGACTGTCCACCATTCGTATCCAATGCTATATTGCAGACAGCGAAATCCGTATTCAGTCCAGATCGAAGTAATCCAGACATTCTGAACGTGGGACAAATTAAGATTTTGGGAATTTCCAGTTCAGAACCTGCTGGAAAGCCCTTGTCGGACTGTCAAATGAAAACAGCGGTGGTAACGCTTGATGCCGGAAAAGAAGATGAAGACATCAGGAATAAGTACGGGCTTGTTTCCCTCCGGCAAGCAAGACTTTCTAGAACCGCACACGAAGCATTAGATCAAGGTATCTCACTCACACAGGAAGACCTTGCATTCAAACTCTTGAATTGCAGCATCAGAACAGTGAGACGTGATCTCAAGATACTTGCAAAGCGAGGTGTGATTGTTCCAACACGCGGACAGCAAAAGGATATCGGTCCAGGCATATCCCATCGTGTCGAAATCGTTAGACTCTACATAGAGAGAAAAACATATACCGAAATTGAAAGGAGAATGAAGCACTCGCTAACGGCGATCAAGCGTTATATAGTAACCTTCTCCCGTGTTGCATATCTTACCGAAAAGAGCTACTCAATAAAAGAAATCGCTTTCCTTGTCCAGATATCTGAACGATTGGCAAGAGACTATCAAGCGTTATATCGCCAATACAAAGAAGATACTGCATATAAAGACCGCTTAGATGAGATTCTATTACTCTCCCCCGATTGTGAGATTAGTAAAAATGGGGGGATAAAATAGCTACGAATAATCTATCGAATATCTATAATCCACTTTTGGATAAAACTTTTGAGACAATAGTATCTCACTTCATATCAACTGAATTTCCGAGACTGGGTGGACCAAAGGTCATAGATCTATTTGTCAAAGAATTGAAGTTACTCGTTGAGCAATATTACCCATCGATAACGAATCTAAAAATGGGCCAAATACTGTGGTACGCGGTGGCGAAAGATGAGACGGGGGGATATGGTAAAAATATGAAGAATCTACGGTTGCGGCCCGTTGTTTTATCTGTGGTTACTTATGAAGATATTCAGAAGAGAGCAAAAGGTGTTCCATCGAAGGAGATCCGAAAATATGCTGGGGCAAGGATGCTACGCGAAGCGGATAAACAATCTGGAACTTTGGCGCAGAGCGATATATCACTGATTTTATCTCACTCCTGCTCAACCATTCAAAAGGATATTGAAGAATACGAAGTGAGAATAATGTGGTGCTTCCACGAAGGGGAACTGTGCATGATCTGGGCAGAAGCACCTCGCATAAGCAAGTCATCTGCAGAAAATCGGTTCTGGATCGAAAAGCTACACCGGACATTGCATTGGAAACTTATCACAGTCCAATGGCAGTTGATAGATATCTCGGCGACTTTGAACGTGTGCGTTTCTGTCTTAAGAAAGGGCTATCGATGAAAGAGGCGGCATTCACAACACAAATGAGTAAATCACTTATTGTAGAATATGCAGAATTGATTGAAGAACTGGATGGCGGGGAGGAGAAAGAAAATGTTAATTAAAGATTGGGAATATTTGGAAGATAAGTTGAGTATGGGTCATATGGCCCTATTTACAATTATTTTAATTATTCACTTACCAATTTATATTACCATCCAATATATTACGGTCGAAGCAAAAATTGCCAATCAAGATAATTATGCACCCTCGAGATGCCCCGGATTTGAGCGTTAGCGACATCCGTGGTCAGTGACTATAATCTTGAAATATTTATATCAGGTGAACCCTATTACTCAATATGCTCACCAACAGTTACATCCACCTGCCCGGGATAGGTGCCACAACAGAGAAAAAGATATGGGACTGCGGTATCAAGTCCTGGGATGAATTCATGGAAGAGCCCCACCGTGCCGGACTGCCGGAATCCAAACTAAAACACATACTGGAAGGTATCAGCACATCAAAAGAGAAGCTAAATGCCCGGGACCACACATACTTTGCCAATAAGCTCCCAAAAAAAGAGCACTGGCGGGCATACAGGGAATTCAGGGAAAATACCATATTCCTGGATATCGAGACCACCGGACTTTCCCCCCATTATGATGAGATAACCATGATCGGAGTACACAGCAGCGATGGAACAAAGGTGTTCATAAACGACATCGACCTGGAAGATTTCCCACAGGCTTTAGAAGGGTGCAAGGTTATAGTCACCTTCAACGGGGCACGGTTCGACCTTCCTTTTATTGAGCATCATCTGGCAGGCGTCAGTTTCGACCAGCTTCATATCGACCTGCTATATCCCCTTCGCAGGCTGGGCCTGACCGGCGGGCTGAAACGTATCGAGACCGAGCTGGGACTTTCAAGGTCTGACGAAACCACTGGTTTGTCAGGTTTCGATGCAGTGCGATTATGGTACAAGTACAAGCGCGGCAGTCAGGCAGCGCTGGACACACTTGTAAGATATAATATAGAGGATATACAAAACCTTGAGACAATCATAGAAATGCTATATCCTTCGTTGATGGAAAATGCATATCAGTAGGTAGGACAGCACCATAATGTTTATAAGTGATGAGGGTAGATTATATTTTACTGATATTTACAAATATTGAATAAATATAGGGGATGTAATTATGGATATTTTTTGGACGTTGTATTGTAAATTAGATGAGGGTGGACGTAAGGAACTGATTAAACAACTGATGGTCAAACCAAAAAGTTCCCCGAAAATAAAAGTAGTACTTAATCAAGGTTCGCCTGTAGGATTAAATCCATTGGACTCCATTAAAAGGCCACATGAACCAAATCCCTGAAGACCATCCCAGGTACCAGTCTCTTGTTACCAGGGAGCGTATAGTGAGTGGTGTGGGATCAGGTATTACCAGTGCTAAAGGACTGATAGCCCAGGGTAGGGGGGAAGCTTTTGATTATCTTATCGGCGAGTGCACTACAACTTCTGCCCGCGCTGCCGAACGTGTTGCGGCTGCCATGCTGCTGCTGGCCAGGACCCCGGTTATATCTGTGAATGGCAACGCTGCGGCCCTGGTCCCCGAAGAGCTTGTGGAATTATCAACATTACTGGATGCACCCCTGGAAGTAAACCTGTTCTACAGGACCGAAGAGAGGGTGTTGAAGATCATTGAACATCTAAAAACTCACGGTGCCCGGCGTGTGCTGGGTGCCGACCCTGATGCTTCCATTCCCGGCCTGTCATCAGGGAGGGGGCGGGTATGCAGTGAGGGTATCTATTCGGCAGACGTGGTGTTCGTGCCTCTTGAGGACGGGGACAGGTGCGAAGCCCTGGTGGCCATGGGTAAGCAGGTCATTGCTGTTGACCTGAACCCCTTGTCCAGGACAGCCCGGTGTGCCACAGTTCCGGTTGTTGACAATATCACCAGGGCGGTGGCTAACATCATAAATTCAGTGCGTGAATTGAAGGAGCAGCCTGAAGTGTATCTACAGGAGATCGTTGAAGGTTACAATAACAAAAAAGGGCTGGATGCTGCACTGGAGACAATTTGCAATAACCTTATGGAACATAGCCGGTCTCAATGATCTCCTCGGCCCCAATTTGGTGAGTGTTTAACACACTCATCCTTGTAGCACCCGTCCTGTATTATGAGCCGGATGCATTCATTCCCAGTGTGCGTACCTCTTATGTAGCCTTTCCCGGTGCGTACCTCATAAATCACGGCACCCCCATCTTACAGGTCCAGGTGCGGGTTCAGGTCGCATCCGGTACAGGGCAGGCACATGGTCTGGGACACATCAGCCCGCAGCCCGTGCTCATCCAGTATCCGGCGCAGAATCCGTGTAAGTTTTAAGAGCCTCTCACCGGTAGGCCGCTCTATCTCGATCTCACCCACACGCAGCGGATGCATGCTTGCTGCCCTGAGTATGGGTATTACATCAATGGAAGCCAGCTCCTCAAGTCCTGCCTCCACGGTTTCGTCAGATTCTCCCAGGCCGATAATAAAGTTGGAAAACACGAAGTTCCTGCCAAACAATCCCACTGCTTCTTTTAGTTTCACAATAATGAAATCGTGGTCCATACCCGGGCATACACGTTTGAATATTTCGCGGTCCATGGTCTCCACATTGTATTTTACTTCCACGACCCCTGCTTCCTTCAATTTCCGGTTGGAATCGGCTGTGGGGTAGACAGACACCCCGATGGGTAGATTGTATTTCCTGAGTGCTTTCACAGCCTCTACTGCCCTTTCCACTTCCTCTTCAGCAGACCCTGCCACGCCCGATGTGATGGAAATCGCCTTTAAGTTACCCTTGCTGTACGCCTCCTCCACCATGCGAACGATCTCGTCCAGGCTTTTGATCTTACCTGAGAGTTTCGGGACCGGACAGTACTTGCAATCAAAAATACACTGCTCGCTGATAGTGATATATGCCTGTTGTGGGCAGTGTATCAGTTCCTCTTCAATATGCCCCCTAACCAATACTTTTGGTCCCCTGAATATCACGACATCGCTGTTATCGGCCACAGCTTTTAACTTTGACCCTTCATCTACTGCCAGCCTGACCCGGTGAGCGTTCCACCTGAAGAAAAATGCTGTTTTACCTGCTCCGGGTCCTGCCGTGGGTATGGTAACATCGCCAAGTAATGACCTGTCGATATTAACAGTACCAACGGCTATAAGCTCGGCTTTAATTTCTGCATCACTCATGGCTATTCCATTCCTTGTCAATTACTGCTATGATTTAATTCCATTATATAGGTATAGTTATTGACCTTTTATAGGTATAGTTGTTGACCACTTCGTCAAATGACGATGTAGTATTCGTTAGGTTTATATTATGTGCAGGTACATTAGTACACTGCATGCAAGGGGATAATACCGATAGTGATATTAAGAACCGCCTTGCTGAAAAAATGGCTGGCGAGATAACACTCTCTAACAAACCAGGAGATGTTATGAAAAAATGGAGGCTGAATTTTGATGTGGCCCAGTCAGACCTGTCCACATTTCTGGATGTTTCGCCTTCGGTCATCAGTGATTATGAAAGCGGCCGGAGGAAATCACCGGGTACTTTCATTGTAAGCAAGATCGTGAACGCACTGCTTGATATCGACGAACAGCGAGGCAGTAAGAAGATCCGTGCTTATGAGAACATGATATCTGAAAGTTATGATAAAAAAATCGTGTTCGATATCCATGAATACACTTCCCCCATGCCCGTGACCGAACTTGCAGACCTCATTGAAGCTGAAATAATACACACGCAGAAAACAGAATACGATAAGCAGCTATACGGTTATACAGTGGTAGACAGCCTCAAGGCAATCCTTGAATTGCCTTCCTATGAGTTCCAGAGACTTTACGGATGGAGCACGGAGAGGGCCATGATCTTCACCAGGGTATCCACGGGCAGGTCCCCGCTGGTTGCTATCAGGGTTACCAGCCTCAAACCCGGTGCCATTGTACTTCACGGGCTTAAAGGAAAGGACGTTGACCCTATTGCCAGGAAGATCGCAGAGGTTGAGAACATACACTTAATGTCCACAATGATGCCTGTGGAATCGATGATCGAGATACTTCAATCACGTTAACGGCAACCACAACAGATTTACCATATAGGCCATTATTCTTTAAAAAAATAATATTATTACCATAATTCAGGTGAACCATATGAAAGTAGGCATTGTATCATACGGCGCATATATACCCCGATACCGCATAAAACTGGAAGATATCGCTGCGGTCTGGGGAGCAGATGCCGCATCTATAAAGAAAGGGCTGAAGGTTAATGAAAAATCAGTACCCGGCCTTGACGAGGACGCCATTACCATTGCTGTTGAAGCAGCACGCAGTGCTGTAAGAAGAGGCAATATTGACACTTCCAGGGTCGGTGCCATTTATACAGGGTCCGAGAGCCACCCATATGCCGTTAAACCCACAAGTACCATAGTGGCAGCGGCTATCGGGGCTGAACCGGTCCTTACAGCAGCAGATTATGAATTTGCCTGCAAGGCAGGTACAGCCGCCATCCAGACCTGCATGGGCCTGGTAGTTTCAGGCATGATAGATATTGGCGTGGCCATAGGTGCGGACGTGTCCCAGGGTGCACCCGGCGATGCACTGGAATATACGGCTGCTGCCGGAGGTGCAGCATACGTGATAGGCTCCTCAGAGCTTGCAGCAATTATCGAAGATACATACTCGTTTACTACCGATACCCCTGATTTCTGGAGGCGTGAGGGAATGCTTTATCCTGAACACGGGGGCAGGTTTACCGGAGATCCGGGTTATTTCAAGCACGTGACCTCGGCGGCAAAAGGCCTGATGGAAAAGATCGGTTCAAAGCCTTCGGATTATGATTATGCAGTATTCCACCAGCCCAATGGTAAGTTCCCTGAAAGGGCTGCCGGGATGCTGGGATTCACCAATGAGCAAATAAAGCCGGGACTGGTGGTTCCCATGTTAGGTAACACATATTCCGGTTCATGCATGATCGGGCTGGCCGCCATTTTAGACCAGGCAAAGGAAGGGGACAGGATATTCATGACAGCATTTGGTTCAGGTGCAGGCAGTGATGCTTTTAGCATCACGGTCACTGATAAGATAGAGGATATACAAAGTGGTGCTCCAAAGGTGCAGGAATTGCTTGCCGATCCGATATACCTGAATTATGCTAGCTATGCCAAGCATAAGGGCAAGATAAGGGTGTGATGCCAGATGAGGGATGTTGCAATTATAGGTACTGGCTGTACTAAGTTCGGAGAGTTATGGGACAGTTCCCTGAGGGATATTTTCGTTGAGGCCGGAGTGTCCGCCATCGTAGATGCAGGTATCCAGGGCGAAGAGATCGACGGTCTGTATATGGGTAATATGAGCGTCGGCAGGTTTGTGGAGCAGGAACATGTGGGCAGCCTGATAGCCGATTATGCCGGGTTGGCAAGTGAACTGCATGTGCCCGCCACAAGAGTGGAAGCAGCATGTGCTTCCGGCGGCCTTGCACTGCGCCAGGGCATTCTGGCAGTGGCTTCCGGATATGCTGATATTATAGTGGCCGCAGGTGGCGAGAAGATGACAGATGTGGACCTGGACACTGCTACTGATGCACTGGCAGCAGCGGCCGACAGGGAATGGGAAGGCATAATGGGTGCCACGTTCCCGGGTCTGTATGCCATGATAGCCAGGCTTCATATGCATAAATACGGTACTACATCAGAGCAGATGGCCGCTGTTTCTGTGAAGAACCACCATAACGGTACCATGAACCCGATCGCCCAGTTCAGAAATGAGATCACCCTTGATACAGTGCTGCAGTCCAATATGGTGGCCGATCCCCTGCACATGTTCGATTGTTCTCCAATATCTGACGGTGCGGCTGCTGTGGTGCTGGCCCCGGCAGATGTTGCAAAGAAATATACTGACACTCCTGTATACTTAAAGGCCACGACCCAGGCCAGCAGTCCTATCTCCCTCCACGATCGTTCGGATATAACCACACTGGACGCTTCAGTGGTGGCGGGTCAGCGGGCATATAAAATGGCCGGACTTACTCCTGGCGATATTGATCTGGTGGAAGTGCACGACTGCTTTACTATTGCCGAGATATGTGCTATAGAAGACCTTGGATTTTTCAAAAAAGGTGATGGCGGCAGGGCATCAGAAGATGGCGAGACTGCCATTGGCAGTTGCATACCTGTGAATACATCAGGCGGTCTTAAGGCCTGCGGGCATCCGGTGGGAGCCACTGGTATCAAACAGGCAGTGGAGATCACAAAGCAGCTAAGGGGAACGGCAAGTAAAAGCCAGGTCGATGGTGCCGGAATCGGTATGACACATAACGTAGGCGGTTCGGGCGGTACTGCTGTGGTACATATTTTTTCGAGGGACAGGTGATATGAAATGACAGTTGCAAGGTTCTGGAGAAAGATCCCGCACAGGTACAATCTCATAGGCACACACTGCACTACTTGTGGAGAATATTATTTCCCGCCCAGGCAGATGTGTCCCACCTGCCGCAGGGATGGGAAGATCGAGAGTTACCAGTTCGAAGGCAAAGGCGAGGTTATCACTTATACTGTGATCCATACGGCAGCTAAGGGCTATGCAAACCAGGTCCCGTATAACCTGGCAATCATTAAGCTGAACGAGGGTCCCAGCCTGACCGGCCAGGTAATATGCGAACCAGGAGAATTAGAGATCGGTACCAGGGTACGTCCGGTGTTCAGGAAATTGGGCGAGGAAAGTGAAAAGGGTATGATCTATTATGGTACCAAGTTCGTTCCCGAATAACATTAAATTCCATCAAATCCTTTCTGGACTATCTCGATGCCATGATCCCAGATAATGTAATTCCTTACCGACAGGTCATGGTGGCTGCCCCTTAGCTTAAGAACTGACATGGTACGGTCAAACCTGTTCTGTCCGTCTGTAAAATTAAGCATGATAATGGCATCAGCTATGGATGATATACTCATATCAGGTATGTTACCAGGTGCAATTTTCTTTGATACCTCGTTGGTCAACATAACGGTGATGCCTTTGTATTTTAAAAAATCACTGAGCAACCTGATATGTTCCCTCAATTCTACTGGATCTGGTATGACTGATTCAAGGTTATAGACCCCATCATATAGCAATCGTTTTACACTAATGTCCTCCACTTGCGATTTAATCTCCAGGTTGTGTTCGTCAGGTGAAATATCCCTGGGATATGCATAGATTATCCTAAGCAGGCCACTATCCATGAACCCCTTAAGGTCCCATCCCATCCTGGATGCTTCATATATCAACTGGTCTTCGCGTTCCTCGAACAGTATGATCATTCCAGGTTCACCCAGTTTTAGTCCTGCCATTATGAATTGCAGCCCAAGAAGTGTCTTACCCGTCCCTGGTCCCCCTATGACCAGTACTGTGGATTGGGAAGGTATCCCTCCATGCATCATGCTGTCAAGTCCCATGACCCCGGTTGACAGTTGGTGATTGCCTAATTGCCGGTCGCTTATTACAGGTTCAAGTTTTGGGAAGATACGGATACCTTCTGTTTCGATCTTGAACTCACAAGATCGGGTAATATCAGATGTTTTACTCACACCCCGCATTTTGATTATATCCATCTTCCTGGTAGTCCTGTTCCCGATCGTTCTTTGGTCCAGGTATATCACACCGTCTGTAATATGGGACAGGATCGAATTGTGGACTTCCTGCCTGCTCAATTCGCCTGTTACAAGTGTTTGGGCAGACCAGTCCTGCAGCATTGCATCAAAGGAATAATAAAAGCGGCGGATCTCACTGACAGGGAAGCCGAAACCCAGCGTAGTCAGCGGGTTTAGCACTACCCGGTCAGGATTGACGGAGGCCATTATGGTACCCATATCCAGAAGTATGGTCAGCGGGTCCTTTTCAGCAGTGGAGCGATCGACAGGATGGACAATGATATTGTCATTGAAAAAGGTGTAATTGTGTAAATAGTCCATCAGTTTTTCCGGTGACTGGGATGTGATGGGGATATAGAGTGCTTTTTCACCGTTCGCAGCCGCCGCTGATAATGATTGTAATGCCAGGGTGGTTTTCCCGACACCTGCGCTGCCTGCGATAAGGATCAATGATGGTTTTGGCAGGCCACCACCTAATATTTTATCCAGGTATGCAATGCCGCTGGGACAGAGTTTCATAAGTACTAAATATGTTTGATATTTAAATATTTATACTTGCTGAAAACAAATTTTATCCTAAATCCTGCAATGGTAAGCATATACTATCCATGGTTTTTATTATTGTTCTGCAGTGCAACTTCAATTTCATGGACAGCTTCAGGATTGGACAGGGTGGAGATATCTCCTACTTCCTTTGATATGAGGGCAGAACGCACTACCCTGCGCATGATCTTACCGCTTCTGGTCTTTGGGAGGTCGTTAACAAAGTATATCGTGTCCGGCCTGGCGATCTTCCCGATCTCTTCGGCCACGTGACCCCTTAGTTCCTGTAACAGGTCTTCACTGTGATCAACTCCGATCTTTAACACCACAAATGCGATTATGCACTCACCTTTGATGTCATCTGGACGACCTACCACTGCGGCTTCACTGACATGTGGGTGGCTGACCAGTGCAGATTCCACTTCTGAGTTGCCTATCCTGTGGCCTGATACGTTCAATACGTCATCGCCCCTGCCCTGTACCCAGAAATAACCGTCACTATCTATCCTGGCAATATCCCCTGATATGAATTCGCCGGCTTTGTTCCAGTAATGCTCTTCATACCTCTCGGACTCATTGTAGAGGGTACGCAGCATGGCTGGCCAGGGACTGTTCATAACCAAACTGCCTCCTTCATTTATGGCAGGGTTGCCGTCATGGCCAAGTACCAGGGCGCTAAAACCGGGTAATGGTCTTCCTGCAGAGCCGGGTCGTGTGGGCGAGATGGGCAGCGGGGATATTACAAAACTACCTGTCTCGGTCTGCCACCAGGTATCCATTACCGGGCACCGTCCCTTACCGATGTTCTCATAGTACCATATCCAGGCTTCGGGGTTGATGGGTTCACCTACACTGCCCAGGAGCCGCAGGCTTTCCATATTGTTTTTCCGGGTCCATTCGTCGCCGAAGCGCATGTGCATCCTGATGGATGTGGGTGAGGTATAAAGTACACTTACCTTGTGCCGTTCGATCATTTCCCATAACCTGTTCGGCTGTGGATGGGCAGGAGCACCTTCATAAAGCAATGAGGTCACGCCAAGTATTAACGGGGCATATACAATGTAACTGTGCCCGGTAATCCATCCGATATCAGCAGCACACCACCAGATATCATCTGGTTTCAGGTCAAAGACCCATTTAAGTGTGAATGAAATTCCTACAGCATATCCGCCGTGAACATGTAACACGCCTTTTGGCTTGCCTGTAGTACCTGAAGTGTACAGGATAAAGAGGGGATCTTCCGAATCCATTATCTCGGTTTCGCATTCGTATGGCTGGTCACTTGTCAACTCATGCCACCACAGGTCGTGTTCTCCCATTTGAACATCACATTTGGCCCATTTGTAGACTATTGTATTATTGACCTTAGTACCCTCGACTCCTTTGTCTGCCTCTGCTTTTAAGTTGATGACCTTCCCCTTTCTCCAGAAACCATCGGCAGTTATCAAGGTCTTTGCACCTGAATCGATAATCCTGTCTTTTAGTGCATTGGCAGAGTAACCTGAGAATACTACACTGTGTACTGCACCGATCTTTGCACATGCCAGCATGGCTATGGGCAGGGCAGGTATCATGGGCATGTATATTTCCACTCTGTCGCCTTTACCCACACCCAGTTCTTTAAGGCCATTGGCCAGCCTGTTAACCTCCTGGTACAGTTCCAGGTATGTAAGGTTGGTCACTTCGCCTTGTTCGGATTCGAATATGTAAGCTACCTTGTTCTCTGTGGGTGTACCGATGTGGCGGTCGAGGGCGTCGTGGACGATGTTGTATTTGGCGTTGGTGAACCAGTGGTAGAAGGGTTTTTTGGAATCGTCCAGGACTTTGTCGTAGGGTGAGTACCACTCTACTAAGTCTTTTTGTACTTCGCCCCAGAACCATTCGATGTCCTGGCTGCGCTCATAAAGTGATTCGAGATTTGGGATGTTATGGGCGTCCATCCACTGTTTGACATTGCTCTGTTTAACTATTTCTTCCGGAGGATGGAATGTTCGGTTCTCGTCCAATAGTACTTCTACTCTGGTCATTTCAAAAAAACTCCTTCATTTAAGATTATGCTAATATTATTATCTGGAATGATAAATTTTTCTAACGCAAGGGGAGGTGGGGGGAGGATATAAAAAACAAAATTAAATTGCAAAATATTATATTGGTATTATAAAAAAATCGAAATAATCAAGGAAATTGAATATCAATCGTTGTTTTTAACCCATCTTCGTCAGATTAATGGTTTAATTAACCGTTTCATTTGCCTAAACAACTACTCATGGGTCTTAATGCTAGCGTTTTTCCCAAATATTGAGTGTGAATATTTATTTTTTCTAGGTACAGATCCTCTGCACAAAATATTTATATATACTCCTTCATATTAATATGTGCTTCACAACATTAGAAAAAAAACCAATAGCAAGTGCTTGAATTAATCAGAATGTAGAACAGACTCCAAAAATGTAGTGCTTTGTTGCTATCGATTTTATTTTAAACTGGCGAAGATGGGTTTTAAGTAAAAAT
>Ga0255456_1074_pt1 | contig 13485 bp, 9 predicted proteins | sample ANMaggQLBNCT01C7_FD_182646 | JGI IMG/M metagenome (GOLD analysis project Ga0255456, IMG submission 182646) | Sediment cell enrichment communities from methane seep in Santa Monica Basin, California, United Staets - ANME aggregate JGI... | ecosystem: Environmental > Aquatic > Marine > Cold seeps >...
TTGTCTCAAGGCCCCATTTTTCGACTTTATTTTGAAATGTTTAATTTTTTATGGCAGAATATAACTGCAATTGAAGATGTATATGATGAAATCAAACCGGGAACTTTATAAGGGTGCCAAAAAGAAAAAAAACTTAGAAACGTTGAAGTGATTAAAATCTTCGCCTCAATCGGAATTTCACAGACTGAAAAACATTCGAACTTTCAATACTTGAGCATCCCCCCGATGGTCCGAACATGAGCGACGTAAAATCTGGGATCCTTGACTATTAATCAGTGCCTTAAAATAACTGGAAAATGATATTGTGCCCTATAGTGTGTAGAACCATAAAAAATTCGAAAAATGAATGATTGAACTTACTTTCAGCAGATAAAATGAATATGCGTATTATTTTTACTCGATAGCATTTTTTAAAATAAAAATATATTTATATTTTATGAGTTTGTATTATGTAGTGACAAATTCGCAGTGTTTTTGGCATCGTAACGAATCGTTCATGAACAAATAATTGATATAAACGCTATCAGACGAATTTATTGAATTTTATCGATACCTGCGGAAAGTGAGATTGAATGAACCGCCTGTACCTGGTACAGACGATATAATATTCAATCCTCGTTTTCAAGCATTTCTATCCGGACCATAATACTCTTTGCCTTTTCCTTGTAATTGTCCCTGATGTTGTTATACTCGTCCTCAGATATGATGCCACTGACATGGTCCTCATCCAGTTGAAGAAGCACATTGATTATAGCCTGTTTGGTAGTTTGAAGTTCATCGAGACTGAGATTATCAATATCATTCATTTCAAGAGATGGTTGCCGGGATGTTTCTTCTTCGACTTCATCCTCTTCTGCTTCCAGGTCCTCTTCTATCCCCTCATCTCCCTCATCCTGATCTTCAGCTTCGTCCGATTCCAGAACATCTTCTATGTCTTCATCGTCCTCGAATTCTTCCTCTTCCAGGTATATCCCTTCATCCTGTTTTTTTGGCAGGACACTTCCCAGTTTTCCTTCCAGGCCTTTGATTGCCGGACTCTTACCTCTCAGTACCACATAACTGATCACTGCAATAATGACAAGCAGAATAATCAGGTACAGGGTAATATCAGACCCGGCCGGATTTGATTTACTTAACTCGAATGAAATCTCAACAAACAAAGGCTGGAACCAATTGTAAGTCTCTAAATTTCCACTTTCCTCAAAAAGATCAGCATTTATTATACTCCCCTCATTATCCAGCACAGTAGTCTTCATCCCATCAGATTTTTCCAGTTTGACGACCAGGGCTGGCATGCCAGTAATGGGCATATAAATATAATTAACATCTGTCGGATATTTCAATTTCTTTGTAAAGGTAACCGATTCGGTCGTTTTCCCTGTTGGTTCTGCCGGAACCATATATTCAATCTGGTACATAGGAGCCATACCGGTTCCGGACAAAATGATATCATTCCATCCCACAACATTCTCACTGACCTGGAAGGCCTCGATGGTGTTTCTGCCTCCATCCGCTGCCATCTCCGTCTTTGTCACAGCAATATTGAAAGCACCATCCTGTACGTAGGTATAGACAGGGCCGGAATAATTTTCTGTTCCGAGGTTCTTGTAGATCATGGTTTCGACTACTCTAAGATACCCGGGATAGGTTACCTGGTCAACCTCGATAAGATGCTGTATAATTACAACATTTGCCCCGTATGAAGATGTTGTGACTTCTGGAGTCGGAGTATTATTGCTTCCATTATCGGCCATGTCCGGATAGGCTGATGCTGTCAATAATGAGAATAATAGTGCCAGAATGACAAATGTACTGATGAATAAAACTGATTTTTTCTTTAACATTGAGTTGTACGTCCTTTTTTCATTAAAATGAATATCCCTTGCAATATTATTTTATGTCACATCTATTATACGCCTATTATAAAATATTAACTTGTTAAAAACCTGTCTGAAAAATCCGGGATGCATGGGGATTTACCTGTCAGGTAAAGTGGATGGGCACGACCATATCATTTATACTGTTTGAAAAAAGGTGTGGAATTGATTGCTTCTATACAGGGGAGAATAACCTTCTTATTCTAATTTCCTTCTGTTTCAGTCGTTTTCGTATATAACATCCATCCTGAAGAGTCTATTTTTCCGTTAGGCAATATGACAATCGTTCCATCGTCTATTTTAACGCGCGTTTTTCTGAGCGTAACATCAATGATCTCTCCTTTATATTTCATTGTCTCGATTTGGTCACCAATATTAAAGTGTCTATCTAATAGGAGGAATACACCTGCTAATGCATCAGCTAAGATATTCTTAACAGCTAAAGCAACAGCAGCTCCTATAAAAACAGACGCCCCTATGATAGGCATGAGAATATTTTCTAAATTCAGTTCTGCCATGATCGACATGATGGCAATGAACCATAAAATGTATACTACAGTCCTTCGCAAGAGGTTCTGCGTGTCTGAAGGTAAAATTGTAGTACTTAAGTATCTTTCAATGAACCTGCTGATAAAACCAATTACAATAACAGCAACTACCAGGATCAATATTGCTTTTAAATATGCCATATATGGTTGAGCTAAATCTATCATATCTGCAATTTCCATCACTGATCACCTATTTTTTTAACTTGTCTCCGACCCTTTAATGGCAAAAGTTCTGTAATAGTTTATGTGTTTTTTTCTATAAGAATTTTACGCCTATCGATAATCTTTTGAAAATTATTTAAACGTATATGGAATTATAAACGCATTTCGATATCGATAACTTTCTTAATTTCAATCAAATCTTTTGACAGGATTTACAGGATATACAGGATTGGATCGTATCCTGTCAATCCTGTCTGAAATTTACATTTTCTTGACACCTGGTATATTTCAGCTTATATCGCAGATATTCTCGTCTTATATTTTAGATAAGTTCTAAGTACGGCCCGATATGATTATAGTATACAAGCCAGAGGCCTACTAATATCAACAGGGCTCCTGCACCTCTTTTAATCATCATGTCATATCGCGATACTGTGCTCAGCTTCTTACCTGAAATATTGATGAAATAGGCTATCAGCAACATAGGAATTCCCAATCCCATTGAATACACAAAAAGCAGGAACCCGCCATACATTATACCCCCTTTCAAGAGCACACCCATCATTATTGTTGCCAGTATGGGGCCTGTACATGGTATCCATACAATACCAAGCGACATTCCCAGGAGTAAACCGCCTGCAATACCTTCCTTTTGTGGGTCAACATTTATCATACCCGGAATTGAATTTAAAATGGAAGGGGTATATTCGGTCAGCATCGCAATACCGAGAAGTATAATGATAACCTCGGCCCCGAACTTGATATACTGCTGATATGAAAAAAATAACTGGTTGAAAGCTGCCATGGTCATCCCGAGCAGTGAAAATGTCAGTGCCAGCCCTGCCACAATGGCAACTGGCCTGAACTTTCCCTTTCCAGTGGAATAAGCCATTACCGCAGGCAGCAGCGGCAGGATACATGGTGAGAGAATACTGATTATACCTGCTATAAATGCAAGGAAGGGGAGTGGCACATCTATTGATGCTAATGTGTTCTCAATCTGGAATAATAGACTCATTGATCATCGTGCTTACTGTGTTGTGTTTTCAATCATTTTATCATCAATTCTACCTTAACCTGATCGCATCCAGTATAGTTATTTCCAGTGGACCTTTTTGTGTGAGACCTATCATCTTGGCCTGTTCAGAATTCGTGGTCAAGTCTCCATCTAGTACATATTTGTATGTGCCGCTGTCTGACCTGGCTATTACAAAAATATCCGGAATATAGTAAACATTGAACTTTGCAGCCAGTTGGTTCTGCTTGTCAACGTCGATGTAGACGAAATGCACTTTGTCATCATATTTTGCTGCAAGTTCTTCCACAATAGGTTTTTGTAGTACACATGCAGGACACCGACCCGCTCCCATTTCAATAAATACCGGTGCACTCTCAAGCATTGCATCAATTTCTTCTATTGAGTTCACTGTTGCTAATTCTGACTTTTGGGCAGTGCTGTTGTCAGTACACCCGCTAAACAAGATCATTATAGCCAGTATCAGAAGCGTTAAAATAGTAATTCTGTTTCTCATTATATCACTTAGTATAATTCATTTGTATTAATGTTTAACCTATGTGATTGCGTGTATGGTTTTGCATATAGCATGCAAACTAACATATGAATTTATAAGCCCGGTTATAGACCAGCATATAGCGTTTATTCGGGCCTTGGGAAAAAATTCTCATATTCTCCCTTTCGAGCCCAATGAAGTGTAATATCATCCATAATCTCAAGGTACTCAATTCTGCGAACATTATGTGCAGCATTCTTTAGTAGTATTTCAGTAACCTTGCGTACATCAAGTCTTTTCCTCAGAGGAGTTCCAAATCTACACTTCACCTGGAATTAACCGTTTCCGATGTCGAACGCATATTGTAGTGTTCTGAATTTTTCAGTAGGAGATTTTGTGGGCATAATGTAATTACATGCGCCAAGTCTTAAATTTTTCCAACCGTGTAGATATATTTGAAGGGAACACTTATAGCGTTCACATTGCCTACTGGCAGTGATAAGATAACATCAAGTGCGTTAACAAAGGCATTGTACGCTCAGAAAACAAGCCCCCATTATGGGAAATACGTCTACCGTAATATAGATTTCCTAGGGCGATTTTCTGCCGAGTTTTATGTCTGTGTAGTTGAGCTCACTGAAGAAGACTGCGAAGTTATGGGACTGCAGATTGAGTAATTTTGTGCCAAGGCCCCACTCATCAAACACCTTATATATCATGATTGATAGTGTATCATTTGTGAATAAAATGGCCGGACTTATTATCTCCGAAAATTCAACAGCCGAAGAGCTTGAACCCATAGCCCTGGCAATATACGGCACAATAGGACTTCCCATAACTATGCGAAGCAAGAACCACAACGGCGTCAGGGTCGAGAACAGCAAAGTAGTTGACTACAACTACACAGGAGAATATCTGGAACAGGCCTTAAGTACCGGTAAGATCGTCCACGGTTTAGCCGGAAGCGGGCCGTATAAAGGCATGCCGGTTATAGTCTCACCTATAAATAACCGTAACAGCGAGACCATCGCAGCAATGGGGACCGTAAACCTGTCAGGGTACATCGACCTGAAACGCTTTTAATCAGCACTTTCCTCTACAAGCTGTGCAAGCCTCTCCATAAGGCTGTCCACTATCTTCATCTCACGACCGTAGTTCTCAAGGTCCCCTGTCTTAAGGTACTCCTGTCCCTTTTCATAATGGGAAATAGTATCCTCCAGCAATTCAGTCAGTGTCACATCCCCTGTCCCGATCCAAACAGGGATGGGGGCAGCGGTTGACGTAACATTCACACCAATCACTTTCAGCAGTGCCTCTTCAAGCGAATCCTCCATAGCCACCCTGTTCTCATACACCACCAGTATCTTCTTCAGTTCAGGGATGCTGGATGCAGACTCTGCCGAGATGTAAAGAGGTTCGATATAGAGCAGGGAGTCCTTGATGGGAATGACCAGCAAGTTACCCCTGATAACCTGTGAACCACCCGTGCTCCACAGGGTCAGGTCTTTGGAGATATCCTCATCCTGGTCTATCAGCGCCTCGATCTGGGCCGGACCGTAGATCAGTTTGTCCTTTGAGAACTCATACAGTATCTTCTGGCCGTATCGTGGGGGATCCTGGTTCACTGCCATCCAGGCGATCATATTGTCCTTGTTGACAGGTGTGAAAGGCAGCATCATTATGAAATCTGTGGAATCGTCCACTTCAAGCAGTACATTATAAGGCTCAACCTGGATCAATGAATTGGCATATTTCTCTTTTGCAAACTGCCACCTGTCCTCCCGGTTGTAGAACACCTCTGGCACATTCATATGGTAATCGGTATAGATAGTGGATTGCATCTGGAACAGGTCAGGGGAATACCTGATATGCTGTTTCAGGTCATCAGGCATTGAGTCCATTGGCTTAAATACACCAGGGAATATGCTTGAATAAGCAGTGAGTAGCGGGTCATCCTCGATGATATAATAAGTGACGGTCCCGTTGTATGCATCAATGACTGCCTTTGTCGAGTCCTGGACATAGTTCACCCTGGTGTTGCCTATCCACAGGGGTTCTGAATAAGGATACTTGTCTGTTGTCACAAAAGCATTGATCATCCAGTAGATATGCCCGTCGGCCCCCACAATTGCATAGGCATCCGAATCCTGGAGCAAGTACGGGGTAATAAGGCCGGTGCGGTCCAGCACATCACGCTTGATATGCAGTTTGCTGTCCTTATCAATATCAGAGGATGTGAGGATCTTAAGTTCGCCCAGTGCGATGGTCGCGATAAGCTTATTCAGCCCACTCATACTGATTCCGCCTGTCCCGTCATATGTGTTGCCCACATTGGTATCGCCACTGGGATAATCGAACTCATCCCTGCCCGTACCTGTAAAGATATATGTGTCTGTCCTTTCACCGTAGTATATCCTGGGCTGCTCTATTGTCAGCGACGGGATATAACTTACAGGCGGGATGTTCTCAATATACATCTCTGGCATTCCCTGGTCCACCACAAGGTTCACCGGCGACATGACCACCCCGATACCGTGGGTGTAGAGTACGTGTTTGTTGAGCCATGTATTGGCCTTGCCGCGCAGCTGGTCATAGAATATCTCCCTTGCCGACAGCCAGACCTGGTGCTTGGTGCCGTTGATATCATACCTGTTCACATCCACGTCATTGAAGCCGTAATAAGTGCGTATCGCCTGTTTTTGCTGATAGATGGTCGTGAGGGGGCGGTAATCCCACAACCTGGCATTGATGATGGAAGGGTGCTCAAGGACATCATCGGTGAGGTTGTATGTTAAGGGGTACTGCCTGACCTCGACCTCGTCAAGATCATAGGCGGTATTGGTCATAGCGATATTGTTCATGATATAGGGTCTTTCCAGTTCCAGTTCATTAGGCGTGACCTTGTATTCCTGGATGACCATGGTGACGATGCCACCAAAGACTGAAATGAGTAACATGGCAGCGATCATGCCTGCCAGTATCTTTGGGATCGATGGTACAGATGTGCTGTCTAGCCAGCCTGATACCAGTATCAACAGGGCCGAGAGTATGAAGATAGCAGCGATTATAACAGGAATGTACTGCCTTATGGCCACATCGATATATCCTGCACCGTAGACTACGCCTGTTTCACTGTACAGGATATTGTAGCGTCCCAGGTACGTCCTGGTGGCCAGGACAGTCAAAAAACCTGCCAGTACAATCCTGAAGTTCAAGGGTGCTTTCATCAACAGCTTCCAGTTAAATGTTGCATACAGGACTGCCAGTACAAGAAGCCCCAGGAGCAGGACTGTGAGTGAATAGCTCAGCAGGAATTTGTAGAACGGCAGTTCGAACACATAAAAGGTTATATCATTATTGAAAATGGGATCGGCTGTGCCAAAAGGTGTCCTGTTCAGGTACATCAGGACATTCAGCCATGAGCCTGAGGCCGCCAGTCCCTGTATCACTGAGATCATGATTATCAAAATAAGGGCAGGCATCTTTGCCGCCTTCACTCCTCCAGCCAGGTCACCTTTCGTTTCCATCTCGATGTATTCTTTTGGCTGCCCGGTGAAGAATTCCTGGTCCCACAGGGAGGTGATACTCCCTCCCATTTTCAGGAGGGTTTTAATCCCGGATTGGAGTATAAAAAACAGGATAAGTGCTGTCAGGATCGTGAAAATCACTAACAACAGGATGCTCATCTTGTATTTAACAAGAAAAACGCTTGCATATCCCAGTGAATCGAACCACAGGTAATCCAGGCCCAGCCTGGCCAAGGCAGGCAGTGTAAATATTGTTAATAGTATCAGCGCAAATATTGCTTCCCACTTGTAATTGAATTTCATATCGCATCCCTCCGGGAGTAATTATTAAATGAGGGGTTACAGTATTTAAGTGTGGGGTTACAGTATTGCAGTATTGAAATGAGGAGCTACAGTATAATTATTTCCCGCAGCACAAACATCTCAACGGAGCAATTTAATGAGTCGCATCATCCTTCATGTGGATATGGACAGTTTTTATGCCTCAGTTGAACAGCACCGGGACCAGTCCCTTAAAGGGCGTCCGGTTGTGGTGGGTTCTGACCCAAAAGGCGGAATCGGCAGAGGTGTGGTGAGCACCTGTTCATATGAAGCGCGGGAGTTCGGGATACATTCCGGAATGCCCATTTCCAGGGCATATAAGCTGTGTCCGGATGCCGTGTACCTGAGGGTGGATATGCAACTGTACAAGGAGGTTTCCTGCAGGGTAATGGAGATACTCAGGTCTGAAGCTGGCAGGTTCCAGCAGGTGAGTGTGGATGAGGCCTACCTTGATATCAGTGAAAAAGTAAGGGACCATAATGAGGCTGTAAAGATCGCACAGGAGATCAAAGCACAAATAAGGGCGCAAGAGGGGCTAACGTGCTCTATCGGCATCGCTCCCACCAGGTCTGCGGCCAAGATAGCCTCGGACCTGGACAAGCCTGACGGCCTGATTGTTGTGAAACCGGACCGTGTAGCCGGATTCCTGGAGCCACTGGATGTACGCAGACTGCAAGGGATAGGTCGTAAGAACGAGGAGATACTGCAAGGGATGGGAATCAGGACCATCGGGCAGCTGGCACGATTTGACAAGGACAAGTTGGTGGATGTGTTCGGCAAGTGGGGCGCTGGAATGCATTTACTGGCGCAGGGGGTGGATGATAGTGAGGTGGAGGAGCGGGGCGTGACCAGATCGGTTAGCAGGGAGCACACCTTTGATGTGGATACTGGTGATACTGCGCTGCTTTACGGGGCTCTTGACAATATTGCCGCGCTGGTGCACAAATCATTGCAGAAAAAGGGTTTTTCCTTCAGGACAGTATCTATAAAAGTGCGGCAGGAGGATTTTACCACATTTACCAGGGCCAGGACACTGGATCATGATAACAGGGACCCGGATATCATGAGACAGGTGTCGAGTGAACTTGCCACAGAGTTCTTTAACGGCAGGAAGATTCGGCTTTTAGGTATCAAGCTGTCAAACCTGGGCAGGAACAAACTGCGACAGACCACATTTGAAGATTTTATTATGGAGTGAATTGTGGTAGAAAAATGAAAATGTGGGGACACATGCCCCCCGTTTTTTGCAAGAGAACAGGTATACAAAGACTTTAAGGGGTGGGAGTGGGAGTTTAGTAAAAAAAAGACCTCTGTATATCCTGCGACTCTTGGTTCGTTATTAAACGAACAATCTCTATGATATTGCACATGATATATATCCTTTTTCAGAATAAATAAATTGTCAATGACTATACAGGATGAATAAATTGTTAATGAATTACAGGATGAATAATAATCAATAAGTTCACAGTATAGACCGATTAGCTGGAACCAACATCATGAAGCGTTGTCAGGTCTTCCTTTTTGGTTGATATACAGCTGTTCGATTCTATCAAGTGTATCTGCATCGTCAGGACTCTTGTCATCCCTCACCCTGACAAGCCTGGGAAACCGCAGTGCATAACCTGAATTGTAAGTAGGGCTTTTCTGGATTTCCTCAAAAGCGACTTCGAACACCACTTGTGGTACGAATTCCAGTTCCTTGCCATTCTCAACTACAATGAGTTCCGTAAACCGTGCTGTCAGCTCTTCAAGCATATCGTCAGTAATGCCTGTTCCCACTCTTCCAAGGGATAGAATATCACCTGATTCTGGCTCAATACATGCAAGCTGGAATGATCCTATAAAGTTAGCGCGCCGTCCTTCACCCCATTCACCGCCGATAACCACCAGGTCCAGTGTCTCCATAAGCGGCTTGATCTTAAGCCAGTTCTTCCCGCGCTTGCCAGGAGAATAAAGTGATTCCGGGTTTTTCAGCATCACACCTTCATGACCCGCTTCTAAAGCTTCACGGTAAATATCATTGATAACCTTTACATCTGAAGTGATTTCCTGCTCTGCTATTATCAGGTTATCAGAGGGGGTCACACATTCAACCAGATGCTGTCTACGCTGTACCAGGGTATTGTCAAACAGGCTCTCACCATTGAAATATAATATATCGAACAGATACAATTGCAGAGGTATTTGTTCCTTCACCGTATCCACATCATACTTGCGCCTGAACCGTTTGAGTATCTGCTGGAAGGCTCCGGGCTTACCATTGGGCCTCAATACCACCGCTTCCCCATCAAGGAGGGCCGATTTAGCAGATATACCTTCCCTTACCATTTCCACTATATCAGGCAGTGAGTTTGTCACATCTTCCAGGCGCCGTGAATATATAGAGATATTATCACCATCCTTATGGATCTGCACCCTGGCACCGTCGAATTTCCATTCTACTGCCACGGGCCTCATTTCATTAACGGCAGGTTCGATACCCTGGGATATCTGGGCCAGCATCATCCTGATGGGGCGACCCAGTTCCATATCCAGGCCTGCCAGACCGTGTGTGCCGTTAAGTTTTGCCTCCCTCGCAACCAGTCCAAGGTCATTGGTGAGCATATAGCCCCGTTCCACAGCGTCTTTTGGTACATTGAAAGCTTTTGCAATGGAATCCCTGACAATTCCTTCACCCACCCCGATCCTCAGTTCCTCGATGGCCAGCCGTGCCAGGTATACGGCCTCAATTGGTGTGGCCCGGCCGAACAGGAACTGGAGGTTCCTTGCCCTGGAGGACTGGGAGCCCTTGCCCGAGGTATTGGCAATATCAGAGAATCTTGTAAAAACGTCCTGTATGGATAGTACCGATTCCTCTTCCCCAAAAGCTGCCAGTGTGGATTGTGACTTCTTGGCTCCAGTTAGTGCTTCTCTTGCTGCCAGTCCCACGTCCCCGGTCTCTCGTACCAGGTTTATGATACCCTTTACAGGCACACCGGATGCCCTGGACAGGGAAGTATACAGCAAGCTGGGTCCGATACCAAGCTGCAATGGACTCCATACAGGGAACACCAGGCCCATTATGAACCTGGATACTATCTCAAGCTCATCATCTTCCACGCTTGAAAAAAATTCCGCCACTACCTGCGTCATTTCAAGGGAACCTGGGATGTTCTCGATACGCTGGCAGGTTTCGGCAAAATCCTGGAAACTGGTCATTCTCCCTTAATCTGGAATATGTTATCAAAACAGTTTCGATATTCCTGCAAAGGATTATGAGTTTACAGTCCATAGTACCTGCCCCATGAAAGAGGAAATGACCAGTGTGGATGTGGCTGCCATTGTATCCGAGTTCAACAGCGGCACACCCAGTCTGCTGGATGCAAAGATAGGCAAGATATACCAGACTTCCAATGATGAGATAAGGATCACACTGAGTATATACGGACAGGGTAGGCACAACCTGGTTATACAGGCTGGCAAGCAGATGCACCTCACCCGTTATCCGCGCCCGGCCCCCCAGTTGCCACAGGGGTTTCCCATGCTGCTTCGCAAACATATAATGGGGGGCAGGATAAAGCGTGTTTCCCAGCATGACTTCGACCGGATCATCGAACTGGAAGTTATAAGGGCCGGGGTCACTACCAGATTAATTTCCGAACTGTTTGCAAGGGGCAATATTATTCTTACCGATGACGAGGGCAGGATCCTGCAGCCTATGAAACCTGTTAGTTTCAGGGACCGGACGCTGCGCAGGGGCGAGATCTATGAACTGCCCCCTCCCCAGATGAGCCCGCTCGATGTATCGCCCGGCGGCCTTATCGATATATTCACTGAATCACAAAGCGATGTTGTGAGGACACTGGCCACCAGGTTGAACATGGGTGGTGTGCTGGCTGAGGAAGTGTGCCTGCGCTCAGGTGTAGACAAGGCCACACCTGCTGCTAAGATGTTGGATACTGAGGGGCTGCATGCGGCGATGGACAAGGTTTTCGGGCCGATAGTAGATGGCAAACTTGAGCCGCAGGTGGTGGTAAAGGACGGTAAGAACATTGATGTGCTGCCGTTCGGACTTATGCGCTACCAGGGTTTTGAGACCAAAAAGCTGGATAGTTTTAACCAGGCCCTTGATGAATATTTCAGTGCAGGTATAGAGGTTGCAGCCCAAAAAGTAGCAGTGGAGCAGAAAAAGGAAGGTGTGCTTGAGAGGAGGCTAAGACAGCAGCAGCAGGCTATCGAGAAGTTCACGAAGCAGGCAGCCGGGTTTAAAGAAAAGGGGGAGCTGCTGTATGCCCATTACCAACCTGTAGAAGAGATCTTGAATATCATCACTGAGGCAAGGCAGCGGCTGGGTTGGGATGAGATACGAAGCAGGTTAAAGGGTGCCGAGATTCCACAGGCAAAGATGATCAGGTCCATAGACCCAAGCTCAGGGAAACTTTCAGTGGAACTGGACGGCACGAATGTGGATGTGGATATCAAGTTGACAGTTCCACAGAATGCCCAGGTTTATTATGATAAGGCAAAGAAGGTTGCAGGTAAAAGTTCCGGTGCCAGGCGTGCCATACTCCAGACTGAGGAACTGATAAGGAAAAAGCAGGAGCCTGTGCGCACCAGGCAGTTGAAGGGTAAGGTCAAGGTGAAACCCCGCTGGTATGATAAGTTCAGGTGGTTCGAGTCCTCTGATGGCTTTTTGGTTATAGGGGGCCGGGATGCCGGTACTAATGAGGAAGTGGTTAAGAAGTATATGGAAAAGCGGGATATCTTCTTTCATACTGAAGCGCCGGGCTCGCCTGTAGTTGTTATCAAGACGGAAGGCAAGGAAGTACCACAGACCACGCTGGATGAGGCTGCCATGTTTGTGGTCTCCAACTCGGGTGTGTGGAAGTCAGGCAGGGCTGAGGGTGACTGTTACTGGGTGACGCCCGAGCAGGTGTCCAAGACGCCCGAAAGTGGTGAGTTCGTGCCCAGGGGTTCGTTCATTATCAGGGGCAAGCGTAATTATATGACTGCCCTGGTGGGTGCTGCGGTGGGGATCCAGCTGAAGGGTGCTGTGAGGCTGGTGGGCGGGCCGCCCGGGGTTGTGCGAAGGCTGGCACAGTATGTGGTTGAGGTTGAGCCGGGCGGGTTCAACCAGAGCGATATTGCGAAGAAGGTTTACAAGATGCTGGTGGATGAGGTTGGGGACAGGCAATTGGTGAAGTCCATCGCTTCGGCTGACAGGATTGCTATGATGCTGCCGCCTGGGGAGTCGAGTGTGAGGAAATGATGCATTCAATCATAACATATAATTTCCAATTCCGCATTAACAGTCTGCCACCCTTCATCCAGTGACGTTTTATGGATAGTATAAGACCATATTTTGTCAAAGCCGTCATCCAAACTTAAATCCAGGATCATACTGGTATTTCCGTTTGATGCAAACACCCACACATCAGTACTTTCGTACGCTTCCATAGATTGTCCAGTTCCATCCAGCATACTGATAGTGAAACTTTCCCGCCATATATCAGCATCTTCCCAGTTTCTGCTGCCGTAATTCATTTCGCCATACAGT
>Ga0255456_1076_pt1 | contig 12508 bp, 11 predicted proteins | sample ANMaggQLBNCT01C7_FD_182646 | JGI IMG/M metagenome (GOLD analysis project Ga0255456, IMG submission 182646) | Sediment cell enrichment communities from methane seep in Santa Monica Basin, California, United Staets - ANME aggregate JGI... | ecosystem: Environmental > Aquatic > Marine > Cold seeps >...
AACCTACTTCTGGCTGTGGCAAATATAAAGATACTTTCAAGTATTATATTTTTAAAGTTTCATCCAGCTATTAAATAGTTTATAAACCTTTATTTAATAGTTTTTCGTGATTTAAACTAAGATTTATCTATATTACTGTATCCACTTCAAATCTAAGGGTAATTTAAAAATTATTAGACAGGATTGACAGGATCGACAGGATATACCGCAACGTCAATATCCTGTAAATCCTGTAAATCCGGTCAAAATACCATGCTTTTTGAAGTGGATACCTCTTCTCTGATTTGTGTGAGTTAGTTTTTATGGAAATAAGATTGCCATTTTTGGTTGTAAAGATTTGGATACGTTCATGTGAAGTGCCAGTCGGAAATTATATCTGACAATAAAACGAAAATTGGATAATGATTGTATCAGAAGTACCATACTACAAACTACAGGAATGGTATACCTGCGGTCCGGCGTGCCTTAGAATACTGCTAAAATACCTTGGCACTTCGGCTTCTGAAGAAGACGTAGCAATGGCATGCGGAACAACCGAACTTGGCACCACTCCGTTGCAACTGGTAAAAGGTTCAAAGGTTTTTGGATTCGATGCAGATGCATTAAAACATGAAGACATCGATAATTTAAAATATATACTAGAAAATGGCAATCCAGTCATTGTACTGCTTGATCCTGGAATACTATACGGAGGAATACAGGGTTTCGGTCATTTTGTAGTGATCACAGGATTCGATAACAACAATATCATCTATCATGACCCCGATATTCCAGATGGTCAAGATGTAAAATGTAGTATTGAGAGATTTATGCAGGCATGGTCAGCTTTAAAATGCTGGGTAATCAAACTCCAGAAGGTGAAACAATGAAGTCCAGGGAAATGTATGAAACTGCTCAGGAGTACCTTATAGAAAATATGGGAAATCAGGTATCTGCCGGCGATGTGTATTACGACAACAGCACTAAAACATGGAATGTGAAGATAATCTCCAAAACCCCACACGGCATATTGATAGTTGGAGAAATGCACCTCGACGATGAGAAAACGATTGTCTATGTAACACCAGGTGAGCAGGTGTTGAAAATACTCAGATCGAAACTCAAGGAAGAGCGCGTACTGATCGATGTGCCGGCCGATGCACTGGCGCGGATCAAAGAGACTGTACCGGATGTAACTGTGTACGGGTGACGGGGGGAGTTTACCCTACCCGCACGAAATGGCGAAGGGGCGTTAATAGGATGCTGGTTAGACGTTCAGGGAATGACGGAGAGGAATTCAAGGATAGAAGATAGGTAAACAAAAAAAGAATAATGCCCTAACTCTCCCTGAACCGCCTATTCGATCTTATCTACCCTTGATACCCTGAGCAGTGAACAAACAGGTACACCTTCTATAGAATCAAATCCTTTCTTGTCTATCAGTACACCGATGGCAGTGGGGATGGCCTTTTTACTTTTCAGGATTGAAATTACTTCTTTAATGGTACTGCCGGTAGTGACAACATCATCCACAATAATGCACTTCTTTCCGGAAACACTGGAAAAGTTCTGGGACAGCATACCGCCTGAACCACCGGATGAATGCTTGCTTGACTGGAACACAGAGAGCTCGGCATCCAGTTCTTCTGCTATCAGGCTGGCTATGGGTACTCCGCTCAAGGCCACGCCCACCACAACCTCAATGTTATCACCTGGACTCTCGAGACATTCAAATACCAGGTCGCTCAGGGCACTGGACATTAATCCCAATCGCCTGGAACTACGGCCTATGCTGCTCCAGTTCACATAGATATCCTTGGGTGCCTGGGTGACATCCCCTTTTGGTGAATGTGCCAGCAGCCAGGTGGCAGTCTCCCTGGAAACATTAAGTTCATCTGCAATCTGTCCTTCTGCCAGTCCGCTCTGCTTAAGTTCTAAAGCTTCCTGGATCAAGTCTCTAATATTCTTCATAACAATACCTTCATTTTATTCAGTCTGTAACAATATAAAATTAATCCTGGACGATCGATGCTTTACCCTTTCACCCGCCGCCGCCTGACCCCTGAACCGCAGATGGGACATTCAATAGCTGATTCGACCACATTACCAGATACCATCGCTTTACCAGATACCACTGCTTTACCTGATTTCATCGCTTTGCCAGATTCCACTACATTACCGCATCCTGTACACTTTAATTCCCACACAACCTTCTTCCTGATCCCTGACGTGGCAGCGGTCATATATTCAATTCCAAGGTTGGCAGCCACATTCTGTATAGCATAATCATCAGTGACCAGGATCACCCCATACTCACTTTTCATCTCCAGGGCCTTTGCAAGGATATCCACATCAGTCACTGACAAGACACTTGCATCTCCCGTGGTAATTGCAGCTGATCTCACTTTATCCAGGCAGGCACCATCCGGAAGCTCAACTCTTAGCCCTGCATCTTTTAGCAGGTCGAACCTCAGCCTTGATGTACTATCCATGATCTCATCAACCACTGCCGGTACTGTGACAGTGGTCCCGTCCCTGAACTCCACCTGGGCTATGAAACCCGAGGTGTCGATAACATACACTTTATCCTTCATCAGTTGGTCCCTGCCGCCTTTAGTGCCGATGTATATTCCTGCTCGAATTTGCTGAACCGCTTTGCCTCATCTGCATCGAAATACTTCCTGATGTCCTTTACAGTGGCTGTAACTTTGTCTTCCTCCGGTATAGCCAGCCTGGCAAAGGACCGGGCCGACTGTTTTATAGAAGAATCAAGACCATCGGCGATAGCATATCTGCTAACTTCTTTTAGTGACCAGAGGGCCTGGTCCACTGCGTCATCCAGTTTTCTTGACGACGATTCCATGCCAATGTTTCCCAGGGCGCCCACGGCCGCATTGATGCCGGTTTCCATGTGCTGGTACCCATAGGCCACTCCAATATCCTTAATCGACCAGATAGCCTGCTCGGTCCCCAGTTCCAGCTTATTGGATGCTGCGATCGTACCCTGGACCTCCAGGTAGGATACTATCTGGTTTGCCTCCTCTGCCATGTCATTCTGCACGGCAGATACACCTATATCACGCAGCTTCAGGGCAGTTTGCTTAACAGAACTTTCCAGTGAATTGGCGGCTGATCCCTTCCCGATAATAAATAAAGCCGTACTTATTTCCGTTATTGCACTCCTGTCCTTATCCCTTACAGCCGAGGCTCCAATGGTCCCCAGCATATCACCGGACCTTGGCGGGATGGATCCAATACCATGGGCCGCAGCCGCGGAACCAATCCGGCTGATGGCATCGATTATTGTCATTTTCATAATCTCATATCCCCTTAACTGCAGGACATCATAATATTCGAAAAGCCTTCGCAGGATATCCTCTACCGGAACCTCAATACCCCTGGATATGGCACACTCCCCTATCTCACCTATGATCCTGATGGACCCGGCTGCGGATTCGTCTTCATCCATTTTAAGCGCAAGTTTACCTATTTCATCAATTTGGGAAATAAAATGTGAAGTGACCTTATCCAGGCTCTTACGCCTCATTCCGGAAGTGGTCAGTAATTCTATACAACTGTTTTTTAGTATTTCCAGACCGAATATCGATGGACCCAGCACCCCCCTCATGATGGAACCCCTGATAATGTCCACTATGGGCTGGGTGGGGTCACGGTCATACTTCCGGGTGCCTGTGGACTGGACAGTTATCAATATGTTATCCCTTGTGATCTCCTTGTAAAATCTCTCAAATGTCTGGTTCAGCTGTTCTTTCTGTAAATACCGGTAGACATAGTATCCTGCCATACCAATTATCACGGAACCGGGCACCAACAGTACTATCCGGACAGCCTGCAAATTCCAGGTAGCAGGTTTTAGACTGATAAAGTCCAGTACCATCATCAGGCTGGCTGTGATAGTGAATGCACCAAGTACGTAGGATAATGATTCCCTGATATTGCTCTGTTTTTTCAGATAATCGATGAACTTCTGGTATATGTTGGCCGAGCGGGTCCGTGACGGTTTCCTGCGTTGTAACAGCCAGACACTGATGATCCACAATAACAGGGCTACGATGGTGATAACCATATGAGCGGCAATATTTATGGACACTTCCACTGACATCCATACAGGCATAGCCAGCAGGGTTATCTGGATGAACAGGGCACCAAGGCAGATATCAGAACCTACAGAGCGAATGGTTAACCTGTTGGTGTATTTGATGAATAGTGCCATAAAGAAGAATATTGCCGAAAAAATAGCAATAGGCACGAATTCAAAAGCAGTGAAAATAACACTTGACATACTAATTAATATTTTATATTTGTATATAAAGTATTACTTTGTACAGGTATGTCCCGAATTGAATCGTTAATATTATCTGATAGAAATGTAGTTGTAAACCTGAAAAGCAATTCAACTCATTTCTGTAAATAGTTGGAGATAGCCAGATGGATTTACCAGTAATACATTTACCTGATGTACAGGCAAACAGACCAGATATTCCAATAACACTATCAAGAGTTGGAGTAACTGACGTTAAGAAATTGGTTGAGGTTTCCAGGGCAGAGAAGCGGCCTATAATATTGATATCAAAATTTGATATATTCGTAGACCTTCCTTCAGACCGTAAAGGTGCAAATCTGTCACGGAACTTCGAAGCCATTGATGAGGTACTTGAGGAAGCGCTCACTTCACCGGTATGCGAAATTGAAGAACTCTGCGGAGAGGTTACCAGGAGACTACTTGCCAGGCATGAATACGCCACCAGGGCAGAGGTAATAATGCAGAGCGAGTACATAATCAAGCGTACCACGCCAATTAATAAAGTGAAGTGCCAGCAAGTGGTGGAGATTTTTGCAGAGGCTACGGCATTACGTAAAAGTGACAACAAAATCTCTGTAAAAAAGATGGTCGGTGCCGAGGTCATTGGTATTACGGCCTGTCCATGTGCCCAGGAAATTATACGGGAAAAGGCAGAAAAAGAATTGAAGAGATTGAATGTGGACAGCAAGACAATCTATGAATTCTTTAGCAATATCCCCATGGCAACGCATAACCAGAGAGGGAGAGGCATAATATCCATTGAGGTTTCCAGCGGTCACAAGGTCTCTATTGATAAGATCATCCGGATCATAGAAGAATCAATGAGTTCCAATATATACGAACTACTCAAACGCAATGATGAGGCAATGCTTGTGGAAACAGCCCATAAGAACCCAAAGTTCGTGGAGGACTGTGTCAGGACAATGGCTAAAAAGATCGTACATGAGTTCACTGACCTGCCGGATGAAGCGGTCATAACCATTAAACAGATCAATGAAGAAAGTATCCACACCCATAATGCTTTTGCAGAACGCAATGCTTCCCTTGGTGAACTAAGGAGCGAACTGAGTTTAAAATAGATGTAAAAATGGGTGTCAAAATAGGTGTCAAAATAGGTGTATAAAATAAGTTATTTAGCCGGAACCGTGACTTTTTAATTTATTCTGGATAAATGGATCATTGCAAAAAAAGATTAACCGCAGAGGACGCAGAGGTCCGCAGAGGGTCGTTATTTTACTCAGCGCTCACTGCGGTTTTCCGAATCATCCCAGAAAATAATAAAAAGTCTCCGGAACCATGCCAGCATTGTTCTAAAATCCAGATATTCCAGCATTTATTTAATACCCATATACCTAAGTAATATATTTCAGCAGCATAATTGTAACAGGAGTCATCACAATGCCAGTAATCACGTTGTACTACGAAGATATTGAAACACTTATCGGGACTGACAAAAACACCTTTATCGACCGGGTTCCCATGATCGGTGCAGATATCGAACGTATCGAAGATGACCATATAGATATTGAATTCTTCCCTGACAGACCTGACCTGTACAGTCCCGAAGGTGTTGCCAGGGCAATGAGGGGTTTTCTTGATATACATACCGGTCTGCCTGAATATAATGTAAAAGATTCTGGTATAAGGATCACCCTGGACGATGGGATCAAGAATATCCGGCCTTACCTGGGCTGTGCAGTGGTGAGGGGACTTGAGTTCAATGATTACAGCATTGAGAGCTTAATGGCACTTCAGGAGGACCTGCACTGGGGCCTGGGCAGGGACCGTAAAAAAGTGTCAATCGGCATACACGATATGAGCGATATCGAACCGCCATTCAGGTATGTGGCCGCAGATCCGGATTTCAGTTTTGTGCCCCTGGATTTTGAAGAATCCATGACCATGCAGGAGATACTTGAACGTCATCCTAAGGGAGTGAAATACGCCCATCTCATGGAAGGGTTCGATAAATACCCCCTGATACTTGATGCCAAAGACCAGGTACTTTCATTTCCGCCTATTATCAACGGACAGCTTACCAGGGTCAGCCATGAAACCCGCGACCTGTTCATTGATGTGACCGGTCTGGACCGGAAAGTATATACAGCACTTAATATCGTGGTAACTTCCCTGGCCGAGCGGGGCGGTAACATCGGGACGGTGACTATTGAGAATAGTATCGACAATAGTATTAAAGACAGTATAGGGAACAATATTGAGAATGGTATTAAAAATAAGATCATCACGCCTGACCTGACACCTGAACACTGGAATCTTGGAGCAGATGAAGTAAGATCACTAATAGGTATTGACCTAACACCCCAACAGATCGCAGAGCAACTTGAGCGCATGAGGTTCGGGGCATCCATAAACGAAGAAGGGTTCATAGATGTAAGTTCCCCTGCATACAGGGCAGATATCCTGCATACCTGGGATATCCTGGAGGATATTTCAATCGGATATGGGTATGATAACATACCTCTTGTTATCCCAAAGACCGTAACAGTGGGGAAGCAGCACCCTATATCCATAAGACGCAATGAAATACTCCAGATAATGCCGGGGTTAGGATATAACCAGGTAATGCCTTTCACCCTGACAAGCGAAAAGGTACATTACAATAACATGCTGCGCAGTCCAAACCATAAGGCCACCCCTCTCAAGCATCCTATCAGCGAGGACCAGACCATGCTCAGGACCACCATCCAGCCGAACCTGATGGAAATACTGTCATTGAACCAGCACCGTGAACTGCCCCAGCGTATCTTCGAGGTTGGGGATGTAGTAGTGGATGGTATTACCACACAACACCTGGCAGCAGTAAGTATCCATCCCGCATCTAATTTTACTGAGATCAGGGGTGTGGTCGATGCTGTTATGCGTGAGAGAGGATTAGAATATACAATTACCGGGACCGACGATCCTGCATTTTTAAAAGGCAGGCGTGCAGCGCTCATTGTTGATGGGAACGAGATCGGTACACTTGGTGAGATACACCCCGATGTCCTTACAAATTTCGGACTGCAGCAGCCCACAGTAGGTTTTGAGCTGATGGTATGAAAGTGATCGACATCTCCAGGACCATCCAGGCGGATATGGAGATGTACCCCGGAGATGCCGGGCCAAAGATCACAAAAGTATCAGGGCTTGATGAAGGCGACTCCTACAATATTTCACGTATCACTCTTGGAACCCATACCGGCACCCATGTGGACCCGCCACTGCACCTCATACGTGACGGGCCAGGAATTGATAGGCTACCTATGAACACGCTTGTAGGTAATGCAAGGGTACTTAACCTATCTTTTATTAATAGACCTATAGAAGCCAGTGATATCGGTCCACTTGAAGCAGGGGAAATTATCTTATTGAAAGGCTGCCCGGGTGACTCGGGCGACTTAAGTGGTTCAGGTGGTTCAGGCTACTTAGGTTGTTCAGGTGGCCCGGGCGCAACCTGGGGGACATGTCTTACGGCGGCATGTGCCAGGTACCTCGTAGATATCGGGATTAAGACTATTGGTACCGATGCTATTTCCATAGGCGCTTTGGATGAAGAATATGAGGTCCATCACACCCTGCTGGATGCGGGTATAGTGGTGATCGAAGGGCTTGAAATGCCAGATGTGGAAGCAGGGCATTATTTTTTGGTATGCTTGCCGCTAAAGATCGCTAACGGTGACGGGGGGCCTGCCAGGGCAGTGCTGATAAAAGAAAAAGAGTAGTATCCGGGATTACCCGAATACCAACAGTGAGTTTGTGGTGCCAAGGGCCATTTTACTGGCATCCGGGGTCATGTCGAGGCATACGAAAAACATCCCGTATTTGCTATCAAGATGATATGTTGCCCGTTCATCACCATTCAGGTTATACATTCTCAGGTCCTTGTCTTCACTGATAACCACATATTTCGAGTCATCTGAAATGCCGATAACCCCTACATCCGAACCCATCTGTTTCATCCATTTCACATTGCCATTTAGGTCAAGCAGATAGACCTGGTTCTTAAACGAAAAACTATCGTCAGCATTGTAGGGTTTTGTCAGGATATAATTCCCGTCCGGGCTGATCTCGATCTCAACAGTGTTAATATCAATTTCCTTTTCCCAGTTCTTATTGGCATATTTGTCAAAGGAATGTAGCTTGTTATCATCTGTCAGGACATACAGCTTTTCACCGTCATCTGATATCTTTACATCTTCAACTTCACCGAATACGTCCTTGAACCAGGTGTACTTACCCTCACTGTTAAGGTAGTATACCCTGTCATCCTGGGTGCCTACCAGCAGGTTCTGGCCGCCTGCCGAATAATCAAAAACAAGGACTTTTGCAGTGGATATACCTGGTTCCCAGTTCCAGATTTCATTACCCTTGACACCCACGGCAGATAACTGCGGAGACTTTTCACCGCCCTGAATCAAATTGCCATTATCCAGTATACCTATGTGGTTAATAGTGCCACCTGTATTATAGGAATGCATTTCTCCTCCGGTGTTATCATATAATTTAACAAAATCATCATCAGCTATGGCTATATATTCCCCTGAACTCGATACGGAAATGAACTGGGCCCTGCTCCATACAAGATTTGTCAGCAGGTTCCTTGTGGGCGTTTTTATTATAGCCTTCTGGGTGGATACACCTCCCACATAGTTACCATCATCTGAAATGGATACGTCCTTGATCCTTCCCCTGCTGCTCCATGACCATGTGGGACCACTGAGAAGCTGGATAGGGTCTACTGAATGTGTAGGGGTGGGGGTAACAGTAGTAGTAGTAGTAGTACTGGTCTCTTCCGGTGTAGGTGTGGTTTTGGGAGGCTCGGGAACCTCGTATTCAGATACACACCCTGAGAAGATAATGACTGCCGATACAAGAAGTACACAGATCAGGAAAGCTGGTTTTTTCATAATTATCACCCTTTCATGTTTATCACAATATGGTTTTATAGTTATTGTTTCCCTGGCATAAAATTTGTGTATAGATCGAAACAAACATTTTCATAAGCTATTACCGTAATGAATATATGGAACCACAGCATGAAGAACAACTCTCATTAATAATGACTATTACCTGCTAAAAGAAGTTCAGATAAAAAGCGGCTTAATGAAAACCTTTGGAGGACGTCTGTGATGCTTAAAGTTAAAAACCTTGTAAAAGACTACGAGTTGGAAGATGCTACAGTTAGGGCACTTGATGGTATTAATTTCGAAGTGAATGATGGCGAGATTGTCGGAGTAATGGGTCGAAGCGGTAGCGGTAAGACAACCTTAATGATGGTGTTAAGAGGTATAGAGCACTTTAACGATGGTGAAATACAACTGGATAACCTTACCCTTACCCCTGATTCCCCGTATGAAGATATGATGGCGATGAAGGGAATGACTGCCATCCATTTACAGAGGAATTTCGGTCTCTGGCCCGGGTCTGCCATAGAGAACATTATCAGGCGCCTGTATTCATTACGTGTGGGTCAAGAAGCACTGCCATCAAAGGAACATCCCGATTATGATGATCTGTATGCCGAGAGCATGGAATTCCTCAAACTCGTGGGTCTTGAGCACAAGGCCGAACATTACTCACCTGTGCTTAGCGGAGGCGAGAAACAGAGGTTATTGATCGCACGCCAGATCGCAGCCAATCCTAAGTTGCTGCTGCTGGATGAACCCGCTACCATGACCTGTCCTGCTACTAAACAGGAGGTCCTTGATACGATCAAGAGGGTCCAGGAGAAGACCGGGATCATTACCATAATCGTCTCTCATTTACCTGAGATACACAGTTATCTTGCTGATAAGGTGATATGGCTGGAAGAAGGCAAGATCGTAGCAGAGGGAAAACCGGATGACCTTATTGAAGATTTCCTTAAAGGTATGAAACCTGAAGTGCCACTGCCTGAATTGAAAGAAGACAAGACCGTAATAAGGGTCGAGGACCTTTGCCAGCGTTATTTCCTGGTACGGCAGGGAGAAGTACTGGATATAGAGGATATGAATGTGGAATTCAAAAAAGGCGAGATCACTGCACTTATCGGACCAAGTGGTGCAGGTAAGACCACGCTGCTGCATGCAATGGACGGGCTTATATATCCTGACGAGGGCGAGACAAATTTCCTACTTGATGATAAATGGGTGGATACCACTATTTACTCTCCTGATAGAATGGAACTACGCAGACGGACCAGCATCATGTACCAGGAATTCGCCCTTTACCCGAATACGCCTGTTAAACACCAACTGGCCTATAAGCTGGGTGTTAAGGGTATGCATGTATTAGAATATGCAAGGAAAAAAGCAAAAGAATTGAGTATTCCTGATGAACATCTGGATGCAATATACAGGTTAACAGATGTCGGAGGGGAAAGTGCTCAGGAAGAACTGGAAAGGATGGGGTATTCACTGGATATTACCAGCGTGCTCTTCCCGAGAAGTCCTTTAGATGAGGTCATGAAGTATGCCGTGCCGATATTTGAGGCAATGAAACTTCCCCTATCAGTCCTGGATTCCAAGCCATACCAGATGAGCGGTGGGGAGAATGTACGAGCGGCACTGGCACTGGCCATGATAACAAATCCTGATTATCTGCTGCTTGATGAACCTTTTGGCGACCTGGACCCTATTACCTTGCGGGAAGTAGCCAATTCCCTGAAAGTTGTCAGTGAAAAGTTCGGGACAACTATCATATTGATCAGCCATCATATGGATTTCGTAACCGAAGTTGCACACAGGGCCATATTGATCGACAACGGTGATATTACTATGGACGGGGACCCGCTGGCTGTCACAAGTAAATTGATCGAGATAGGCCATGCTTCCTATATGGAACATGCAATAGTGGACTACCAGATCGAAAATATGAAATGAGTTGGTTTACCCGCTCTGGAACCGGGAAGACCACAGTGGTTTTACCATAGTGGTTTTACTATAGTGGTTTTACCACAGTGGTTTTATCATAGTGGTTTTACCATAGTGGTTTTACCATAGTGGTTTTACCATAGTGGTTTTACCATAATGGTTTTAATCATTGACTGCCACCCGGTCATACCTACTATTTTATAATATCCCAGCAGAATATATCCTTCAGAAATACTATGTTCCAGCAAGATGAAAACACGGACGAGGGAGGCATGTCAGTCGATGATGGACAGATGGAGGGTACTGAGCATACCAGCCAAATTGATACCGGACCGGCAGGTCCTACACAGGCTATCGTTCCAAAACCCGGGAAAAAGGGTTCAAGAGCAGGGCGCGTTTTGATCTACCTGCTGGTGATTGTGGGACTAATGATAATAATTGGCGGGAGCTTGTTCGTCATTTTCGGAGATTTCGGTACCTTGCCGATGGATTCCAATAAGGTTGCTGTAATATATGTCCAGGGTATTATGATAACAGGCAATTTACCTGGAGGGTTAGGGTATGCCACATCGGAAGAGATCAGCAAGAGCATCCAGGATGCTGCCGATGATAAAAATGTGAAGGCCATAGTCTTGCGTATCAATAGCCCGGGTGGTACACCTGCTGCGGCCCAGGAGATTGTGACAGAGATAAAAAAAGCACAGGAACATAAGCCTGTTGTAGTATCAATGGGTGATGTGGCAGCCAGTGCAGCTTATTATATCTCTGCACCAGCAGACCACATTATCGCCAACCCGGATACAATGACAGGCAGTATTGGAGTTATCTGGGTGTTCGAGAACAGTTCTGAGTATTTTGATGAGGAGGGAGTGGACTTTTACGTGGCAAAGAGCGGAGATTTCAAGGATATGGGTGCCAACTGGAGGGGACTGACCGATGATGAAAAGCAATATTCAGAGGAGGTGGTCCTGGAAGTTTTCGAGAGGTTCGTTGATGAGATTGCCAGCGGAAGGGGCTTGAGCAGGTCTGAAGTAAAGGACATGGCTGACGGCAGGATATATACGGGAAGCAGGGCTGTGGAACTGGGGCTGGTGGATGAGACCGGGAACCTGTATGATGCTATTGATGTGGCTGCAGAACTGGGTGGTATCGAAGGTGAGCCGACTGTGAGTTATAAGAATAAGCCTTCATTGTCAAGGATCCTGTTCGGCAGTACAGAGGGGACAGATATCCAGTCTGAATCTATGCTGAGATATCTTTTTAAGAGTAATTTCGGATGGATCCAGGCTTAGACTATTACTTAGACCATGATATTGAATGAGCCATAAGTCATTCAAATTCTTTATTGAGTCTT
>Ga0255456_1077_pt1 | contig 12292 bp, 12 predicted proteins | sample ANMaggQLBNCT01C7_FD_182646 | JGI IMG/M metagenome (GOLD analysis project Ga0255456, IMG submission 182646) | Sediment cell enrichment communities from methane seep in Santa Monica Basin, California, United Staets - ANME aggregate JGI... | ecosystem: Environmental > Aquatic > Marine > Cold seeps >...
ACGTGTTGCTCTTGTGCAGGGGAAGATGGGTGGCAAGGTTGATTTGGTTGTTGAGGAGATGGATGCAAAACAAGCCAGGTTGTTCTCTCTGCTGGATTTGGGGAAATTTATGGGAAAGTAGGTAAATCGGTTGCTTGCGGATTAATGTTTTGATAGGGACTACATTGATTGGGTTGCTTGATGGTGTTTTCCACCACATCTTTGAAAGTCAAGTTTAATAGAATTAATATCCACGAGCATCAACTAGATGCCCCGGATTTGAGCGATAGCGAAATCCGGTGTCCGTGACTGAAGACAATGGATGTTATGTGCATGAATACTGATATCTTGAGCCCATGGAAAAATTATGACTCTTTAATTTGGGCACATATAAACATTAACAGGATAATAAGTCCTACGCAAAATTTAATCTTGAGCCTTCTCGGTTTATGAGAACAATTCCAATAGCTGCGTCTTTATTTCCTTAATTTTTTCTTCTTTCAATTGTGCAACAATTTTTCTAATAATTTTTTTTTCGACTGCGTATATGGAATCAACTCTCACATAGCTAGGTTCTATATCGATAGAACATTCTGCCAAATCATCTGTTATTATCTTTGATTCCCATGCACTACCTCTACTTCTAGAGGTGACCCTTAAAACGACAACATCAATGGCGGTTTCATTATATTTTGAACTGCTGATCACCAGAGCAGGTCTGTACTTAGTTTCTTTCAAATTGCTATAGGAAAAATCTACAAGTACTATACTTCCCTGTTTTACCGGCATTTATTGGTCCCTAGCGATTTTATTAACTGAGTACTTCTTCCACGCCTTATCATCATTCTCCCAATCGATTTTCTTGGGTGTTATATCGATTTTTTGAAGAACGACTTTACCAGTTTCAATAGTAATGTCTAAATAATCTCCTATGTTAATATCCAATTGCTCCCGGATAGACTTAGGAAGGGTTAATAGCCCTTTTGATGATACTTTTACTAATTCGCTCATTTCTTAGATGTTAAGATTCTAAGATATTAAACCTTTTGTACCTTTTCAAATCGGTTTAAATCAAAAAACGAATGGACTCTATGAACCTTATGCACCCAAACTGATGCTTTGGTGATTTCAGCCCGAGGTCCGTGACCATGCCTCCAAACCCTTATCCCTCCTACACCCCAATATACCCCTATGCTCTCAATCGGAGTCATTACCCGCGGAAAGTACGGCAGGCGGCTGCTGGACACTATCACCCGCCGCACAGAATTCACAGTTTCATCCGCAGACATACCCCCCACCCTGCCCGACTTCATTGACAACCCTGCACCCTTCGTGGACAACCTTGACCTTGACCACAGTGTCCTGTCCTCAGACCTTCTCATCACCTACAGCCTGAATCCCGACATCACACCCGAAATCGTCAAACGTGCAGCCAGTGCGGGAGCAAAGGCCGTAATTATACCAGGAGGCTGGGCCAGGGCAGGTGACCCGGAAGAAATGAAGGAGATATCTGCACAGTACGGCACCAGGATACTGGTAGAGGATATCTGCTGTGCGATAGGTGGTGATACCGACTCTAACGGTCCCACCATCAACCTGTTCGCATCCGTGCTGGGCCGCCCCAGGTTGGAAGTGCAGGTAGAGAACGGGGAAATAAGCGATGTAAAGGTGCTCTGCGGTGCTCCCTGCGGTTCAACATGGTGGATGGCAGAACACTTAAAAGGCGTCCCGGTCTCAGAAGCACCCGCCTGGGCTGGCCTGCTGGTGCAGCAGTACCCATGCCGGGCTGTCAGGGGCACAATGGGTGGGATACACCTTTCGGCAGAGTTGCATAAGCAGGCAGTTGAAGATGCAATAAAAAAATAGATAACAGAATAAAAGAAAGAGGATAAGCTATGGACAATAATGATCCGATATATGAAGAGTCTTTAAAAGTACACGAACTGCACCGCGGTGTACTTGAAGTAGCCAGTAAAGTGTCACTGGACGATGTGCATGACCTGAGCATCGATTATACTCCAGGCGTAGCTGAACCCTGCAGGGTCATCCGTGCAGACCCGGATACGGTTTATAAATATACCAGTAAAGGCAATTTTGTTGCAGTGGTTACAGACGGCTCTGCTGTACTGGGGCTGGGAGACATCGGGGCTGCAGCCGCCATGCCTGTGATGGAAGGAAAGTCTATTTTGTTCAAACAACTGGGTGGCATTGATGCATTTCCAATATGCCTGGACACGAAAGATACCGAAGAGATCATAAAGACCGTAAAGCACATAGCTCCAACCTTTGGCGGCATCAACCTGGAGGATATTAGTGCACCCCGTTGTTTCGAGATCGAAGAGAGGTTGCGGCAGGAACTGGATATACCAGTGTTCCATGACGACCAGCACGGCACTGCGGTTGTGGTCTATGCCGGACTGATCAATGCACTGAAAATTGTGGGTAAGGATATCAATAATATCAAGGTAGTAATTAATGGAGCCGGTGCAGCAGGTGCTGCAATCGCGCTTACTCTTATACGAGCAGGTGTACGTGACCTGGTGATATGTGACAGCCGGGGCATACTCGGCCAGTCACGCAGGGAAGGTATGAACTCCATGAAGTTCATGCTTGCTGGCCTGACCAATATCAGGGGTTTGATGGGTGGGCTGGAAATAGCTATGCAAGGAGCCGACGTGTTCATCGGTGTATCTGTAGGTGGAATTGTTGCTAAGGATATGGTGCGCAGCATGGCCTCTGACCCCATCGTGTTCGCAATGGCAAACCCTGTTCCTGAGATCATGCCAGAGGATGCAGTGGATGCCGGTGCCAGGGTGGTGGCCACAGGCCGCTCCGATTATCCCAACCAGGTGAACAACGTGCTTGGATTCCCTGGCATTTTCAGGGGTGCGCTGGATACAAGGGCCACAGATATCAATATCGAAATGAAGATGGCTGCTGCCAGGGCACTGGCAGGTATTATTGAAGATGAAAAACTGGATGATAAGCACATCCTGCCCGGACCGCTTGATAAACGAGTAGTACCTATTATTGCAGCGGCAGTGGCTGAGGCATCGGTACAAAGCGGGGCTGCAAGAGTTACACCACACCCAAACGAAGTGGCCACGCATGCCAGGGAGATGGTGCAGCATAGTAAATTGCGCAACAAATAAATTGATCCAATATCCTGCAGTGCAAAGCTATTTTTGTTGATAGCAACAGATGAACATCAGCAGCATCAGCAGCATCAAAACCTATAAACTTTATAGACTATATAGAATATAAAAAATCGGGATAATATTATTTTCGATCAGGAGGATTCAATTTGACAAAAATTACAGTCGTAGGTGCAGGATTTGTGGGCGCCACCACAGTCCAGCGTATCGCAGAAAAGGAACTGGGCGATGTAGTGATGACAGACATTATCGAGGGCATACCCCAGGGTAAAGCACTGGACCTGATGGAATCAGCACCAATTGTTGGTTTTGATGTGAATGTGGTAGGAACCAATGATTATAAGGACATGCAGGATTCCGACATTGTAGTAATAACAGCCGGAATTGCCAGAAAGCCGGGGATGAGCAGGGACGACCTGGTAAAGACCAACAGTACCATAGTAGGCGAGATCAGCGAGAACATCAATAAATATGCCCCTGATTCCATTGTTATTGTAGTTACCAATCCTCTTGATATAATGACCTATGTAGCCCTTAGAAAGACGGGTTTCCACCCCGGCAGAGTGATCGGCATGAGCGGGGTACTGGACTGTGCCAGGTTCGCCACATTTGTGGCTATGGAACTGGGCTGTTCTGTCAAAAACGTTGATGCCATGGTACTTGGCGGACACGGGGACTTAATGGTACCGCTGCCCAGGCACACTACAGTGTCAGGTATACCCATCACTGAACTTATGGACGAAGCTGCCATTGACAGGCTGGTACAGCGTACCATCAACGGTGGTGCCGAGATCGTGGAACTATTAAAGACCGGCAGTGCATTCTATGCGCCCTCTGCAGCCATCACTTTAATGGTGGAATCCATTGTGCGGGACCAGAAACGCATCCTGCCTGTCGCAGCCTATATGTACGGGCAGTACGGCCATGAGGAAATATACCTGGGCGTGCCTGTGAAACTGGGACGAATGGGTGTGGAAGCGGTAATAGAATTAGACCTTACTGAACCTGAACAGGAGATGCTGGCCCACTCGGCAGAGGCTATGAAAGAAGCTATTTCAACACTGGATTTATGAATGCATTGAAAAGCCAGCTAGTGACAGATGCTGTAGAAGAGATAATCAGGCAGGCACAGACCAAACTGCCTCCTGATGTAGTGGAGGGGCTGGTTGTTGCCAGGGATACAGAAACCGATAAAACTGCCACGGCCCAGCTCGATGCCATACTGGAGAACATTTTTATTGCAGATGACAGGGCCATCCCAATGTGCCAGGATACTGGAATCCTGGTATTCTTTGTGGAAATTGGCAGGGACGCCTGCATTGTTTTAGACCTGGACTGGGCCATCCGGGAGGGTGTGAAACAGGCGACAAACAGCGTGCCCTTGCGTCCCAATGCAGTGGAGCCCCTGACAAGGCTAAACTCAGGTGACAATACCGGGGATGGCCTGCCTGATATAAATTATTCCTTTAAGGACGGCAAGGATATCACCATCACAGTTGCCCCGAAAGGTGCTGGCTCAGAGAATATGAGTGCCTTTACAATGCTGAAGCCATCACAGGTGGGTAGTGTCAAAGACTTCGTGGTCGAGACCGTGCAAAAGGCCGGGGGTATGCCATGCCCTCCCATTATAGTGGGTGTGGGTATTGGCGGCAGTTTTGACAAGTCAGCCAGGCTGGCAAAGCGCTCGTTACTGCGTAACCTGGGAGATATGGATGAGTATGAACTGGAACTGCTGGAAGCTATCAATTCACTTGGTATTGGTCCCATGGGACTGGGCGGCAGGACCACTGCACTGGCTGTGCATGTGGAGAAAGCTCACTGCCATACAGCATCGCTGCCTGTGGCCGTGAATATCCAGTGCTGGGCCAACCGGCATGCATCAGTGACCCTGGATGCAGGACATGACCTGACTCACCTGAGTGAACAGTACAAGACCATGCATCACTTAACCGAACAGCACTCAAATAAGCATCACCTGGTTGAACAGCACTTGAATGAGCATCACCTGGCCGAACGGCACATGAATAAGCACCAACTAGCCGAACGGCACATGAATAAACACCAACTGGCCGAACAGCACTCGAATAAGCACCAACTGGCCGAACAGCATATGGCCGGGAAGAATGTGCCCCATCACCTGACTACACCCCTTACCCAGGATGATATTATGGAATTGCAGGCAGGGGACATAGTTTACCTATCAGGCACCATCTATACGGCAAGGGATGAAGCACACTTGCGGATCCTGGAACTGACTGACGGGGGTAAGCCGCTGCCATTTGACCTGGAAGGTGCTGTCCTTTATCACTGCGGGCCGTTGATGCAGAAGAACAAAGGCGGGTGGAGGACAGTTGCAGCAGGACCCACTACCAGTGCCAGGATGACTGACATGACGCTCAAGGTGCTTGAGAATTACAATGTCAGGGCCATCATTGGTAAGGGTGGCATGAAAAACATTGCACCGGTCCTGGAGGACAGGTGCGTGTACCTGGCATATACGGGTGGGTGTGCGGCCCTGGCTGTGGATATGATAAAGGATGTCAGGGACGTGCACTGGCTGGATCTGGGGATGCCGGAGGCTGTGTGGGTGCTGGAGGTTGAGAATTTCGGGCCGCTGATTGTGGGAGTGGATGCAAAGGGCAGGGACCTCTATGAAGAAGTATCTGGCTTGGCTTTGAAATGAAACGGTTCACGATGTATAATGTATAGCCTTTTCATCTAAGCAAATTGGTATACCATCTGCACATAAGCTGTGACGCTTATATCACCGGGCAGGATTGAAGTGCTTTTTCTCATTTCATACCCGGCCTCTTCTACAGCCGCATAAGGTACCGGATATGGTGTCACGACACTACCGCCGCTGGTAGTTACTTCCACGGGACCAAGAAGAGTCACGTCCAGTATTCCGGCAAGGGTGTCGGCATCTGACCTGGCGGCTTCTACTGCATTCTCCAGTGCCTGTGACCTGGCATCCTGCCTCGCATCATCAGATAGTGTGAAACTGACACTCTGCACCTCATTGGCACCTGCATTCACTGCTGTATCGATGATGTCGCCTACTTCGTCAACATCAGTCACTGTAACCATCAGGCGGTTCGATACCACATAACCGGTTATCGTGGGTTCTTCTGCTTCATAACTTCTCATCGGGTACATTGAGTAACCCAAGGTTTCCATATCGTCCTCTGCTATCCCGGCATCTATTAAAGCAGCGATTATCCTGTCCATCTTCTCTGCATTTTCCTGCTGGGCGGCAGTGGCATCGGCAGACTGTGTTTGCACGCCCAGATACACTACTGCTTTATCTGGGGAGACAGTCACAGTGCCAGTGCCAGCTACATTGATGGTGTTTATCTGTATCTCATCCCCACCGGCCGTACTCACAGTACCGGTTGAAGATGGGTATACGAAATATGCAGATGCTGTGCCGGCAACTATTACCAGGATCGTCAGGCCCAGCAGTGATGCATATATTTTTTTCATTATTTTATCGTTCATATTTTATTCCTCTTATTGTGATTGATCATTTTTGAGAGTTAACTCATAATTTACATTGGAGCACATAACATATAATATTTATTTTAACTTCAAATCAATTCGTAGTTATCCCCCTACAAAAGCTATACAAACACTATACCAGCAATACTATTCCAGTAACACTATTCCAGTAACACTATACCAGTAACACTATACCAGTAACACTATAACAGCACCACTATACCAGCACCACTATACCAGCACCACTATACCAGCACCACTATACCAGCAATACTATTCCAGTAACACTATTCCAGTAACACTATACCAGTAACACTATACCAGTAACACTATACCAGTAACACTATACCAGTAACACTATACCAGTAACACTATACCAGTAACACTATACCAGTAACACTATACCAGCTGGTCAATAGGGACCATATCACCCACGTCCATCAGACTGGACATTGCATGAGTATCTATCCTGAATCCCTGCTCCTGGGCCACTGCCATGGGATTGGTGCCACCGGCAACCACAACCCCGAAATGGTCCCGTTCCACACTCACTCCCAGAACATCGGTATTGGGCTCTCCCACTTCCAGGATACCACTAAAACCCACCGAGACCATATCATCCAGTATTTCTTCCACCCTATCCCTGGCATTCATAGTGATCTCCCTGAGGTTGGCCAGTATCTTGCCCGAGCCGATGGTAAGCATATCACTCACCGATGTCAGGGATTGGGACATCAGTATCTCCAGGGGATCGATTGTAGTGCTGTCGTACCTGACCAGGTCAGTGAAACGCACAGGATTTCCGTCCTTTACTTCTACCAAACCGCCAAATCGTGGTTTTACCGGAATGCCGTGCTTTAAAAGTATGCCGTCCACCGTGATACTGCAGACTGTTGCGATGCCGTACTTGCCGTTGGGGATGATAAAATCATTCACTGATTCGCCGGATGACAGCATCTTTACCAGCGGACTGACTGTCAATCCACTAAGCATTACATCACGGAAAATGGGCAGGATATTATCGACATCCTCACTATCTATTAAGGAAATATTGGTTACAATCCTGCCTGAACCGGACGATGGGTCGAACGAGACACCATATATCAGGTCCTCAATATTTGAAAGTGTAAATACAATCTGGTTCCCATTTATACTTCTTAATGTTTTTACTGCCATTACTCTCACCGGATGGTCTGATCACATAATAGATATGGTCTGGAATAATGTATGTAACACATTAAAAGGATGCCTATTACTAAAGAAATATATTATAAACCATAACTCCTGTTAAGACGATATGCTTCCTTCGAAAGTAAAGGATTGGATGGTAGCTGGTTTATGGAAAGATATGGACCAGGCCATCTACTCAGTCAATAAGTTAAAACTTTTAAACGGAGCCTACTGGTTCTGGCTCATGTCAGATTATGACCAAAACAACCCCAGAATGCTTCAGGTACTTGTCAGCTGCGGGGCTCTTGATTATAAACTGAACGATAAACATTTCACCAATAAGCAATCAGGTGATGAGAAATTTACATGCTATTGCGGCATCTGGGAATACAGGGACGGTAAGGTATCAGACCTGGTACATGACAGTTGTGACTGCACTGTAACCAAGGGCAAGTTCCTTTGTGTTACCGAATCCGGGTATGAGATCTCAATCACCAACTCATTCCCGGATTATGATATGATGGTTAAGAACAGGGATGTGGTAGTTACAAAGTTCAGGTCGGTCTCCTCGAAATTCAAAGGAGGATATATACAAAATCCACTGGTCAGTTATCCGTCGGGAATAGCTTACAGTAAGGATTTCGATGCCTATGCCCGCAACAGCAGGGGGTTCCAGCATTTCTATGCAAGTAAGATGAGCGACCTGTTCGCAACCTGTGATGGGGAATTATTCGGGCGGGATTTCCAGGGCAGTTTCTGGCTGGAGAGGGCACTGGGTTTTGGTTCCACGCTGCCGTGGAAGATCGTTATGGTCAATTTCAGCGACAAATCCAGGTTGTGGTACCGTTATTTCCCTTCAAAGTTCCTTAATTACGGCACACCACTTGAGTTCATTTTCGATGACATGGTCACAAAAAAGCGCTACCATTTCAGTGAAATGAAGTTTGAGTATACAGGCAGCAACCATGGACCCACAATGAAATTCAGTCCGGATATGGATACCATACATCTATCAGCCTCAGGCGATCATGGTGAAAAAATACACCTTACTGCAAAGATACTTGACAGGCACCTATACAGGTACGATGTGGCCAGGATAAAATTCAACTACAACCAGCTCGTGCTGGAAGTAGAGGATATTGAAGCAGTAGTGGACGGCACAGACCTGATGCAGGGTAAGGAGCAAACATTGAGCTACGGTGAGGATGCCTATTTCAGTTTATAGGATGGGGATTCCCTTCAAATTAAATGGTAATTGATCATAGTGCTCTGAATTTTGAGACACTGATTACACAGATTGATATTGGTTGTGAAAATCAGTGTAATCGGTGAAATCTGTGTCTAAGTCAAACGTTGCGATGGCACACCCAACCGCAGCAGAGCTGCGGGGTATAATGATTGAGATTAATCTTGCATTTGACCATACTTTTTGAAGTGGATACTGGGATGGAATGGAATGGGATGAAATAGACCGGAATGGTTCATTTCCCGAACCTGCGCTGGCGTTTCTGGTAATCCCTGAGGGCACGCAGGAAATCCAGTTTTCTTAAGTTAACCCAGCTTACATCAGTGAAATATATTTCTGAATATACTGACTGCCAGATCAAAAAATCAGCCAGGCGTTTCCCTCCCGAACGTATCACCAGGTCAGGTTCGTACTTGATAAGCAGGTGTTGTTCAATGGCAGACCCGTCAATATCCCCGGGTTTCAGTTTACCTGAGCGGACCTCGGACATGATCTCCCTGAAAGCTTCTGTCAGTTCTTTTTTGCCACCATATCCCAGGGATATGTTGATCTGCATACTCGATGTCCCGCCATTTTTAACATTTTCAATCTTCCCATCAAATGACAGCAGGTCAATTCCGGCATCCACATCCTGCAATGTCTCTGTCAAACATGTTACCAGCTCATTGTAAACCTGACCCTTGATAGCGGTATCCAGGTCTATCAGGCTGACATAGATCGTGAGGATATTGATACTATATTTCCGGCACCATGTGATAAAATCAAGTATCCTCAGAGGAGAACGCTTCTCAAGCAAGTCACTTTCTGTAATGATAAGCACGATATGGGTGGGAAGTGAAGAATCATCCTTTCGTATAATCTTCTCAAGCCTTTGCTCATAGAGCCTGGAAAAGAATTTCATTGCATATTAGTAATACCTGTAGGATAAATTATTTGCCTTGTGGGGTTATCTAAAACTCTTGATGCCAATGTCTGTTGAAGTCTGCAATGATGTGTCTTTCAAATATCTATTGTTATTCATACTGTTAGCCATACTGCTGCCCTTTATTCCAATGATATACATTGTGGCTGCAATTATTCCCCTTTTAGTTGTCCTTTTATTGAAGTCCCGGCAACACAGTGCTCTTTCATCATCACTCTCTGGCATGTCACTGGGTGTATTGATTATAGGGTCCCTGGCCATTTTAATGGAGTATCTGGGGTACGAATTTCCGCTGTACATCATAGGTGCTTCTATTTCTATCACCTGTGCCGGTAGTGCGGCAGCATGCGTAATCCGTGTGAGGGGGGGTCGAAAACCTGAACTGGACGATAAGTTTATTTCAGCCACGTCAAGTATCGGCCTGATTGTGATTGGTGCATTAACAGCATGTGTAATGGCATACTGGATCATTGGCTGGCTTAATGTTAACATAACACTGAGCCAGTTGTTCTTCCTTGCGCTCATTGGTGCCGTGACAGGTGCACTGCTGGAATCCATCCCGTCCAGGACAGATAAGAACCTGGCAATGATACTGGGTTCGTTCATGATCATGTGGCTTTTTGCCAGTTTCGGGTATTATGTGAACTTTGACCACTTGTCAGCCACCTTCATCTTCTCATTATTTTTAGCATATCTGGCATATCGTTTTGATATTGCAGATGTGTCAGCTATGCTTTCGGCCACCTTGCTGGGTGTACTGATCATAGTGTTTACCAACTTCAACTGGTACCTGATACTGATCACATTCTTCCTGCTGGGGGGGGCTTTTACCAGGTACGGATATGATTATAAGCACATTATGGGGGTAGCGCAGGGTAAGGGAGGGGTCAGGAGTTATGAGAATGTACTTTGCAATTCTATTATTGCACTTATACTGGCCGTGGCCTATGGCATGTATCACGAGATTTATCCCCAGTTCGGTGCAGTGCTGATGTTCGCTTATCTTGGTGCAGTGGCAACGGCTACCGGGGACACTCTTGCAAGCGAGATAGGGGAGACATATCGGGGCAAACCTGTGATGATCACTAACTTTAAACCTGCCAAACCAGGGACTGACGGGGCGGTTTCCAGGCTGGGTGAACTGGTATGTATTGCCGGGTCGGTCATCATCGGTGTGCTGGCACTGGTGTTGGGTGTGATAGACCTGCCGGCTTCAGGTCCTATTACCTATGTTTTCTGGATGTTGATAGTGGTACTGGGCGGGTTTTTGGGTACTAATTTTGATAGCCTTCTGGGTGCTACTTTCCAGCAAAGAGGCTGGCTCTCTAATAGTGGGGTGAACCTTGTAGCTACAATGGGTGGCGCCTTTATATCAGGAGCTGCTTATTATATTCTGTCTGGGCATGTAGTGTAGAGGATATCACTCAGGCCTCCGGAGCCTGGAACCTGGGTTCGACTCCCAGCATGCCCGCTTACTCACCTGATAGTATTTCCCTGATGTCCGGGAGCAGGTCGGTTTCGACTCCCGGCATATCCGCTCATTTATATCTAAAAAGTTCCACTTCAGGTTAAATTTGAAAAAGAAAAAAAAGAACCCTTTGCAGGGCCAGAGTAGTTTTAAATTTTGTCAACTATTTCGATCTGGATCTTCTTTACGTTAGGTTTCTTGATCGTGTCTGGCATCCAGCTTGGTTTGTTTTTGGGAGCAGAAACCTCTTCTCTCCATCCTTCATACTGGTGGAGTTTCTTTGTACCTCTTTCCCTGAGAATGATAAGGTCTGGCTTCTTCTTAGTTCCCTTTCCCCTGTTAGCTGCTTTGAGGGCAGCTTGTCTGGGCTGTTTACCAGTAAACACTCCATGTTCATTGCCTTTCTTGTCTCTCAATACAAAATTTCTTGTTTCTGTCATAATCAATACCCCTTTAACGGTTTACTGTTACCGCCTATGTTTTTAAGTAATAGTATTTAAACCTATTTCATGAGTTAGGTCGAAGCATGTTGATTTTTCGTTATAGACTTTTTTCGCACCAGATATTTGCATCAATATATTCTCATTTACAACGTCAATTGGTCGTGGTTTTAAATACTTATTAAGCAAATTCCATATTTATTTACATTACCAATTCATAATTAAATGCTTAGAAATTTATCTATTATGTTCTGCATTTTATCCTTGTGGGCACTTCACATGTACAAATTTACAGTGTACCCTGAGTTGGATAATGTATTTAAAAAAGGCAAATCATCCTTTCATTCTTATTTATTTTGGCATGTAGTGTTTATTCTATGTACTTACAAAAAGGTTAAATGGAAAAACAATTAT
>Ga0255456_1078_pt1 | contig 12111 bp, 11 predicted proteins | sample ANMaggQLBNCT01C7_FD_182646 | JGI IMG/M metagenome (GOLD analysis project Ga0255456, IMG submission 182646) | Sediment cell enrichment communities from methane seep in Santa Monica Basin, California, United Staets - ANME aggregate JGI... | ecosystem: Environmental > Aquatic > Marine > Cold seeps >...
CAATACAGAGCAAAAACGAAAAAGTGACTATAATCATTTCTAATGAGGACCCTGCCAGCCAGAACATAAGGGACATGCTGCAGCAGATCAGGGACTGGAAGTCTATAGAGGTTGATTGTGAAAAGGTCATTGCAGCCTTTGAGTTCAAAAGGTTCAGGCTGGTGGAAATTGATGGACTGCATATCTACCAGGACGGGCTGGACAGGCAGCTGGAAGCATGTGGATTGGATTCGGATATTATAATCTTTGCTTCCAGGCACCGCAGTAAGGACGGGAGACAGATACTTACCGTGCATCCCACTGGCAATACGAAAGAGGCAAAGTTTGGAGGATATCCCATGGAACTGGCTGCCGCTGCCCCCCAGGCAATGCGCTCCATCTTTTTGAATCTAAAGACCCTGGCAAAAAATGAGGATTTCGAGGTTACACTTGAAAGCACCCATCATGGTCCCAGTGATCTTGAAACGCCTTCCCTTTTTGTGGAAATAGGCAGTTCAGAGCAGGAATGGGTAGACCCTGTAGCAGGTGGCATTGTGGCAAATGCAATACTTATGATCGACAATGAAAATGTACCCGTGGCTGTTGGTTTAGGAGGCAACCATTACGCACCCAGGCAGACCAAGTTGATCGAGGAAACGGGTGTGGCGTTCGGCCATATATTCCCCACATATAAACTGGACGACCTGGACGAAACACTCGTAAGACAGGCATTCGACCGGTCATGCGGGGATATTGCATACCTGGACCGAAAATCCATGAATGCCAGGCAGCGTAACCGTCTTACTGAAATCATTGAGGGTTTAGGGTATGATGTATTGCGGGAGAGCGATATCAGGGAAATGGACGGGGTACCGTGGCAGTTCTGCCTGGAGTTAAGGAAAAAGATGAACGATATCTGTCCTCAAGGAAGGACAAGGATTACGGAAAGTATCAAATCTGACCTTAAGACGGCCTGTAAGAGCTGCGTTTGTCCCAAAGTGAAGGTGGCCACTATAAGCCCTGAATTGTTGCGTGAAGCTGAGAAAGTTGACAGGACAAAGCTTAGGAATTTCCTTGATACACACAGTATTGCTTATCTGGAACACAGAGACGGATCTTTCTCCCATACCATTATTGGAATCGACGACGATTGCGCCCGTCTTGTTGCAGAAGAACTCACAAATGAATGCATTAATATACTAAAAGAACACTACGACATACGGTATGAAAAGGATGAGGGGATACTCTTCCTCATCACTAGTAAATTCAATCCAGCGCTTGCCAGGGAACTTGGGATTATATCCGGACCTTTGTTTGGTGCATTGGCAAGGGGAGAGACAGTAACTGTTGATGACATGACAGTAAAGCCGGAAATGGTTTATGAAATTGTTGAAAAACCTATACGTGTTAAAAATATATATATTGATTAAATAAAATTGAGGGATGAAAGGATGGAGTCCATCATTAAAGAGGCAATCACGCGGGCGGATATGGAAGGAAGGACACAGGCCATGAGACCAATGGTCGAACTTGGCCAGACTGATGCGGAACTGGAAGAGGTTCTTCAACATTTAAAGACGAATATCCGCGTGGTCGGTTGTGGAGGCGGTGGTTCAAATACCATCCAGAGGATGACCGAAGAGGGTATAACCGGGGCAGAACTCTATGCATTGAATACAGATGCTCAGCATCTTTTACATGTTATGGTCGAACGCAAGATACTAATCGGCCAGAAGAAGACCAGGGGACTGGGTGCAGGCAGCCTGCCCCAGATCGGAGAGGATGCTGCAAAAGAGAGCGATAACGAAATACGGGCAGCCGTTGAAGGGGCCGACATGGTTTTTATCACTTGCGGATTAGGTGGTGGTACCGGTACGGGCTCAGCACCTGTTGTAGCAGAAGCTGCCAGGGCCGAGGGTGCACTGACAATAGCTGTGGTCACACTGCCATTCAGTGTTGAAGGGGCTATCAGGCGTAACAATGCCGAAGCAGGTCTTGAACGTCTCCGTGACGTGGCAGATACGGTCATCGTAGTTCCCAATGACAAGCTCCTTGAAGTTGTACCAAGGTTGCCTTTGCAGGCAGCATTCAAGGTATCGGATGAGGTGTTGATGCGTGCGGTAAAAGGCATTACCGAACTAATTACCAAGCCCGGACTGGTCAACCTGGACTTTGCAGATGTGAGAACAGTAATGCAGAAGGGCGGAGTTGCCATGATCGGGCTCGGCGAGTCTGACAGCGAGGATAAAGCTGCCGAATCTGTACAAAAGGCACTGCGCAGTCCACTGTTAGATGTTGACATATCAGGGGCGACATCGGCACTTGTCAATGTTGTTGGCGGACCCGATATGACCATAGCTGAAGCCGAGAGTGTGGTTGAGGAAGTCTACGCCAAGATCGACCCCGAGGCCAGGTTGATCTGGGGTGCCCAGATAGATCCCGAACTTGAACATTCAATCCGTACCATGCTTGTGGTCACAGGCGTGAAATCTGCACAGATCTATGGTAAAGGCAACGCCCGGAACATTACCAGTCGTTACGGCATTGATTTCGTGAAATAATCACATGTTTAGATTGGCAGGAAATTCCTGTCAATCGAAAGGTATTTTAATCTTTAATCATACTTTGGGCTTGTTTTATCTAAACGATACAGTAATTGTTCCGTATATGGGATGTGAAATCTATTGGCAAAAGAACCTGCAAAAACACCGATGATACCGTTAAAGCTCAGTGAATACACCCGGATAATCAGGCTTACCCGCAAACCAACAAGAGAAGAATTCATTACAATTGCAAAAGTAGCAGGTGCAGGCATTTTGATCATTGGGGTTATGGGATTTATTATCTATTTCTTCCTTACCGAGATCCCAAAAATGGTGTGAGTCAACCAAAGTTTATTATATTAACTATACATTATGGGGCTAAGTGAACCGTCACATGAATGAGGATACAATCGGAGATACTGAAATATATGTGGTGAAGACCACTGCCAACCAGGAGCGTTCGGTAGCAAATCTCATCGCGATGATGGCAGAGAAAGAGCATCTTAATATCATGGCCATACTCGCACCTGATGAGTTGAAAGGATATATACTGGTAGAAGCAAAATCGCCCGACATAGTGGAAGTGGCCATCCAGACCCTGCCGCATGCCCGTAGTCTGATACGGGGAGCATCCACCCTTAAAGAGGTTGAACATTTCCTTACCCCGAAGACTGCTGTTGTAGGGATTACGGAAGGAAGTATAGTCGAACTCATCTCAGGTCCTTTCAAGGGTGAGAAGGCAAGGGTCAAGAGAGTGGACGAAACACATGAAGAGATTACAGTGGAACTCTTTGAGGCTATGGTACCTATACCTATCACTGTTCGCGGTGACAATGTGAGGGTATTGAAACGAGAAGAGCAAGAATAGAATTAACGAGATCATTTATTCAAATAATAACCAGAGGAAAAAAAAATGGGCGATATAATCGAAGCATTAGTACCAGGTGGACAGGCAAATCCCGGTCCCCCGTTGGGTCCTGCCCTGGGACCGCTTGGCGTGAATATCAAAGAAATTGTGGATAGTATCAATGAAAAGACTGCGGACTTTAACGGAATGCAGGTTCCTGTGAAAATAATCTTTGATGATAAAAAGAATTACAATATTGAAATTGGAACACCTCCTACCTCTGCATTGATATTGAAGGAATTAGGGCTGGAGAAGGGATCGGGTAATGCCGGGACAGAGAATGTAGGTAACCTGACCATTGAACAGGCAGCTAAGGTTGCCAGGATGAAACGTGATGGCCTGCTGTCCAGGAATTTTGAATCGGCTGTCAATGAGATTATCGGTTCCTGTATACCCATGGGTGTGACTGTAGAAGACATGGACCCAAGGGAAGCACAGGAGGCGGTAAAGGCAGGCAAGTTTAAGGATAAGCTGGAAGCCTGATTCCGGACAACCGATAATTTAAAATACTTATCACACAGTAGAAGGAACTCCTTTACACAACCGTAGAAGATCAAGTGGTCGTTTGCGAAAGGCAAATACTACGGGAGGATTATATGACATTTGAAGATATATTAGAATCAGTAAAACAGGCGCTTGAGCAGGCGCCAGAGCGCAATTTTTCAGAAAGCGTAGACCTTGCTATTAACCTTAAAAATGTTGATATGAGCAAGCCTGAGAACCGTGTGGATGAAGAGATCATCCTTCCCAGCGGCCTGGGAAAATCTATTACGATTGCTGTTTTTGCTAAAGGTGATATTGCCCAGAGGGCGACAAGTGCTGGCGCAGAGATGATATTAGACCCGGAAGAGATTGAAAGTCTGGGGGATGATAAGACAAAGGCACGTGAACTTGCTAATAATGTTGATTTTTTCATATCAGAAGTTGCTTACATGCCTTCCATTGCCAAGGCAATGGGACCTATCCTGGGACCGAGAGGCAAGATGCCCGAGCCGTTGACTCCTGATAAGAACATTGAGGATATAGTTAATAAAGCCAAGAACGCAATCAGGGTGCGCAGTAAGGATCGGCTTTCATTCCATCTTCCAGTTTGACGCAGGGATATGGAACCTGAAGCACTGGCCCAGAATATCGAGTCAGTCGTATCCAGGATCGAGCACAAGATGGCAAGTGGCAAGCAAAATATCAAATCTATCTATGTCAAGACCACAATGGGACCTGTAGTGAAGGTGATCTAAATGGACGCAGAACACCACAGCATGCATATACCCAAGTGGAAGAAAGATGAGATAAGGGATATTAAATCCAATATAAGGGATTACCCGGTAGTTGGGCTGGTAGGTATCCACGGACTTCCGTCGAAGCAGTTCCAGCAGATGCGTTCAAGTATCAGGGATTCAGTGCTGATCAAGGTCAGCAAGAACTCACTGATAACAAGAGCATTGGATGAATCTTCTGGAGATATTAAATCCCTGGGGGATTATCTTGATCAGGAAACGGGTTTAGTATTCTCGAATGATAACTCGTTCAAATTATTCAGGCTTCTCAGTTCAAGCAAAACTCCAGCTCCTATCAAGGGTGGTATGAAGTCTCCAAAGGATATTACTGTTGAAAAAGGACCAACCGATTTCCCGCCCGGGCCAATTATAGGTGAACTGCAATCAGCAGGTATTCCCGCAGCTATTGAAGGCGGGAAAGTGGTTATACGGGAAACAAAAGTGGTGGTTAAGGAAGGTGAAGTTGTCTCACAGAATCTGGCAGCCATGCTAGCCCGTCTTGAGATATATCCACTTGAACTGGGCCTGGTCTTACGAGGCACCTTCGAGGATGGTATGTTGTTCGATGCATCAACTCTTGCCATCGATGAAGGTAAGATATCACTTGACTTCACAACAGCAGCCAGCCAGGCGTTCAACCTGGCAGTCAATTCGGCATACCCGACCATGACCACCATTCAGGCACTGCTTGCAAAGGCAGCATCTGAGTCAAGGAACCTTGCAGTGAATGCAGTGATATATGAACCTGGAGTGATGGATATATTGTTGTCCAAAGCCCAAGGTCATGTAATGGCACTGGCAGGTCTGGTATCGGATGAAGCCCTGGACGATGACCTGAAAGCAAAGATGAGTGCCGGGGCTGCAGTAAGCCCGGTTGTGGTCGAGCCAGAAGAGGAAAAGACTGCTGAGAAAGAAGAAGAGGCTGCTGAAGAAGAAACTGAAGAAACAGCAGCAGAGGGTCTTGGTGCCCTGTTCGGATGAACAACAAAGAAGAAATTATAGTCAACAATTAATAAAAGGTGATAAGAAATGGAATATGTTTATGCAGCACTTTTACTGCACAATGCAGGTAAGGACGTAACAGAAGATGCAATAACAGGTATCTTGCAGGCCGCAGATGTCGATGTGGATGCAACAAGAGTGAAGGCCCTGGTGGCATCACTTGAAGGCGTCGACATCCAGGAAGCAATCGAGAAAGCCGCTTTTGCAGCCCCGGCAGCAGCAGCAGTAGCACCTGTTGCAGTAGCAGAGGAAGCCCCGGCAGCCGAAGAGGCCGCAGCTGAAGAAGAGGAAGAGGCTGAAGAGAGCGGAATGGAAGGACTGGGCGCACTGTTCGGTTAAGCTGACCTGGTATAATTTACTTTACTACAGGCTGGATAATTACCAGCCTTACTTTTCTTTTTTTTGCATATAGTTAGTTTTACTTAACTTTTTGAACACAGTTATTTTTGCTTACCTGCATCTTTGGAAATCAGGTTCAATAAATAGTAACCCCTTTTACCCCTGGCACTTTCTTTAGTTCATCTATCAGCTCGCCAGGTATATTGTCATCCGTTATTATAGTAAGCAGCGGATTTTCTGTAAGATATGGGTCTTCAGTAACTGCTTGCCTGATACTTAAACCGTATTCTGCCACTGCTGTGGCTACCTGGCCAAGTATACCAGTCCTTGAAGCATCGCCCGGTGTTATGACAATGACACCAAGACCTAATGCAGGTGCCACATCTTTTAAGAAGGGAATCGTATATACATTTTGGAATATGCTGGTCAGGGTCTCATCAGATAATATAACCTCGCATGTGGAATCCACCACTCTCCTGTCAACACCGATCTCCCTTGCCACCTGGGTATGGGGCAATTCGATATTACCTGAAACCACACGTCCCTGCCCATTGACCTGAAAGCCCCGCTCCAGCAGGAGCTTGACGACCTTTTCCTGTGCAGGATGTTTATTGAACTTGCTTAATATCTTGCTCCACATGTGTTAATACCTACAACGTACACACTTGTTATTTTACTAATGTGTAATGTATTGTTTGAAATGTTTTTTGTATAGATGATTAAAATGGTTTGTGTGGTTCTATTATCACTTTCATAGACTCGCTGGCTCCGGCCACCAGTTTGAACCCTTCTCCTGCATCTGCAAGGGCAAACCTGTGGGTTATCATATCCGTTACCTCTACCCTACTCGCTTGTATAAGCTCGATGGCGCCCGTAATATCCAGTGGACTGGCGCCGTAAGAACTGACAATACTGACCTCGTTCTTCCACAACTCAAATACAGGCAACGGTACTGAGACTCCGGGTTCGGGTGAGGCAAAGAACAGGATGGTACCCCCCCTGTCCACCGAAGCAAGCGCCTGGGTTATGGCTGGCACGGCACCGGTACAGATAATAACCACATCTGCCAGCCGCCCGTCATTTAATTCCAGCAGACGTTCGGGAACATTGTCCTGTGCATCAATGACCTGTGCCCCGCAAATTGATGCCATATCCAGCCTGTACTGATTTATATCAGTGGAAAAAATGCTGCCTGCACCCAGTGCCGCAGCCAGTTTGACATGCAGCAGTCCCGTAATCCCGCTACCTATAACCAACACGCTTTGGCCCGGTTTTATCACTGCATGGCGCTGCCCCCGGTACACGCAGGCCAGGGATTCGATGAATACACCCTGTTCAAATGACATCTCATCGCTCAGCAGGAATACGCCCCTGTCTACATTAATGGCAGGCACCCTGAGATATTCGGCAAAGCCGCCCGGGTCAAAATTTGTACTGCGCAGGGTATCGCAGACTGTATGGTGACCGGCCAGGCAGTAGCGGCAGGTATTGCACGGCACATGGTGGGATACGAAGACACGGTCCCCTACCTTATATCGACTGACGTCCTTACCCACTTCGGCAATCGTGCCTGCTATCTCGTGCCCCAGCACCAGCGGTGCACGCATAATGCGGTACCACTCCATGACATCACTACCGCATATACCGCTGGCTTCTACCCTGACCAGCATTTCATGCTGGCCAATGGCTGGCACAGGCATCTCTTCGAGACGCACGTCATTGTTATTATAATATACAGCAACGCGCACTTATCCGGCCCCTATTTTTCCTTTTCGCTGTTGTACAGGTCCATGGCTTTGTGCGGTGTAAAGTTTTCATGCACAATTGAGCGCACTGCCTTTATCATGGCAACAGGATATTCGTTCTGCCAGATGTTGCGCCCCATATCCACGCCTACCGCACCTTCGGAAATGGCACTGTGCACCAGTTTGAACACGTCCATTTCGGTATTCATCTGCTTACCGCCGGCAACCACGATAGGTACAGGACAGCCCTCCACGACTGTTTGGAAATCATCAGTATAATAGGTCTTAACGATCTTTGCGCCGAGTTCGGCAGCTATCCGGCAGCACAGTGCCAGGTACCTGGCATCCCGCACCATATCCTTACCTACTGCTGTCACTGCCACCACAGGCATGCCATAGCGTTCACATTCGTTTACAAGGTTTCCAAGGTTCATCAGGGTCTGGTGCTCGTACTTGCTGCCTACATAGATGGACATGGCAACGGCAGCCACATTCAGCCGGAGCGCATCTTCCACAGATGTAGTAATGCCTTCCCTTGTCAGGTCCTCGCCTACGATGCTGTTGCCGCCCGATACCCGCAGCACGATAGGTGTGGATGTGCCTGGGTCTACATCGGCGCGCAGGACACCGCGGGCGGGCATGAGCGCATCTGCATATTCGATCAGCGGTTCGATCGTTTTCTTTGCGTTTTCAAGGTGGCTTGTGGGACCCAAAAAATAGCCGTGGTCCACTGCCAGCATGACTGTTCGTCCGGTCTTTGGTTTAATTATTTGTGATATACGGTTTTGCATACCCCAGTCCATAATATTCCTCCATTAATGGTAGTAAGGTAGTAGGGTAGTAATAGGTAAAAAATGCATGCCCTGATTTTAATATCAGTAGATCATATAATTTTAATGATCTCTCCAACATTGTGTGAGTAATAGTTTGCCTGGATCATAGAAGAAATCGAAAATCTTGACAGGATATACAGGATCGACAGGATAATGGTTGCCATTCCATCATGTAAATCCAGTAAATCCTGTCCATAAAGCCAAGTCGTAAGATTCCATGTTCCGTGATATATTCCTGAACAATGAAGTTACCCACACGATGTTAAAGAGAGTCAATTTTAATTACTGTGGCAGCATAGAATATATTGGGAGATAATAGAATGCAGAAAGCACCTTTTGATTACGAAGAGGAGAGAAAGAAGTTCAAATGGGATATTCCAAAAGATTACAATTTTATTGATACTATCAGGAATTGGGCAAAAGACAGCACGAAGTTGATGGCAATTACCGAGCATCCGGATGGGAAAGTTGAAAAAGCCAGATACAGTGAAGTGTGGGACAATGCCATGAGGTTCGGGAATGTCCTTAAGGATTCCGGCATCGTAAAAGGTGACAGGGTTTTGGTATTACTTCCCAGGGGAACAGATGTCTATACTGCAAGTATTGGCATTTGGGCAGTAGGCGGCGTGGTCGTCCCCTGCACGGTAATGCTCAGGAGGGCAGATATTGAATACAGGATACTGGATGCCGGTGTCAGTGCCTTGATCACGAGCGATTTGACAGTTGCCGATGAGGTTGATGCAATAAGAGATAATATCTCAATTTCAATTGACAGCCTGTTCTTTTCAGGTGAAAGGGAAGGATGGAGGGATTCCAGGCAGGAGATCAACAGGGCATCAGGAGACTTAAGGCTTGAAAATCTTACAAGCTCTGATCCCCTGACAATCAATTACACCTCAGGAACCACAGGTGCACCCAAAGGTGTGTTGCACACTCATTCATTGATGTACTGCTTTGACAGGCTGAACAGGTATTACTGGTGGGATACGCAGCCGGACGAGCTATGCTGGGCAACTACAGAACCCGGGTGGGTGAAATGGTACTGGGCACCCTTCGGTGCCATTGTGAGCGGTGGTGCTATAAACTTCCATTACTCTGGCAGGTTCGGACCTGAAAAATGGTTCGAGCTGCTTGAAAAATGGAGGATAAACAAGGCATGTATGACACCCACGGAACTGAGGTCAATGGCGACAATCGATGATGCAGGTAGGAGATATAACCTGGAGAACCTGGAGGTCATCCTGACTGCGGGGGAGCCCTGCACACCTGGTATTATCAGGTTCTTTGATGAGAAGTTCGGGATACCTGTGAGGGAAGGGTACGGGCAGACCGAGACCAGTGCAATTGCGTGCAATATACCTGGAATGGAGGTCAGGCCGGGGTCGATGGGTAAGTTCACACCAGGGGTTGAGGGGGCTATTGTGGACCCTGAGACTGGGGAACGGCTGCCAGTTGGCGAGAAGGGGATGATTGCTGTTGTACGGGACCATCCAATGCTGTTCAAGGGTTATCACAAAAGGGAAGAAAAAACGGCAGAGTGTTTTGTTGGCGACTGGTATCTGACCGGGGATCTGGCAATGATGGATGTGGACGGGTATATCTGGTTTGATTCAAGGGCGGATGATGTGTGTATCAGTTCCGGGTACAGGATCGGGCCGTTTGAGGTTGAGAGTACGGTTGATTCCCATGAGGCTGTGCTTGAGAGTGCGATGATCCCGAGCCCTGACCTGATCAGGGGGGAGATCGTTAAGGTGTTTGTGGTGCTGAAGGAGGGATATGCGCCTTCGGAAGAGCTTGTGGGTGATATCCAGCAGTATGTCAAGCAGGTGGCAGCTCCGTATAAGTACCCGAGGGAGATCGAATTTGTTGAGGAGCTGCCTAAGACGATTAGCGGTAAGATCAAGCGAAAGGAATTGAGGGTGAAAGAGTTTGAGAAGAAGAAGGGTGTGATTGAAGAGTTAAAGGAGAAGGGGTTGTGGTATAGGTAGGGGGGAGATGGGGGGGATTTTTGATATTTTTAATTAAAGTGGTTTTGATTCGTCAACGACCCCGGACGCTGCTAACGCTCAAATCCAAGGCATCTGTTTGATGATCGGACTATATTTTTGACTTTCGCATATTTGAAGTTTTCAATCGAGACTACCCGCTTTTTGTAGCAATTGTATTGCAGTCTTGCATAGTATGAAGGCCAATGAGAAAGAATAAAGCTAAAATAAGACTTTGTTAATTTATATTTGGTGATATTAGATGATATTAAATGATTTTTTTATTGGATTTATACTCGGATTACTTTCATCTATATTAGCGAGTTGCATTTTTTATATTTTTATTATTCATCTTCCTCGGAAGAAGGATAAAAAGAAGATCCAAGAACACACCTCCCCATTGATCAGAGGTATCATCGGTCAAGGTAAAGTGGTATTCCAAACATTGTTGAAGGAAGCTGGTGTGAAGCGTGAGTTTCAGAATATATCAATAGAGGACATAAAGTGTCTTGGGCCAAAGATTAAACTAAAAAAGGAAGCGCCCCCAATTGGTGGCTACATCATAAGAAAGGGAAATTTCGGACAATATCTCTGGTTTTACAAAGATAGAACCGTGAACAAGATAGAAAAAGTATTTATCTACATCCTCTTTCTAGATTCTGACCTCATCAAACGATTAAACCGTGTTTTATATTGCACGTATTTTATTTTATGTGATGAATGGTTGAAAAATCTTGATCTCGTATCAGATCCAGATTTGACTGCTTTTGATGAAGATCTATATGAATACTACAATGCAATTCGTGACTTAGAAATTTTTGCCATAGACTCAAAAATCATTTAAAGCTAGGATAAATATGAGTCACCTATACCCCGGAATTAATTCCAAGGTCTGTAAATAATGCTCTGCAGCCTGATTTTCCATCTTACCTGTCTGAAATACTGCCCACTACATATCCACCAACAACCACCCCTATAAAAACCATCCCATCCCACAATAAAAAATCCTCAAAGACATTCACTTCCCTCACTCCCCCACAATCAAAACACATTTACCACACCACACGCCGATTACATACACATACACCACCACCCAGAAAACCCCTAACCCCTGCCCGCCTCTAACCTTAAGAACAAATCCGGCGGAGGCAAGGGACTCTGGACAGACCCGACTTTTGCTCAAAAGACACGGAGTTCGTAAAACACCTGCAAATGATGCTGGTAACACCGGGCCATGACCCGGGCATATACGGCCCGGATAAGGACGGAGTGGACTGGGCCTTCGGGAGTTTTAACGAAACGGCAGTAAATGATTTCTAGGAAAAGAACCGGGACCGAAAGGAACCTATCAGTCATTTTGGAGTTTAGTAAAATAATACATAACGAATCACCCAAACTCTAATGTGTGTCGATACTATTGCAAAAATATATAAAACATAAGTCAAATTGAGGAAGGGAAATAGTATGTGGAATGACTTATCATATTTAGTTTCTGCAAAAA
>Ga0255456_1079_pt1 | contig 11928 bp, 14 predicted proteins | sample ANMaggQLBNCT01C7_FD_182646 | JGI IMG/M metagenome (GOLD analysis project Ga0255456, IMG submission 182646) | Sediment cell enrichment communities from methane seep in Santa Monica Basin, California, United Staets - ANME aggregate JGI... | ecosystem: Environmental > Aquatic > Marine > Cold seeps >...
GAGCTGCGTGGTATAACAATCGAGATCAATATATTATGACATCATCATTAATTTCTATATAATTATTACTAAAATTATAATTGAATAAGACCTTGGGACAAAAATGCCGACTTATAGCGGTAGGTTTTTGCGATAAAACTGTTAAAAAAAGCCGCAGTAGATTGAATCCTATAATAATTTTGTCCAAAGGCCATTGAATAAGAAGGGAATATATACGATAGACAGGAAAGTACCCTTCGGGTGCAAATTAATTGCAACAATAGCATAGAATATCGTATGGCGCAAGCCACATAAGAAAAAGTATGGCTACCTGAAGTATTCAGAATCTTGAAAATCGGGGTGTTGCGGTACAATGTTAAGCTGGAGCCTTACCCATACAACGTGGAATAAGTGCGAAATTAGGTATATTTTAATGGGTCGAATGATAGCGGTTTTGGGTTGAATTTAGTCTTCGGTATTTTGGAATTTAAGGGCTAATCGAATGTCTGCGGCTGTTTTTTTGGGTTCCAAAGTTGAGTTATATACTACAAGAAAGTATATACTTTCCTATACGTTAAAAAACCAGCAGAAGTACAAAAAAAAAGAAAACAAGAAACTGCTCACTTGCGCTCGCAGTTACTTATAGTACACAATCTTATAGATCATACACAAAAAGAAAAAACAAACTGGTGTTTTCACACCAGTCTATTAATCGGATGGTTTGGATCCATTATTTCCATGCCGAGATCTTTTGCAGTCTCTGCCAGCATGATATCCACTAAGGCAACTGCAGGGAATACTGACCTGACATTTTCAATAGGACCGTACAGCAGGCAGTCTGCGCCAACTACCTGGCATACAAGGTTGGTTCCAATATCTGCAGGCATGTAGGCTTCCTTATGTTCCTTTTTGAACTTTTTAAGCCAATCCCATGCAGATGCCATGTTGTGGAAACCGCCGCCAGTTGGAAGTCCCAGATGTCCCTTGACTGCCATAATAGACCTGACAGTTGCACCTGCACCTGAACCAGGCGGCATAGCTGCCACATCGACAATTGGTCTGGTTATTCCACAATCCTTGGCAACTTCAAGCATACCTTTTGCCTGGCCGGTACCGCCAATCTCAAGGATGTCCATCTTGCCTTTCACTGAAGGGTCTGTAGCATTGAATGCCAGTACGATGGCTGCATCCAGATCGCTTTCCGTAACTGCTGCAATCTCTTCTTCATTGACACTGGCATTGATAGAGTTGTGTATGGCCCTATCTGCCACGCCAATCTCAGTACAATACTTTGCTGCTGCTGCTCTCACATCACCAGCTGAAGAGTCTATCAGGAATGCTGTTTTATCATCGATATCGACAAACCAATCTATAAATTTTATTATAGCTTCCGGTGTCTCACCCACGATCTGGTTAATATAGGGAACACCTGTTACGTCCCCCATCTCTTGTTGTGTGTGCCACAGATCATCTGCCTGGTCTTTGTTAAATATACCTTTATCTTCGTCAGTCACAATTTTGTGCTTGCCGTAGAACATAGTACTGATCAGGACAGTGGGATACTGTCCTGGCTGCCCTCCCATCTTTACGCCGCCAAAATCGAAAACTTCCTGTTCTTTATCAAACCTAAACATTTATTATCACCTCGTTCACTTAAATAGAATTCTTAATACTGCATTCAAAAGGCTTTCACCTTCCTGTAAGGGAATCGGATTGGTTGGGGATAATCCCAACGTTGTTACTATCAACAGATACATTACTATTATTATTAGAGCAACGCAAATGCCATATAGTATTCCAATATCCCTGCCAAGTCGTTTTCCTATTCTCTGCTGGATCTCACTGTTAGTGAATTCGATCTTCTCATCAATGTGATCCAGTTTCTTGATAACCTCCTGGTAGTCAGTAGGGTCAACGATTATCTCCGGAATTGTATTTTCAGCCATTTCATTAACCTCCCCTTACAATAATGGGCAGTCCGATCATAATGACCGCAAATACGAATCCGATCACAAGCCCTTTGAAACCAAAGGAGACTCCAGAATCAAGTTTTTGGTTTCTGGCAATAAGCTGTCCCCTGTATCTGATATCCTCAAGAAGTATATCGAAATTCGCAGCTCCGGGTGGATTAACAACCATAGGAACTCCTTTGTCGTAAACATATTCGTCGGTTTCTTCAGCCATGTCATACACCTCCCAGGATCAGTAATCCAAGAATTCCAAGTGTCAGGGTAAGCCCCATCATAACACCTTCGATCTTTCCTGAATAAACACCTGATGCGAACTTGTTCATGTTACCTATATCGATAGTTTGGGCCTGAATATTTCGGATCCTCGACTGAATCAGGGCCACCTCAGCAGCCATAGGCCTGACACCCTCAAATTCTTCTTCACCCTCACCACCTTCCGAGACCTCTATGATCATCGGTTCAGCATCAAACGCTCCGGGATCACGGCCTGCCAGTTCTTTGATCTTTGCAGATATCTGTCCCTGGTCTTCCGTGCCTATCATGTCGATAATTTCAACCTGTTCCTGGAATCTGGTAATGGATTCCTCAGTCAGGTTCTCAATGTAGGGAATGGCTCCTGCTGCACCGACTATCCTGTTCTCCGCGGTGCCATTGGCATGGAATTGCATATAGGCATCCCCGGTCAGGTGACCTTTAACCTCTGAACCCGCGACCAGGAAGAACCTGATGTTCGGGTTAGAGATGATATTTGCCACAAGCTTTTCGATACCGATATTCTCTGTCTTACAGGGACCTGTGATGGATGCACCTGCTTCAAGATGTGGTGCTCCCGGGAGATGGGATCCTAATGTGGTAACAGCAACCGGGTTATTCGGGTCGCCAATCTCATACTCACCTTTCAGGACAGGCCATCCCACTGCCGGTTCTCTTTTGTCTGCCATTTACAAGCCTCCTATCTTCATTAATACGGTAAACAGGAACATCAATATAAGACCTCCTATAAAACCGTAAAATATATTTGTCCAGACACCTGCAGTAACGGCTGCTTTTTCACGACCCGGGAAGGAAGCAAGTAATGGATGATCCGGACCAAGTGAGTTCATCATATCATCTGATATTTTATCCAGTTCTTCCACCAGTGTTGAAATATGGTCAAGGGAGTATTCCAGTACATCCTCCTTTTCTTCTGCCAGGATTCCCGACATGGGTTCCAGGATCAGGTGGAGCTCGGGTGCAATTCTTATGTGGCTCATTCTAATTCCTCCGCTGATGGCAGTAAACCTGTACCAACTACCTTATATGCTTCACGGTGGACAGATTTCATGAATTTATTGAAGTATACCAGGAATATGAGCAGACCTACTAACATGGTCACTGCTGCTGAAACCGCATCGATTACGGTTAATGAGGCAAAACCTGCAATTACCATAATAAGGGCTGCTTTTTCAATTGCCACGTACAATGTCCTGTACTGTGTTTCATCGGGTCCGAGGTTTGCATTGAATGGATGAAGTATAGTCATTGCACCGCCAATAAAGACTATGGCAATGTATCCAGTACTTACCACACCTGGAAGTATGGCATCATTGAAAGCAAAACTTCCGGCGATGGAGGCACTAAGACCCATCAATACCAGGGATCCCGCACCTGCGATTTCGATCATGGACTTCTCCATGATAGGGATGTTCATATTCAGGACCTTGTTCGATAATAAACCAATTATCAATCCGATCAAGGCTGCCACAATAAAAGATATTACAGGGCCTAATATAGTGGGAATTGGCAATATACCTGTTTCAGGTATAATCAATCCGAATATAGCTGCTACAACACCCATACCCAGGGCCACCATACCAATGGAAGGTACACCTGTACCAAGACCGTAACTACATACCCTGCGTACCGCATCAGCACCCCATATTACAGCGAATATGGAACCGATACCGCCCATGACAGAGAATATTGTGGTATTAAATGTCTGGTTCAGCATTGTCAGGTATATTCCTGCGAGTCCGCCGATCACACCGATCGCGATGATCGTATTGGGGGGCAGACCACCACTTGCCGGTCCTCCTTCTACTGCTGACATTAACTAACACCTCCCATAATAGGTACGGCAATGATTGCACATAGAAGTGAAGCTATCAGGCATGATATGATTGCCTTTGGTACCCTCTTGAACTTAGGGTCATGGAATCCTTCGATAGTGCCCCCGATATTATACGAGGCAAGCACTGCGTTCACATAGAACACACCAGTGGCAAAAATTCCTGCAAGAGCGACTATGGCCGGATCAGCCGGAGCGTTTCCTATCTGCATTAACTGGACATAGACCATTGAACCGCCCACTCCTCCGAACAGACCGCCAATAGTACCGCTCACAAAACTGACAGTAGGGACGCCGTGGCCTTCAGTACCTTGTGAAACATAGATATCCTGTCTATCTCCTGTTATTGGGTCCTTATCGACCTTGGCAGATACCGGGGGAACACCCACACAGTATACATATACTAACTGCCCGATGAACATTGTCACCGTGATCATGATCATAGCACCCACGGCACCAGAGGCCAGCACAAGTATGAAATCCGATGTACCGAAACCACCAGGAGCTGTCGCAAGGAAATTATACATAAATCCTGCACTGATCAGCCCGGTAAGTCCGGCACCTGCAGCCAGCTGCACTGTACCTGTACCCACACCTGTTGCCTGGGCCATTGCAGCCGGTGCACCACCAACTGGAATAAAGTGGACACCTAAGCCGATAAGCACTCCGCCCAGGGTAATAAGGGCAATAGAAATTGGATCAATTATCATGCTGGTTCTGCACCTCCTTCCTCATCTTTGTACGGTCCGTAAGCCTTCCTGGCCTTGACCTCTACCAGCCTGTTTGCAAGTATAAGTATCAAGACAATTATCAAGCCGGCAATTACTGCATTCATTCCACTAAATACTGTAGATCTCCAGTTATCGAAGAACACTGTCCAGCCAAGGGCAAGTCCGGTAACCGGTCCTCCGAATTTTGCGCAGGCCCATACATTATCCATACCATTCCTCAGACCTGATTCGGCTTTTCTCACAATGTTCCCTGACTGTGCTGCATTCAATCCGGAGCCAAACGGCTGGTTCTGGAACTCTCGCTCAGCACCATAATGAACATCACCTGTAGACGACCCTATAGCTCCTGCGGTCACTCCCCAGAGAAACGCCAGTAATGGCAGCGGGAACGGGTGTCCTAACATATGGTCCATGATATAAGAAAAACTAACAATACAAAATACTGCAATAAACCCATGTGCCATTATTGATGGCACATGACCGATAACCATGTCCATATAAACTGGTTGTTTGAATCGTTTCTGACTTGCTGTACGTCCCATATGGGCGGTCACTGAGAATAAGCCAAGCAATATTGCACCAGCAAGAGAGCCGATGGCAATTGCGAAAATCACTGACATATTCTGTGCCAGCAATACACTGGCCACTGTTGCTCCGGTCGCACACCATAGCCCGTAAGCCGGTGGTTCTCCGGAAATAGCTTTGTTAAAAATCCTGTGTGGAAAATCCATTTGGGCGGCAAGCTGCACCTGTGAGTTAGGATTGCTCTGAGAACCGACGTCTGATTCCAAATCTTCAGCAGCACCGGCAATCGTTGCAAGAGCACCCATCAGCGCAACAAGACCTAGACCCGTAATTGGATCAATCATTTATTTTCATCCTCCTGTACTTTTTATAATCATTACTGATGAAATCAAATTATACATAATAAATAACTTGATTTCACTAACAGTCTTATCCAAAAACTAGCATTTTGACTAGCTTATATTGGATTACCAGAAACCCCATATAAATGTTTCTAAATTAATATGCAGTGAACTAGTTAAGGGTATAGGATAGCATTAATTTGACTAATTAGCATTAAAAAAATAAAATCGATTTAATAGCAGATGTCCTTGATATAAAATTGGAAAATATCACATGACATCTGCCAGGTTAATGGGCCGGTTATGTGCCTGTTTCCCACCCTTCCATATATTCGAATTGATGGGGTTTTATCTTGTCGATACTTATCCCCAGAGCCTCAAGTTTCAAACCTGCCACCTTCATGTCGATATGTTGTGGCACAGGATGAACCCCGGGTGTAAGCCTGTGAGTAGCTATATGTTCCACGCACAGGGCCTGGTTGGCAAAGCTCATGTCCATGACCTCGGCAGGATGCCCGTCCCCGGCTGCAAGATTTACCAGCCTGCCATCTGCCAGTACATTGATGCGACGCCCGTTTATGTTGTATTCCATGATGTTGTTACGTGCTTTTTTTGTTGAGGTTGCCATGGCCCTTAACTCATCAAGGTTGATCTCCACATTGAAATGACCGGCATTGGCAAGTATTGCCCCGTCTGCCATCACCTCGAAATGTTCCCTGGTAAGTATATCCACATTACCGGTAGTGGTGACAAATATCTCACCAATGGCTGCTGCTTCGTTCATTGGCATTACCCTGTAACCATCCATCCTGGCCTCCAGTGCGCGTATCGGATCGATCTCAGTCACAATGACATTAGCCCCCAGACCCACTGCCCGCATTGCTGTTCCCCGACCACACCATCCATATCCTGCTATGACCACGTTCTTACCAGCGACCAGCAGGTTGGTGGTACGTATTATACCATCCCAGCTTGACTGGCCGGTCCCATAGCGGTTATCAAAAAGGAACTTGGTCAAGGCATCGTTTACGGCTATCACCGGTATCTTCAGTGCCCCATCCCGTTCCATGGACTTGAGCCTATGCACACCAGTAGTGGTCTCTTCACATGCACCCAGGATATCTGGCATCATGTCCTGTCTTTCGGTGTGAAGTTTAAAAATCAAGTCCCCGCCGTCATCTATGGTAATGTCAGGCTTGTGGTCAAGTACCGCATCAATGGCAGTATAATACTCGTCATTGGAACAGGCATGGATAGCATAGCACCTGATATTATTCCTTGTATCCAGGGCCTGTGCCACATCATCCTGTGTACTTAAAGGATTACAGCCGCAAATTGCCACTTGTGCACCTCCGGCTGCCAGGGTTTCCACCAGCACCGCTGTCTTTGCCTCAACGTGCAGTGCCATTCCCACAGTGTGGCCGGCAAGAGGTTGCCCTGTTATGAATTCTTCCCTGACATGGGCCAAAACCGGCATATGGTTCCTTGCCCATTCTATCTTCATGTTACCTGATTCGATCATATCTTCTGTCATTCAATTAACTCCGCAAATAGAAATATCAATTAGCCTTGGCTTTGTCAGCAAGTCTCCTTGCCGCACTGGAAGCTTGCTCTATTACCTTTTCCTGGTCTATTGACAGGACTATACCATCTTCCATCAACACCTGTCCGTTTACGATGGTGGTCTTCACATCCGGACCCCTGGCTGCATATATAAGATGCGATACTGGTTCATGGACCGGGGTTAAGCCTGGCGTGTGCATATCTACCAATATAATATCTGCTGCCATACCCTGCCTTAATATCCCGGCAGGAATGCCCAGTGCCTTTGCACCATTGGACGTACCCATCTTCAATACCTCTCCTGCCGGCATGGCAGTTGGGTCCATTGCATTTACCTTATGCAGCAGAGCTGCAGTCTTCATCTCGCCGAACATGTCCAGGCTGTTATTAGAGGCACATCCGTCCGTACCCAGTGCAACATTCACGCCCCTGCTTAATAGTCCAGGTACCGGCGCGATCCCTGATGCCAGCTTCATATTGCTTACAGGGCAGTGTACCGCATTGACATTCTTTTCTGCCATGATATCCATATCTCCTGCAGATAGCCATATACAATGGGCAGCAAGCACATCAGGCCCCAGGAATCCGATCTCATCCAGCATGTTCACGCTGCACATTCCATATTGTTCCTTCATCTGGTTCAGTTCAGCCTCGGTCTCCAGCATATGTATATGGATGCGGGCATTATCTTCAACTGCCTGCTCCTTGACCTTTAACAGGAACTCCCGGCTGCAGGTATTGGGTGCATGGGGGCCGTACATAGTAGTAATTCTACCATCTGCGGCATTGTTCCATTGTCTTACAAACCGGCCCCCTTCCTGTAATTCGGTCTTAGCCTTACCTTCATCGAACAGTTCTATCATACCATAAGATAATGATGCACGTATGCCTGATTCATCCACTGCCCTGGCCGCCTGGTCCATGTGGAAATACATATCAGCAAAGGCTGTGGTACCTGAGCGTATCATTTCCAGGCATGCCAGCATTGTTCCGGTATACACATCATTATCTGTAAGATGGGCCTCTACCGGCCAGATATGTTCTTCCAGCCACTGTTGCAGAGGCATATCATCTGCATAGCCCCTGAATAGTGTCATTGCAGCATGGGTGTGGGCATTTACCAGCCCTGGCATAACAGCACAGCCCTTTGCACTTATGACCTGGTCCGCTTTTTGCCCTTCACGGCCCACATAGGCAATCCTGTCATCCTCAATAAGGACATACCCTCCCTCAATCGGTGGGCCGTCCATAGTAATTACATAACCGTCCTTGATGAGTATTCGAGACATATAATCCGTGTTACTGTTTCAATATTCTATAAGGTTTGCCTTAGATGATTACAATATAAAAAAAACACATATGCGCCGATCGGGATTCGAACCCGAGTTCATGGCTTGGCAAGCCACGGTGATAACCACTACACTATCGGCGCACAGTGGAATCAGAGGAATCCACATACGAGAATATAGTATATAGGTTTTTGGTTTGCAAAATCACACAATTATATCTGCAACGTTGGACAACTGATGCACTTGGCTGCATATCTTGAAATATATCCCCTGCCAATTTACACCCTGATATGAGGCTCAACTCAATCCAGTTTTTTACCAGCGCATCCATAATGATGTCCATTATTTTCATCCCCAACCTGGCTGAGGAGATGGGTGCAACCTACATTCAGGTGGGCATTATATTGAGTGTGTACGGTGCATGCTTGTTCTTTTCAACCTACTTTTTCAGTAAAGCGGCAGATGTATGGAACATTAAAAAACTGCTGCTCGTGGGACTTGCATGCTCGGCCGTAGCTTATTTCCTGCAGATATTCGCCTACGATCCATTAAGCCTTGCACTGCTGCGAGGATTGCTGGGCATATGCGTGGGCATGTATCCGGCAGCCTTTATCATGCATATCTACGGGCAAAAACGCAGCATAGGGAAATTTAGCTCCTTTGGTGCCCTGGGTTGGGCGTTCGGATTCTTCGGGGCAGGGTTATTGGGGGACTTTGACCTGATATTCCTTGTCAGTTCATTGATGGTGGTATTGTCCTTCATCCTTGCAGTCCGTATGCCTGAGGTACAGTTGGATAAGATAAAAGTGAATTACTTTTCACTTTCCACAATTAAAAATAACTGGAGTATTTATCTTCCGTTCTTCATCAGGCATACAGGTGCAGTTGGATGCTGGACCATATTCTCGCTGTACATGGTCAGCCTGGGAGCGGATAAGTTCTGGATAGGACTGATATTTGCTATAAATCCGGTAGTCCAGTTCTTAATAATGCGGCGGTTGGACGGCTGGAACATGGAACTTGTAGTAAAGGCCGGATACCTGTTGTCTATACTGGCATTTGCCAGCCTGGTTCCTGCCACTATCTATTACCACATCATACCCAGTATGTTCCTGGTGGCCTTATCCTGGTCGTTCCTGTTTGTGGGTTCCACTGAACTGCTCCTTATACGCAATAAGGATAAGGCTACATCGGCCGGATATATTAATTCGGTAATCGCCCTGTCCATGATAACAGGGGCTTTGCTTGGGGGCACTCTCTCAGGCATGTTCGGGTTTACTGCAGTATTTATTGTTGCGGCAGGACTAAGCCTTGTCAGCCTGCTGATATCCCTTGCTATGGCGTAATTTTGAGGTTGGGAAATAATGCCAATTTCTACCCAAAAACTTCGTATTTCATCTTAATATATAGAGATTGTCGGAAAAGTCCTTAACTTTTGACGATTTAATATACTGTCTTTGTTTTTAATTTTTGGTTTGACATAACATCTGACATTATGCACCATAAATAAATGCTAGCTTCAGCGAACTTTTTCATTAAATCGATAGATATCGAAGCATTTATATCATTTGGAAATATTTATCACTTAAAATTTATGATTTGAGTGTAATGGTATGTTTTCGATACTAAAAGACATACAAACTACCTTCATTCACAGTCCAACCGTCTACAAAAATCTCATACCCGAAGACACAATTCTTTACCGTATAAATCAGAAAATAGATTTTTCCTTCGTAAACGAAGCATGCAGCGACCTCTATTCACATGACAAGGGCAGACCAGTAAAAAACACCCCTGAAAGGATGTTTCGTTCATTAATCGTTCAATATCTCAATGACTTTTCTGACAGACAAATGGAACATTCCGCCAGATTTGACATCATAACAAAATGGTTCATTGGAATTCCAATAGAAGACAGATCTTACGATCGCAGAGCACTGGGAGATTTTCGAGATCGGCTTGGAGAAGAAAGATGGAAATTAATTGACGGTGATAATTTAACTATTCAATTGTCACACCCTTCTTTTTTTTGTCTTTTTTTCGATTAACATTCATTTTCAACAGTCAGCATATATTTGATAACTGTTGCAATTTTTCTGCAAATACACTTTTTTATATCATCCCGTTCATTTCTATAGTTGGATTGGATATCAATTCCATTAAAACCTCTACAAACCCTTTAGAGTAAATCCCCCATGCGCGCAAAGCACCCCATACACACCACCCTGAGCACAGAGGCCATGAGTGTCCTGGAACGCTATGAGCAGGAGCTGGGTGCTAAGAACATCGTGCTGGAGCGTGCACTGCTGGGCATGGACAAACTCCGCTTTAAAGAAAAAGTTGATACCCAGACAATTAGCAAGATCATTAAAAGAGTAAAAACTGGGATACAAGGCTTTGATGAGCTTGTTGAGGGCGGCATACCCGAAGGTTTTATTGTTGTAGCAACAGGCACACCAGGTACAGGCAAGACCACCTTTTCCATGCAGTTCCTGCTTGAAGGGATGAAGAACAATCAAAAATGCATTTTTTTCTCGTTCGAAGAAAAGGCCGATCAGGTTATTAAACAGTCCATACGTTATGGGTGGGACATTGGACAATACATGGAGAAGGGGTATCTGGAGGTATTTGGATTCACAATGCTCTCAACTGAGGAGATCATCGAGATAATTGACACCTTTAAACCAAAACGAATTGTCTTTGATTCCCTGAATATTTTTTCTGATATTACAGACATAAGAAAATCTTCAGAATTTCGGAATATTGTTAAAGTTATCAAAGAGAAAAAGATCACATGTCTTGCTATTACAGAAAAAAAACACGGTATCGAAGTAAAGGAATATGATGACTTCGATTTTATGGCAGATGGTATTATTTACTTTGATAAAAAATTAACGCACGAGCTGGATATGCAGAAAGCCTATTTTATTGAGGTCCAGAAAATGCGAATAACAAAGATCAATGAGATACCCCACCAGTTTATTTTTTCGGACAAAGGAATTGAAATCAGAACTCCCCCCAGTCTTGCAAGTGCATTTGAAAAAAATATGCATTCAAGATCCATAGGGAAAAGTCAACAAACATAGATGAAAGCGGGCTTGAGAGTGCAAGGTTAACAGCACAGTGATTATGGACCCGCAGGGTCGCTTGCAGGCTCATATCCCTTATCACGGATTCTAAAAAAAAAACTCACATCGCTTTAAACTTGACTTTCAAAGATGTAGTGAAAAACACTATCAAGCAACCCAATAATTGTAGTCCCTATCAAAACATTAATCCGCCAGCAACCGATTTACCTACTTTCCCATAAATTTCCCCAAATCCAGCAAAGAGAACAACCTGGCTTGTTTTGCATCCATCTCCTCAACAACCAAATCAACCTTGCCCTTGCCACCCGTCTTCCCCTGCACAAGAGCAACACGT
>Ga0255456_1080_pt1 | contig 11732 bp, 12 predicted proteins | sample ANMaggQLBNCT01C7_FD_182646 | JGI IMG/M metagenome (GOLD analysis project Ga0255456, IMG submission 182646) | Sediment cell enrichment communities from methane seep in Santa Monica Basin, California, United Staets - ANME aggregate JGI... | ecosystem: Environmental > Aquatic > Marine > Cold seeps >...
ATCTGCAGACCATACAGAAACTAAAAGAACAGGTAAACCAGCTGAAATTACCACCCCTGTTCATTGCATCAATAATGGAAGTTATCAATAATATGGCACTGCTGCGCCAGCATGGCAGCAACCAGGAAGTTATCACCCGCATCCCGCCTGAAATGGCAGATGAACTAAAAGCCGGTATGAGGGTTGCGGTGAATAACAATTTTGTGATCGTGAACTTACTGGCAAAGCCAGCTGACCTAAGGGCCAGGGTCATGGAACTGATCGAGGCACCCAATGTGGATTACAGTTCCATAGGCGGGCTTGACCAGCAGATCCAGGAAGTAGTGGAAACAATTGAACTCCCGCTAACCGATCCGGACCTGTTCAGGGACGTGGGCGTGGAACCACCAACAGGTGTACTTCTATACGGGCCGCCCGGCAGCGGTAAGACGCTAATTGCCAAGGCGGTGGCCAGCCGGGCCAATGCCACATTCCTCAGGATGTCAGGTTCTGAACTTGTCCAGAAATACGTAGGAGAAGGTGCAAGGCTGGTACGTGATGTGTTCCAGATGGCAAGGGAGAAGGCACCATGTATTATTTTCATAGACGAGATCGATGCCGTGGGCGGGCACAGGACACACGACGGCACCACTGGGTCAGCCGAGGTAAACAGGACCATGGTACAACTCCTGTCCGAACTGGACGGTTTTGAGGAACGGGGTGAAGTGAAAATAATTGCGGCTACCAATCGTATTGACCTGCTGGACCCTGCCCTGCTGCGGCCGGGACGGTTCGACAGGATCATCGAGATACCTATGCCAGATGAAAAAGGCAGGCTGGAAATATTCAAGATACATACCAGGAACATGGCCCTGGACAATGATGTTGACCTTGACAAGATGGTGAAGATGACCACCGATTTGAGCGGTGCTGACATAAAGGCCATCGTCACAGAAGCGGGCATGTTCGTGATACGCAGGCGGGACAGGACCATCAAGATGAATGATTTTATTGATGCCTACCACAAGGTAATCATTGAAGAGCATGAAGAAATCCCGGAAGGCATGTTCGCCTAAGTCCAATAATTAAAATTGTTATGACTGAATTGCTAACATCGGATGAAGGGCAGATTGCCCTGGAACTGGCACGTACGGCCATTGAGGAATACCTGGGCAGTGGTGAGGTGAAAAAGCCCGAAAGTCTCCCATCGGTATTCCAGAATAACAGGGGCGTATTCGTCACTTTAAATAACAGGTCCGGCTCCGTTAAAGAACTGCGTGGATGTATTGGCAGGCCCTACCCGGTCATGCCGCTGGGTGAAGCAATTGTGATCTCTGCCATTAATGCTGCTACAGAAGACCCCAGGTTCATGCCTGTCACTCTTAATGAACTGGAGAATCTGGAGATCGAGGTCACAGTGCTTACTACGCCGCAGCAACTGGAAGCAAGACCTGAAGAACTGCCCGGTAAGATTGAAGTGGGCAGGCATGGACTGATCGTGCAAAAGGGGCCGTACTCCGGACTATTACTGCCCCAGGTGGCTGTGGAAAATGATTTTGATGCAGAGGAGTTCCTGGGCCAGACCTGCATGAAGGCGGGGCTGTTCCCTGATGCATGGTTCGAGTCTGATACTGAGGTATTTGCCTTTGAAGGGCAGATATTTCATTAGTGACAATAAAAGTGCAAGTTATCGAACATTTTACATAGTTACATAGATCATTTTAGTACTGTAATACCAGGAAAAGGAAGTAAAATATAATGGAATTTTGCCCTAAATGTAAAAGTATGATGATGCCCTCCGGCGGCATGATGAAATGCCGGAAATGCGGTTTTGAGAAAGAGAAGACCAAAAAGATCATTGAAAAAAAGGAATTCAAGGAAAGAGAGGTCACGGTCCTGGAGGGCGATGAGGCGGCAGGACTTCCCACTACGAAGGTCAAATGTGAGGAATGCGGTAACAAGACTGCTTACTGGTGGCTAAGGCAGCTAAGGTCGGCAGATGAGAGTGAGACCAGGTTCTTCAGGTGCACCAAATGCGGACGGACCTGGAGAGAGTACGACTAATAGTTACTCACTTGTCACAACAGTTACCCAAACACTCTAACAGTTATCCACACACTCTAACAGTTATCCACACACTCTAACAGTTACCCACATATTCCAATAGCTACCCACATATCCCCTCAAGGTCATCCAGGAACTCATCCATCGCACTTTCACTAAGGTGCGGCATTAATACCAGTCTCATTCCCACCGGGTCGCGTGTTATTGATGTGGACCAGCCTTTTTTTGCAAGAGCCTGCCTTACAGCAGCAGTATCGCCAACGTCCAGTACCACCACGTTCATCACAGGTTCAACCAGCGGCTCCACACCAAAACCCCTTGCACGCTCAACAAGCTGATGGGTCAGTCCCATGCAGTAATCCATCATACGGCGGTATCCTTCCAAACCAAGATGCCTCATAACAGCATATGAGGCTGCTACCACTGCCCCGCTGCGGGTCCCGCTAAGGGAATGCTGGGTATCAATGGTCAGGTAGTGCGTCCTGGTTTGCAGCCCTTTCAAGTGGGATGGGTCCCTGAACAGCAGTCCACCTGCCGGAATGGTGCACAGCCCCATCTTATGGGGGTCGGCTGTCATGGAAGATACTCCAGGCAACCTGAAATCAAAATCATATTCCCTGCCAAGGAAAGGGATCACAAAGGCCCCGAATGCCGCATCCACGTGCAGGAACAATTCTCTCTCCACAGCTATATCCGAAAGTTCCCTGATGGGATCGATCTGCCCGAATTCGGTAGTACCTGCTATGCCCACAATTGCAACTGTATTGTCATCGATCAGCGACTCCACTGACCCCGGGTCCACCCTGAAGCTGTTATCAAGTTCTGCCTTACGCAGTTCCACCTTCAAAAGGTCAGCTATTTTATCAAATGAGAAATGTGCTGACTCAGGCACCACAATATTAGGCTTTGTACTTATTCCCGAATTCCTTGCAGCCCGCATGGCCTGTATATTGGATTCGGTGCCGCCGGTAGTAATATAGCCATGTACTGATGGGTCGCCCAGCATACCACCCAGCATCCTGATCACCTTACATTCCAGTTCATGAGTACCAGGGAACAAACCCGCATCACCCAGGTTGGTCTCGATGAACATTTCATGAGCGGCAACTGCGATCGGATGCGGTCGGGTGCACATGGCGCTTAACACCCGGTCATAGGATAGGTCCTTTGCCCTGAAACTTTCAAGCCTGTCCAGGATATCGTGTTTGGTCTCGCCCTTATCTCTCATATGTCGCAACCAAAGGTCAGCAGTATTGTTAAATTGTTCTATTCTGTATCAAGGTGCATCCTTGCCGCCTCTTCCGCCCTGCGCATCAGGTCCTTTACCTGCAACCCTGTCTTCTGTGCGATGCCCCTGCAATCCTCGAATTCTGCAGATATGTTAAGCACATTCCCTTTGTTGTCACAACCCACCTTCACCGGTACCTGGTATGGCCTGCCTGAGACCTCTATCTCTATATCAATCATCCTGCGCAGTGCAGTAAGCCTGTGCCTGACAGGGATTTGCCGCACTCCCAGGCTTCCGGTCACTGCAATGATCTTATGCGCCAGCCTGTTCGTATCTTCAGACCTGCAGACCACCTTGATCAAAAATCCACTCCTTCCCTTCTTCATAGTGGCAGGTATCACCGAGACGTCCAGTGCACCGTCATCCATCAGTTCCTGTATAAGGTATCCAATTACCTCCCCGGTCACATCATCGACATTGGTCTCCAGCATCTCCACATGGTCAATCACCAGCCCGGTATCAAGTTCGCCCTGCACCAAGCGCAGCACATTGGGCATACCAGTCTCTTTCGAACCTGCCCCGTATCCAGTAACAGACGAGGTCATCCGGGGATATTCCGGGCAAGGTGAGCCATACTTCCCAGTCAGGTACGCCAGTATGGCGGCACCTGTCGGTGTAAGCAGTTCGTGCTCTACCGGCCCCCCACGCCACACCAGATTCGATGAATCCAGTATAAAAAGCGTTGCCGGAGCAGGTACCGGCAACAGCCCGTGCGCTGTGTCAACACACCCACCGCCAACAGAAACCGGCATGCACAATACCCGGGACCGGGACAGTTCCAGGTCATGGAACGCCGACACCGCACCCACAATATCAGCAACAGCATCCTGCTGCCCCATCTCATGCAGGTGCAGTTCATCCAGGGGTGTACCGTGTACCCTGGATTCGGCTTTGCCCATCAGTTCCAGTATGCCCAGCACGTCCTGTTCCACATGTACGGGCAGTCCGGCAGACTCTATTTGCTCTACCATCCGGGTGTATGTCTGTCTGGTATCAGAGTGCTGGACCACTTCCACTTTAATTGCTAATAACAGTCCTTGCTTCATTTCGTATATACTAACCGTGACGTCTGCTGCCGATTCCATTGCCTCTTTAACCAATTTCTTATCGGCACCCAGGCCAAGCAGGCTCCCGATAAACATATCTCCTGATGCCCCTGAAAATGGGTCCAGTACCAGAACTCTTGATGTCATGTCCATATTGCTAACCAGATAGCTTTTATTGGAAAAATACTTATATGTACCCAATAAACACAGTTTATAAATTATTTTACATTAATAGGACGGAAAACAATTGGAGCCAATTCAACTTAAAGTCACAAAAGCTTATCCACCTGATTCAGGAAAAGGCATTACCAGGATAGACCCCCATACCATCCAGAAACTTCAGATCTCTATTGGCGACTTTGTTTTCCTTGAGGGTACAAAAACCACTGTTGCCAAGGTCTGGAGAGCAGATCAACATGACTGGGATACCAATACCATAAGGATCGACGGTTATACACGCCAGAATGCGGGGGTCGGACTGGGCGAGCAGGTATCAGTAACAAAAGCTGTACCAATGGATGCCGAAAAGATCGTCCTGGCACCCGCTGAAAGGGAGGGAATACAACTCGGTGGTTCGGCAGGTGTACTTGTTAAACGCCAGATATTAAAGCGGGTTCTTATGGAAGGTGACATAATACCGATTGTCAGTACTGTTGCCCAACCCATAGTAGGCCAGATGAAGACAGGTCATGCCATACGCCTTGTAGCAGTAGAAGTGGAACCGGAAGGTGCAGTCATAATCAAGGATACAACCGAGATCGAACTGCAGGAGAAGCCTGCCAATGGTTATGATATAAGGGCCAGTACAGGAATTACATATGAGGATCTGGGGGGCCTGGGCGAAGAGATCCAGCGCCTTCGCGAGTTGATAGAACTGCCCCTGAAACATCCTGAAGTGTTCACAAAACTTGGCATCAGTGCACCCCAGGGTGTTTTGATGCACGGACCGCCCGGTACTGGCAAGACCTTGATAGCCAGGGCCGTGGCTAATGAAAGCGGTGCAAAATTCCATTCTATTGCAGGCCCGGAGATCATAAGTAAATATCATGGTGAGAGTGAAAAGAAACTCAGGGATATGTTTGAAGAAGCTGCCAGTGATGCGCCCGGTATAATATTCTTTGATGAGCTGGACGCTATTGCAGGTAAGCGCTCAGATGTCACAAGTGAAGTGGAACGCAGGGTTGTTGCCCAGTTACTTACCATGATTGATGGGATCGGTGAGAGGGGACAGGTGGTGGTTATAGGTGCCACTAACAGGGTCAATGCCATTGACCCTGCACTGCGCCGCCCTGGACGGTTTGACAGGGAAATAGAGATCGGTGTCCCTGACAGGGACGATCGTTTAGAGATCTTACAGATACACACAAGGGGTATGCCCCTGGAAGATGATGTGGACCTTGAAAAACTGGCAGACCATACCATGGGGTTCGTGGGGGCCGACCTGGCAGCATTGTGTAAGGAATCGGCAATGAAAGGGTTGAGGCATTTTATACCGAAATTTAATCTTGATCAGGAGATACCTCCTGAACTGCTTGATGAAATCAGGATCACAGCACAGGACTTTGATAATGCACTAAAGGATATCGACCCCTCTGCCATGCGTGAGGTCATGGTCGAAATACCCACTGTGACCTGGAACCAGGTGGGCGGCTTAAAGAAGGGGCGACAAGAGATCATGGAGGCAATTGAATGGCCTCTTTCCAGACCTGACCGGTTCAGGGAGATGGGCATCCACCCGCCTAAAGGGGTGCTGCTTTACGGCCCCCCGGGAACCGGAAAGACGTTGATCGCCAAGGCCGTGGCTACAGAAACAAATGCCAATTTCATCAGTGTCCGCGGGCCGCAACTGTTGTCAAAATGGATGGGAGAAAGCGAGAAGGCCATCCGGGAGGTGTTCAGGAAAGCAAGACAGGTTGCACCATGTATAATCTTCTTTGATGAGATAGATGCCCTGGCACCGATAAGGGGAATGGATGCGGGAAGCAAAGCACTGGAGCGGGTAGTGAACCAGCTTCTAATAGAGATGGATGGGCTGGAGGCTTTAAAGGATGTGGTAGTGGTGGCAGCCACTAACCGGCCTGATATCATGGACCCTGCCCTGATACGTTCCGGGCGGTTCGACAGGGCCGTGTTCATAGGTCCCCCGTCCAGGGATGGGCGTATTGAGATACTAAAGATACACGCAGAAAATGTACCATTGTCAGATGATGTTGACATTGGCGAGATCGCTGAATCAACAGATGGTTATGTGGGTGCGGATCTGGAAGCCGTGTGCCGTGAGGCTGTTATGGCTGCGATGCGGGAAGATTTTAATACTGATAAAGTCAGGATGAAGCATTTCAATGCTGCATTAAAGAAGGTCAGGCCTGCCCTTAATGAGGACATTCGTGAATATTACAAGCGAATGGAAGAACAGTTCAAGGGCAAGACTAAAACAGAACAAAAGTCATATATAGGTTATCGATAAAAATTTGGAGGATATGGTAATGAAAAAAATATTTGCAAGGAATCTCAGGGATAAACAGGTCGTCAGTTCGGATGGAGTGACCCTTGGAGTATTGAACAATATTGTGATAGACGTCCGCAGCGGTTCCATTGAGGATCTTGTGATCAAACCTGACATCGCACTTGATAAAGTGAAATACAAACAAGATGGTGAGTTTATCCACATGCCCTTTGATTCTGTCAGGGCTATTAAAGATTATATTGTAGTGGACAAGACCATGTCCTTAGCTTCAGCAGCCGAGCCGCCTGTTACTGAGGGGTGAATACGGTCATCTTTCCATAGGGTTGTATTTTGTTTTCGCCCCAGCCGTGACACGCTCGGACTGAAGTCCGAAGCATCCGCGGGATGGAGGTCGGGCGATAGGATGAGCGCGGACAGATGTGGGGTGGGTGGACGTGCATTTGTTGAGGGCGGCGCGAATTTTGCCTACGTTCCGCGGATAAAACAAGTTGCCAAACCCAATTTGGACGAAGCGAAGCGGAGTTTTGTAGCTGCTGTTGTGCGATGGAGCAAGCCATTATTTTTCAGCAATAACCAACATTTCAAAATCTTCAGTTGTAAGTTTATCATTCCTTGAAAGGGCTCCAAGTTTTGCTCCATAAATATCAATCTTTTTAAAGCCTAATGTTTTTAATAACCATGTAAGTTCAGATGGTACATAATATCTTTCATCACATTCCAATTCCTTCATATTCCCAAAATCATCTTCTATTGTGGTGATATTATGATCTCGGAAAGTCATTAAATCAAAAGTATTACTTCTATAGGTCGCATTCCCTTCTTCCGTTGTTGATGCGCAAAATTCTTCAACTGAATGGTATAGTGGAAATAATCCATTTAGTGTTGTAAAAATCAGCTTACTAGGATTCTTCAATGACTTTGTAACATTTTTTAATATTTCATTATTCATTTCATCTGTTTCCATCAAAGGAAATGCTCCTTCACAAAGCATTATTGCCAAATCAAATTCATTCTTAAATGGCAAATTCCTTGCATCATGTTTCTGAAAATCTATTTGCAGGTTTTGAGTTTTTGCTTTTTCTTTTGCTCGCTCCAATTGTGATTCTGACAAATCAATTCCTATAACCTTGTATCCTCTTTTTGTCAATTCAATCGAGTGTCTACCAGTTCCACATCCTATATCAATAATTCTTAGCGATTTATCATAATTAATTTCTTTTTCGATGAAATCACACTCACCAATTGTACCTTGTGTAAAGTTTTCATTATCATATTTTTTGCCATAGTCTTCAAATAGTGTTTCATACCATTGTTTCATTTTATTTCTCCATGTCTTGGTGCGGATAACAGTCTAATTATACAGAATCAATCTAAGCTTCGGTGGGTCGTATAACGTTGTATATCCGAACCTACTTCGCATATCCCGCCTATTCAGTGTTATATCCGAACATAGTTCATATGCGCATCCTTCTGGACAAACTTCAACCATCACATGCCTCTCTTCATTCTTCTCCTGCATTAAGTCTTTCGACCCCCAAAAAAAACGTCCTCCAGCCACATAACCAACCCAACCTCGACATACCTCACGATAGCCTCCCGCAATAACTATCCCCGTACTAACAGTACAGGGTCTTTCTATACTTTAATAAAACGGTTTGTTGCTTTGAATCCTGCCTAATGGTTATTTATCTGAGAGCTTGTAAAATATGAAATTATCTGGGACTACTACAGATTTGGAGTATAAAATAATGAATAAAATATTTGCAAAGAATCTCAGGGATAAACAGGTTGTCAGTGCGGATGGAGTGACCTTTGGGGTATTGAACAATATTGTGATAGACATCCGCAGCGGTTCCATTGAGGATCTTGTGGTCAAACCTGACATCGCACTTGAAAAAGCAAAATACAAAGAAGATGGTGAGTTTATCCTCATGCCCTTTGATTCTGTCAGGGCCATCAAAGATTATATTGTAGTGGACAAGACCATGTCCTTAGCTTCAGCAGCCGAGCCGCCTGTTACTGAGGGCTGAACACGGTCATCTTTCCGTAGTGTTGTGTTGCATTGTCGGGACTTTCAACTGTCTAAAGCTGAACTGTTGGATGGCGGGAGTTATAACACTAAAAGGTATTCTAAAACTATATTGAGTTTCGAGACAATAATATACATGTGACTTTAGTTCAAGCATAAATTTCTAGGCTCTTAGCGTTTCAAGTTGTTAGCTCAAGAGTAAACTGAGCATATTTGTTCATCTATTGAATTCGCTATCTGAAATTTCTTTATTCACTCGAAGAAGATTTATTTCTCAATGAATTTATAAATGCATCTATCTCAAACTCAAAATCTTTCCACAAATCTGGCAAACTATCAACAAGCGGCATCAATTTTTCTTCATCTAACAGTACCCCGTATCCGTGAATGAAGAAATGTCGAAACGCACGATATTCATCAAGTCTCTTTGAAAGTTCAAGCGAAATTATTTGATTATTAACTGCTAAATCCAATAAATCTTTGTGCCATGATCCTGATGCTGGCAAGGACATTCCCTTGAATTTTAATACTCTCTTAAGTATATTCTCTATTCCATTGTACGTGTTTTGGAGAAATGTGGAGATGGCAGCTAACTCAACAACTGTCTTTTCTTTTCGCTGCAATGCTTCATTTAATGCTCGAAATGTGTCTAAAAGATATTCCTTTTCAGCCTGAACCTCCCGGAGCAGTTCATCCATAGATTTTAACTCCCCTTTCTTCTATTATTTGAATAAATAATGATTTTCCAGATAAGTCTACAAGGTCCACAGGTTTAGATAATTTTCTCATCAACTCACCATAAAATTTAAAAAAGACATTGGGTCTTATTCCTTCTACTGCCAAGTCAATATCGTTAGCCTCACTGCCCTCATCCAATGACGACCCAAATAGATAAATGGAAGAAGCTTTGTATTTTTCCGCACAATGGGTAATAATCTGTTTGTCCATTTCACTTATCATGATCGTCCACCGTATGACATTGTTAGCTATCATTAAATTTATGTTTGAACTTTATCACTTGCTTGAAGTATATATGTTTAACCTACCCCATAAAACCACACCATCCACACAACCAACCCGACCTTCATACCCATTGTGATAGCCTCCCTAAGTCACTACCCCGCAATAGAATTGCGGAACATCAAGAGGATGCTCAGGAATGCTTCATAAGAATATTTGTTTTCAGTTGTTTGCATTAAGGCGCACTTTGTGATTTAAGAAAGTTCTTCAGAGTATTTGAATCAATTGTATGATTTTATATACATAATATTTATTTTCTCTCTCAAATCTATCAATTGTTGTGCGGATTTTTTCCAAGTTACTTTATTCAGATCTTCATTATTTTCATATGCTTTAAGAAGTTCGAGTACGTCATTTCCTGGATTTGAAGGATGAGGTATCCAGTCTTTTATACCGCCATTTAATTCTGATAATAATTCCATTTTTTTTAGATTTTCCCAAGCTGGTTTAAATATGAGAATTATTGGAATTTGTTCGGAAAATCTCATTTCGCGTAAAAATATTTTTTCTATACATTTTCTGTGTCCAGATTCATTCAAATAATCAGACTTATTAATAACATTACTTGGGTAAATGGCTGAAGTATTTGTAAAATCTTCTTTATCTTCTACCTTTCCGAGAGAACAGCATTTTACAATTTGTGTATAAAATATTTTTTTTTGAGTTTTATGAAACATTTTTTCAGGTTCAAAATCTTCACCCAAATACTCTTTAAAATTTAAAAAATTAGCCATCCGTATCAAATTCTTTTGTAAATTACCCGACCCACCAAATGCAGACATTCTGCATGCACTTGCAGCATCCATAGTTTTTAATCTTTCATAGAATTCTTTCATGGCTTCTTTGCTTGTACTTAATCCTACAATTGCAATTTTTGGCATGCATATTTGTTCATAAGAAATTGTCCAAAAATTGTCTTGATTACCCACAGGTGAATATACTATCACTCTACTTTCTATAATTGGTACTATAGATTTACCATCTTTACCTTTTCTCCCTTGACCTTTATGTTTTATCTTTTCTGCAGTAATAATGCTGTAATCTGGATATTGCTTTTTAGCAATATCTAAATCGGGTTTAGAAAAAAGCATTGTAGGCACACTACATTCTTGCATACATATTGTCATATCCATTATAATCCACCACATTCAAGTTATTGTCACATCTATCTTCGATTTTTGTCATCTGTGTCGCCATTTGAATTTATTTGCGCCTGAATATAAACATTTCAGGAAGGTTGTTCTGGATATCTATTACTTTTTGGGAGCATAAGAACACCCATCGTCTTCAGTCACTACCCTGCAATAGAATAGCAGGGCATCCTGGCACTGGTGCATGAGGATTTCTCTTGTCTATTTAGTGTTCTGGCTTTTGTTAATAAAGAGGGGGCACAGAAATAAGATGTAATAGAGGTTTCACAATTTCTTCAAATGCTCATTGTAATCATCGACACTAAGTTCTATCTCCCTTAAAATTTCTTTTATTAATGGACGTGCTAAATCTCTTCCGGGATGATGCGGTACACTGTAGTTCTGCCATCAGGATGCCTGTAGAAAACATGGCTCCCTTTTTGACGAACTCTCTCAAAGCCAAGCTTGAACAGCAATATTACAAATTTCTTTTTTCACTTGCCATTATAAATGACTTTTCCTTCTTTATCAAATTTCAATTTTGAACCAGCCCTAGCTATAACACTAGAAATAATTATTAATCCTAACAAAATCCAAAGAACCCACTGTGGCCATGAGTATTTAGTTGAATAAAATAATCCAAACCATCCAATAAAGGCAAATGTTGCTATTACGATACCTTTTAATCGGTACTTTAGAATGGCATATA